>Ga0209450_10000661_pt1 | contig 17352 bp, 16 predicted proteins | sample FrelakmetLWP11LW_FD_187149 | JGI IMG/M metagenome (GOLD analysis project Ga0209450, IMG submission 187149) | Freshwater lake sediment microbial communities from the University of Notre Dame, USA, for methane emissions studies - LWP11 LW (SPAdes)... | ecosystem: Environmental > Aquatic >...
ACCCGGATGTTCGTCACTATGTTTACACGACATTTGCTGAAACCTCCCGCCCGCCGACAACCCTCGAATGCTCCGAACACTTCGACATCTCGGTCGCCGATGTCGAGAGTGCCTATGAGCGGCTGGCGGGCGCCCACCACATTGCCCTCGCTCCGGGGTCTCATTCGATCTGGATGGCTCACCCGTTCTCGGGCCTTCCGACGAACTACGTGACCCAGGTAGGGCCTCAGCGTTACTGGGGCAACTGAGCGTGGGATATCCTCGGCATCTCTGCCATATTGGGCAAAGATGCCGTGGCAAACACCCCGTGCGGGTGTGGAGAGTGCCGTGAAAGGCTCGAGCTCCCGGTCCGTTTAGGTCAACCGGTGAATTCGGATTGGATCGTTCACTTCGTGATCCCGGCCGCACGGTTCTGGGAAAACATCGGCTACACGTGAGCGACGATCCTCGCCTTCAGGTCGAAGGATCATCTCGACAGGTGGTTGTCGCGGCGCAACGTGACGGAAGGCTACGTCATGCCCATGCAGACATGCTGGGAGCTGGCCCAGAGATGGTATGCCGGCCGCATCGATTACGACTGGCAGCGCCCGGGGCAGGCCCGAATTCAACAGCTCTTCGACAAACTCGGGCTGAAGGGAGTTTTTTGGAATCTGGGCGGGAAAACCTGAGTTGAATGAACTCGCAAGCGTCGAACAGACGTGAGAAGAGTTGAGCGATTTCAATCGCTCCGGCAGCCAAACCTGAAAGGTATTTCTATCAACACCATGCCAATTGCACGATACCTGCCGGAGAAGAACCCCCGGGAGGCCGCCTTTTCAGCTAAGGGGGCAGAGGCGATAGAGATAGCGTTTAGAAACCCGAAATTCCGAAGCTCAACAGAAAGTTCGTATATATGGCAGATATACGCCGCGGACTGGAGGCCGCAGACTTGGTGCTATGCTGTCAGTAACAACGGAATGGCGGCAACCAATTTTCGTTGGATATATCCCCACGACACAATCTATCAGGGCTCCTGCCAGCCAAGATCATATCCACACATTTCTGGAAAGCGCTGTGTTGCGGATTACCTGATCAAAACCATCAAAGTTTCAAAAATCCCACAAGATTCGATTCATCGCCGGATGGTATCACTTACGGAGTTTTCACATTTGTTCAGTTAATCTTTAATCGGCTCTCTATAGTGCCTTCGGATTAAGCGAGAAGCTTGCTTGCGGCGGCACTCGGCTTGACCCAACAATCGGCCTGTTTGAGATTACTCTGCGGCAAAATGCCAGAAAAACAACTGTTTGATCCCTTCCACCGCCAACAGGTATCCCAGCAGCATGACGATCACCTTGTGGGACGCCATACGCAGTGCACCCCGTGAGAGTCACGGAGACCACCTTGGGGAGGAGCTCAGGCGTCAGTCCCACCGCCAGGGCAACGGCAAACAGGAACGATTCGAGCCATGGGCGGTGAAAGAAGGCGTTGATCAGGAGCACAAACAAGACGAGGAGGACCGTCATGCGCATGATGAGAAAACCGAAACGTTGAGTCCCCTGCTCAAAAGCAGTGGGTGGGGCCTTGGCAATAAGGGTGTCGGCAATTTCACCGAGCTCCGTATTTTGTCCGGTGCGGCACATCAGCACTTTTGCCGTGCCGCTGATCACCGATGTCCCCGATAGCACGGTGTTGCCGGCCGCGAGGATATCGGGCTCTCCAGGCAATTCACCGGGAGTCTTTTCCATGGGAAACGGTTCGCCGGTCAGCAGGGCCTGGTTGACGAAAAAGTCCTTTGCCTCCAGCACCCGGCCGTCGCAAGGAATCAGGTTGCCGGCGGCAAGGAGTGCTACATCTCCGGTCACCATTTCCGAGATAGGTATCTCAAGAGGTTTGCCTTCCCGCAATACCTGTCCGCGCACCGCAACTGACTGGCGCAGACGTTCCGCCGCCTGTCCGGCCCGGTATTCATAGGCGAAATCGAGGCTCTCGCTGGTAAGGACTATGGCGCTGATGATGAAGAAGCTAATGGTGTCTCCCGTGAAGGCCGAGAGAGCGCTGGCAGTGAGGAGAATGATGACCAGGGGATTGCGAAACTTGGATGGAAACTGAAGGAGAAATGCCCGTTTTCGCTCGGCATGGATCGAGTTGAGACCGAAATGGATCAAGCGAGCAGCGGCTTCCACACTGCTCAGTCCATCAGGCTGGAATTCAGGCGTTCCATGAGCGCCGTAACAGAAAGTTGCCAGAATGGAGGCTCAGTTTTACATCGGACGCGGGCATGAAAGGTTCCTCCAAAGAGTTGCATTTCCAACTTTAAGCTTTGGCTGCCGCTTTAAGGCGCGGGGGAAACGGCCGGAGCTGTTCAGCCCGCACCAGGACGGATACGGAAAATCCCAGGAGAGTTCCATCGTGCGATTCCTTTACCCAGGTTCGGGCCGTGCTCAATCGATGAACTCGGCGATGGCACTGTGCTTGCGCTTGATCTCGCGGATCATCCGGTCCTCGCGCACGAGCCTTCGCATGGACCGCACGATCAGGTAGGCCCCCAGGCACAGCAGGGCGGCGTTCAGCAGCCCAAAGGGTACGAACAGGGTCAGAACGTTGAGAATTTCGTAGTATCGCGAAGTAGCGATCAATAGCCCGGTCAGCGAGAGCGGGATCGCGCACACCGCGATGCCCGTGCGCATTGTCGCGAGCGATGTCCGCTTCTCGGCGAGGATGAGCTGCACCTCGTTGATGATGACCGGCTGGGGACAGGCGTCAAGGTCATCCCCACCCGTGTTATGGCTGCGCGCATCTGCCGGTGCCGGCTTCGCGTCCCCTTCAGATGCCATGATGTCCTGCACCTCCGGCTACGATTTGGGCGGGTTCAATTTGAAGCGGATACTCCCCCCGCCGCTGACCTCGATCTTCCCGGGCTGGATCGGAGTCCCGGCGGAGGTCGGTGCCATGTACTTGCGCTCGGAGGTTCATGCGGCCTTCCTTAATTATTGCGGTTTGGGATGATCGTTGATTCATCGTACTATACCGCACTAATACGTCAATGGAAAATTAAGAGCTAATCAGATACCCACGTATACCACGACATCCAATTGCGCCCCAACGACCTGCGGTGCCATGCAGCTACTTTCACCTCCAGATCCGGAACCCCGGCGGATTGGTTCACGTTCATCGCCGAGGTCGAATCTTTCAGCCCATTATGGTTTACAATGCTTCACTCCAATACGATATAGCGCCACAACTTGCCTATATGCTATGAGATAAAGCGAGAACCAACACAGTTCAGAAAAAGACTGGGGCAGTCTGTTGCCGGTGGCATCAGGCACGAAGGATGCACGCTTACGGCTGGATGTCGATCGTCGGGAAGATGCCTTGCTGAGGACCGATGGGGTAGGCCTGGATGATATTGTAGGAGACGTTTTGCCCGTTTTGTGCGTGGCCTCTGTTTTTCGCGCCGTCGAAATAAGCGCCGTTGGCCTCAAGTATATGGTTGATGCGGTTTTGAAATGTCGCTACGAATCGGGCTCCACTGCCCCGGAATTCCATGTCGCCGATTTTTAGAGGGCTTGTGGTGATTTCAAGCTGTTTGAGGGGAATGCTCTGCAGTTTAAGCTCTTCCGGGTTGGAAATGTACCCCCACACCAGTTGTTCGGCGGGGATGGATAGCGGCTCATTCAAATCGATGATCGTGTGGGGCATGATGATGGTGCCTTTGCCGACCGTCAGCGCTGACTCGGGGAGCCCGCGGATGAAGGAGTTGAAACCCACGAACACGTTTTCTGAAAGTTGGGCGTCGATCAGTTTGGCGCCGTGGGCAGTGACGTTGTTGCCTTGAAGCCAGGAATTGATAATGAAACAGTTTTCCTGGGCGTTGGCGCCTTTGCCGAGAACGGAGTTTTCGATGTAAGCACGCTGAGCGATCAGAACGTTTTCGCCGACCTGGGTCTCGGGTTTGATCACCCCATACCGGCTGACGGAAGAGGTTTGCGGGATGGAAATGGTCGGTTCCATATTGACAACGTCGAACACTTTGCGGAAATCCTTTTTGCGGTCATCGATAAAATCCATGAAAATCCCACGGGGTGGCTTCCCTGGCTCCAGGCAGACATAGCGCTTCAGCGTTTCTTCAGGAAACGTGTAGCGAAAGTCAAAGCTGTTGTACTGATTTATCCAGATCCGCCCCTCTTCCACCTTTTGATGCCAAAGCTCGCCGACTTGAAGATAGGCGTATGGGCCCACCACGCACCCGTGCAGAGCCGTCAGGTCAACGGTGGCGAACGCCCCTAAAAAACTGCCCTCTATCGGGGCGCCATGAATGTTGGCGTAGTGGCAGGCAGCTGAGTTCTTGATGTGGTAGATTTCAGGGTTTTCGGGATCGTGAGAATTGTTGTGCACTAAAGTCTTGATGAGAAAGCTGTCGGTGATCCAGATCAGTTCATCCTGGTCCAGCGTCAGGTTGCTGCTGCGGTGCTGGAAGGCATCGCCCTTGGATTTAAGTTCATCGCCTCGAATGTCGCTTTTATAGAGGATGGCGTTGTCCACCTTGCACTTGCCTAAAAAATAGCTTCCCGCCAGATTGGAATTGCTGAAATGGAAATGAATCGGGTGGCGCGTGGTCACTGCATAAAAGGCGTAGAACTTGAAAAGCTGGGGCAGGGGAACACATCCCCTCAGGAAGAGCCCTGAATCGAAATCGAACCCTCTGAGGTTAATGTTCAGTCTTCGGATGATCCGTTCAAGCAGGTTTTCAAGCTGTTGCATGAAATCGTCTCCTGCATGGAAGGCTGGGAAAACGAAAGACAGACATTCGGCCTATATTAAAATGACAGGGCTATAGTACAGACCAACGCTTTTAACGTGACCTGTTGGCCTCGCTTTTGACGCGTGAGATTCAGAATCCGTAAAAAAAATTATTGACATATTTTTGAAGGCATTATAAAACTGACTGAGTGATCAGTCAAGGATTATTTATTATGTCCAAAAAAATTGAGATTCTGGAAGCTGCGACCCACCTTTTTGCCGCCAAAGGATTTAAGGAAACCTCCATGGCTGAGGTTGCAGCCATTACCGGGACCGTCGGGAGCAACATTTTTTATCATTACAAAACCAAAGAGGACATCCTTCTGGCGGTCTTGAAAAGCATCAAGGATGAGTTGCTGCTCGAAATTGAAACCTTTCTCGGTGAGCGCCGTTTCCCGAACGGGCTCGAAATGCTTGAAGGCACCGTCGCCTTCTACCTCAACCTTTCCGGTGACAAACAGGAACTGTTCATGCTTCTGCATCATCGTTTCCCGTACGAACTGGCCGCAGTGAATTCAACCTGCCGCGAACACCTGGAAGCAATCTATACCTGTTTCATCGACCTCTTCGAAAAGGCAATATGTCTTGGACAGGAAGACGGTTCCATCGTCGAGACCTCTGCCCGCAAGACAGCCATGGTCCTGTTCGCAATGATTGACGGGGTGGTGAGGTTCAACACCTACAATCTCTACGAAGCCGGCGCTTTGTACGACGAAGTGCTCGCCACTTGCCGCAGAATGTTGAAAGCAAACCCTTCGAAGGAATAGGAGATAACGGTGCTGCTAAAGGTATTCCCCTTCTTGAGATGGTTTCAGGGTTACACTCTCGGCAGTTTGCGCGTGGACATGATCGCCGGCCTTACCGTTGCACTTGTGCTCATCCCCCAATCCATGGCCTATGCCCAGCTGGCCGGACTCCCGGCTTACTACGGGCTTTACGCTGCCTTTCTGCCGCCGATGATCGCGGCGCTTTTTGGATCAAGCCGGCAGCTGGCCACCGGCCCGGTGGCCGTCGTGTCCCTCATGACCTTCGCATCGCTGGCGCCGATGGCCATCGCCGGCAGCGAACGCTTCATCGCGTTCGCGATTTTGCTGGCTCTCATGGTCGGTTTGTTTCAACTCGTTCTGGGTGTCCTGCGGCTCGGCTTGGTAGTGAACTTCCTTTCGCACCCGGTTGTGAACGGATTCACCAACGCTGCTGCGATTATCATTGCCACTTCCCAGTTATCCAAACTCTTCGGCGTGAACGTGGACACCGCCGAACACCACTATGAAACTATCATCGCAGTGGTTCAGGCCGCGCAGCATTATACGCACTGGCCGACCTTCCTTCTGGGCGCTTTGGCTTTTGCGATCATGTACACCCTCAAACGCTTGGCCCCTCGCGTGCCGAACGTGCTGGTGGCCGTCGTGCTCACCACGACCATCTCCTGGGCCGTCGGCTTCCAGCATAACACCACCACATACCTGAATTCGATCCAGAGCGCAGTGGCCCACACGTTGATCGCCGATTTCAACGCGGCGGTTAAGGAAATAGCGGCCCTCGGTAATCAGCGCACGAAGGCCAGCCTATTTCTGGAGGAGGCCAAAAAGGCGGCGGAGCCCATCGTCGCGCTTGACGCCAAGCATAAGTTGGAAGTGATCTCTCTGCAAATGGAGGAAGAACAGGCCAAAGCCCATATCTATCGGGAGAAATTGCGGGACCTGAAGTTTCTCCGCCACGTCCTGCCGGATGGCGCGAGTCTTTTCTACCCAACGGATAAAATTCCGCCGGGGAATTCGAACGACGGACGCATCTGGCGCATCCCCGTGGGTAACGCTGCGCTGAAAACCGAGGAGCTCCGTCTGATCGGCGGTGGGGAGGTCGTTGGTACCGTGCCCAAGGGTCTGCCCGCCTTCTCTCTGCCGAAGATTGAACTGCCAGTGCTGATTCACCTGTTCCCTTATGCGGCCATCATCTCGCTCTTGGGGTTTATGGAGGCCATCTCCATCGCCAAGGCCATGGCCGGAAAAACCGGCCAGCGGATAGACCCCAATCAGGAACTGATCGGCCAGGGGCTGGCCAACATGATTGGGGCCCTCGGCAAGAGCTATCCGATTTCTGGCTCCTTCTCTCGCTCAGCCGTGAACTTACAATCGGGTGCCGCCACGGGATTTTCCAGCGTCTTTACCAGCCTCGCCGTAGTGGTCATGCTGCTGTTCCTGACACCGCTGCTCTATCATTTGCCCCAGTCCGTTCTAGCGGCTGTAATCATGATGGCGGTGATCGGGCTCCTAAACGTTTCCGGCTTCATACACAGTTGGAAGGCCCAAAAGACCGACGGGATCATTTCCATCATCTCCTTTGCCTGCACCTTGTGGTTCGCGCCCCACCTGGACAAAGGCATCATGGTGGGCGTGGTGCTATCGCTGCTCGTGTTCCTCTACAAAGTCATGCGGCCCAAGGTAACTCTGCTGGCGCGGCACGAGGACGAGGCCTTGCGTTGCGCCGAAACCCACGGGCTCAAGGAATGCGAGCACATCGCCTTGATTCGGTTTGACGCCCCGCTTTTCTTTGCCAACGCCAGCTACCTGGAAGACCAGGTGACCGATCGAATGCGGGCCAAGAAAAACCTGAAGCACATCGTTATCGTAGCCAATGGCATCAACGATATAGATGCCTCCGGCGAAGAAACGCTTTCGTTGCTGGTTGAACGCATCCGTAGCGCCGGGGTCGATGTGTCGCTGAGCGGAGTCAACGAGGCGGTTATGCAGGTATTGAATCGCACCCATCTGGATGCTAAAATCGGTACGGATCATATTTTCCCGACCCTCGAGCACGTCATCAGTTCCATTCATGAGGCCACGCACCGCGGCAGTAATGAGAAAGAGTGCCCGCTGAAATCCGTCTGCTATCTGCCACGCTCAATCGAAGAAAAAGAGGACCCCTATGTCTACGATTACCCTGTTTAGCGGAAGCTATTGCAACGATCAGGATATTTATCGGCTGCTGGTCGAGCACTCCGGATACCGGTTGATTCGGGATGAAGAGGTGGTCTCGGCCGCTAGCGCTATCTCGGGGCTGGCGGCGGGAAAAATCGCCCGGGTCTTTTCGGGGAAACCATTGGTCTTCAATTCGTTCACCCATGAGAAAGAACGGTCCATCGCCTACCTCAAGCTGGCTATGGCTGAACTCCTGCCGGCTGAAAACCTTATCATCGCCGGTTTCGTCTCACATCTCATCCCCAAGAAAATCAGCCATGTGCTGAGGGTCTGCCTGATCGCGGACCCCAAATTCAGAATCGCAGCCGCCCAGCAGCAGGGCGTGCCGGCCAAGGAAGCCGCAAAAACCATCCACAAGCAGGACGAGGATGCTGCCATCTGGGTGAACGCGGTCGGTCATGTCAACGACCCATGGGCAGCCGCCCTCTATGACATCGTCATCCCTGTGGATAAAACATCACCGGCCGATTCCCAGGCTATTATCCTGAGACACTTCGGCCGTGAGGTAGTCCGGGCCACCGAAAATTCGCGCCAAGCGGTGCGTGATTTTTTACTGGCTTCAATAGTCGAGGTCGCCCTGGCCAAGGAGGGGCATCAGATCGAAGTTGAAGCGGAGAACGATGCCGTCACGCTGACAATCAACAAGCATGTCCTGATGTTGAGCCGGCTCGAAGAGGAGCTTAAATCCATCGCCGGCAAGGTCCCGGGCGTCCGCTCCCTCACCACGAAGGTCGGCAAGGGCTATCACCAGGCCGACATCTACCGCAAGGTGGACTTCGCACTGCCCTCCAAGGTGCTGCTGGTCGACGACGAACGCGAGTTTGTCCAGACGCTTTCCGAACGACTGCAGATGCGCGACATGGGATCGGCCGTGGCTTACGACGGCGAGTCGGCTCTCGCCATGATCGGCGAGGACGAGCCGGAAGTGATGATTCTGGATTTAAAGATGCCCGGCATCGACGGAATTGAGGTTCTTAAGCGGGTTAAACAGACCCGCCCGGAAATCGAGGTAATAATCCTGACGGGTCACGGATCGGAGGTCGACCGCGCCACCTGCTTGGGCCTGGGCGCCTTTGCCTACCTTCAGAAGCCGGTGGACATCGAGATTCTGACTGATACCCTCAAGAAAGCGAATGAAAAAATGCGGCAGAATTTGGCCGCCCGAAAGACTCCCTAGCGTTTACGCCAGTCCAAGGCGGTGGTGTGCATGAAACTATGGTCCATGCTCAGGCCCGATTTCTGGGCCCATGAGGACGTCGCGGCCGGACCCTACAAGCATCTTTTCAATTTCCGGCGCATGTGGAAGTCGGCGGTCCTCCTGACCGCTTTGGTCGCGCTGGCGCCACTGGTGTTCATGACGATAGTGGACTACAACGTCAACCAGCAGGCCATCGAGTCAGACATCTCCTATCAAACGGCCCGGCTGGTGTCGAACACCCGGCGCAGCGTTTCTTTTTTCCTCTCCGAGCGCAAATCGGCCCTGAATTTCATCGACAAGGATAACACCTATGCGGCGCTGAGCGACCCCCTGCGTCTCACGGCGCTGCTGGACAATCTCAAAAAGGGATTCGGCGGCTTCACCGACCTCGGGGTGATCGACCACAACGGACTCCAACATTCCTACGTGGGACCCTACCACCTGACGGGGATCAATTACAGCGACCAGGAGTGGTTCAAGGATCTCGTGAGCAGCGGCGCCCACGTCAGTGAAGTTTTCTTGGGGTTCCGTCAGCAGCCACATCTGGTCGTGGCCGTCAAGCACGTGTTGCCGGATGGCAATTTCTATATCCTGCGATCCTCCATCGACACCCAGAAATTCAACGACCTGCTGGCGGAAGTCGAAATCAGCGGCCAGGGGGATATCTTTCTGGTGACCCGGGAGGGCGTGCTGCAGACCCCGTCGCGTTTCTTCGGCAACGCGCTGGACCGGATTCCACTGGAGGTTCCGGTTTTTGCCGAGAAAACCCAGGTGATGGAAGCCCATCTGCAGGCCGAGCCTCTCGTAATCGGCTATGCCTTCATTCAGCAGACGCCTTTTGTGCTGATGGCAGTGAAAAAAAAGGCGGCGCTCATGAAGCCCTGGAACGAGACCCGCCGTAAGCTGGTCGTCTTCCTGGCGATCAGCATCACCGTCATCGTGCTGGTCGTTCTGGGGGTCGCCACTTTCCTTGTGAATCAAATCTTCGCGGCCGACCACAGGCGGGTTATGGCCCTGCACCAAGTGGAATATGCGAACAAAATGGCATCCCTGGGCCGGCTTTCGGCCGGCGTTGCCCACGAGATCAACAATCCTCTCGCCATCATCAACGAGAAGGCCGGGCTCATCAAGGACCTTTTCACGCTTGGGCGGCAGTTTGCGGAAGACTCCAAGCTGCTCGGCCTGGTAGACTCCATTCTCTATTCGGTTGAGCGCTGTGGCGCCATCACCCGGCGGTTGCTGAACTTTGCCCGCCACATGGACGTCCGCCCGCGGTTGCTCGATGTCGGCGAGGTTGTTAAGGATGTGCTCGGCTTTCTCGGCAAGGAAGCGGAATTCCGGTCCATTGACATTTCCGTGCAGGTGGACTCAAACGTGCCGCAGATCGAAAGCGACCCTGGCAGACTTCAGGAAATCTTCTTGAACCTGATCAACAATGCGCTGGCGGCAATGGCCAACGGCGGCCGCCTCGCAATTACCGCCCGGCGGTCGGATGACGGTTTTATCTGTGTGACGGTGGCGGATACCGGCTGCGGCATCCCCGAGGCCATCATGCACCGCATCTTCGAGCCCTTTTTTTCCACCAATACCGCAAGCGGTGGAACCGGGCTGGGGCTTTCGATTACCTACGGTCTGATCCAGGAAATTGGAGGGAACATCCAAGTGAAAAGCGAGGTAGGCAAGGGCACAGAATTCTCCGTGTTCCTGCCGCTCAAAATGCCGCCTCTACGGAAGGTTAAAAATGAGAGTCTTGCTGGTTGACGACGAGCTGGAATTGGTCACGACCCTGGCCGAGCGCCTGGAGTTGAGAGGCATTGCGGCCGAATGGGCGACATCCGCCGAGGAGGCCCTGCGCCGGGTGGAAATGAGCACCTTCGATATCGCCGTGCTGGACGTCAAGATTCCCAAGGTCGATGGGCTTGAGCTCAAAAAGCGGTTGCAGGAAAAATGCCCGGGGATGAAGTTCATCTTCGTCACCGGTCATGGCTCGGCCCGCGACTTCGAAACCGGTGCCTCAGAGGTGGGGGCCGACTTTTATCTTGTGAAGCCCCTGAATATCGAGAACTTGATCGCCAAGATCAAAGAAGCGCTGCAGCGCTGAGGAGCCGCCCCAATGGCCATGGACTCGGATGAAGTGGAAGTTGCCGGCATTCAATTTTTTGGGAAGATGTCGGCTTCGATCAGTCATGAGATCAAGAACGTGCTGGCCGTCATCAACGAAAACGCGGGATTGCTCGAAGACATCTGTTTCATGGCTGACCGGGGCAAACCAGGCGACATCGCCCGGCTAAAAAAAATAGCCGGCGATGTCAAGGACCTGGTGCGACGAGCGGACCGGATAGTGACCGCGATGAGCCGGTTCGCCCACAGCGCCGACGAACCCTCCACAGAAACGGATCTCGGCGAGCTGACTGCGCTTCTCGGGTTGCTGGCGATGCGGTTTGCCGCCATGCGGGGCGTAGAAATAAAGACGCTTGCACCTTCCGATCCGGTGCTCGTCACCACCTTCCCCTTCGGGCTGCTGAACCTGCTTTGGACATGCCTCGATTGTGCCATGAAGGCCGCAGACTCAGGGAAGATAGTGGAGATAGTTGCCGCAAAAACGACGGAAGGAGGATTGGTCCGGTTCCGCAGGCTTGAGCAGCTTAGCGCGGCGTCCATAGCGGACATCGCCCTCGGCAGACTTTCAGCTCTGCCTCACGCATTGAACGCCACGATTGCGGCTGATGAAACTAAAACCGAACTCATCGTGCGGCTGCCAAAGGCCCTTTAGTTTAACTAACTATAGTTCAAACAAACCTTCTCCCGGGAGGGATGCCATGGCTGAGAAAGTCCTTATAGTCGACGACGACAAAGCGTTTTTGAGCATTCTGTCCGAACGCATGCGGAATCGCGGCGTGGAAGTGACCACCACAGCCTCACCGGTTGATGCGCTGCGGATCGTGGAAACACAATCCTTCGACGCGATCATTCTGGATCTGATGATGCCGGAGATGGGGGGGATCGAGGCCTTTCAACGCATCAAGGAGAAAAGCCCTGAGCTTCAGGTCATTTTTCTCACCGGTCATCCATCGGTGTCCACGGGGGTTGACGCCATGAAGCTGGGCGCCGTGGATTTCATTCCCAAACCCGTGGATCTCAACGAACTGATTGAAAAAATCAAGCAGGCCAAAGTCAGCCGCGCCATTCTGGTGGAGAAGCAGGCCCAGGCGAAATTGAAAAAAGTATTGACCGAAAAAAACCGCTAACAATTTCGCTTGCCCCTACACCCGCGTTCACGTGTTCCGGCTCTCGGGTGCCAGCGCCCCCATCAGACACGGCAGGTCGCCGAAACGGCCGACTAGCCCAAAAGTCAGTTTCGCCTGCAACACGAAGTAGATGATCACCGCGGCAATGACCGGCGAATAGCTGTGGCAACTTGAGTTAAAAGTTCGCCATAGACAATAGAAAACAAACGAATTCTATAGTGGTCCGAGGATTAGTTTTCGTGCCCTATGTTGCGAGTGCACTTAACCAATTGAGATGATTTAGAATATTCATTTAATTCGGGTAAATTCGAATTTGCATAGATTTTAATACGTTAGTCGGCATTTTTCAGATTTGCCCAAAAAATGGCGACATAATAATTTTCGCGAGGTTTTACTTCTCCCCCTTCCCGCCGATGCCTTCTGAGCCTTGGTTTAAAGGCTGTCCAGCCAGCTGAGGATGTCCTGTTTGTGATCCCAATCAATGAGCGCATCCAGCTTCGGATCGTGCTTGAGGGCTGATTGGGCATATTGGATAAATTTTTTCTGGACCGCCTGTTTGCTCGCCAGGTCCATGTGCAAGTACACCATGGTGGACTGGATGTTTTCATGTCCCAGGCGGTTTTTGATATCGGTAATCGCGTGTCCGCAACAGAGCATGTTGACAGCGCGTGAATGCCGGAAGCTGTGGGCCGGATGGATGGATTGAAGCCGCTTGGGCGGCAGCGCCCGTTGCAAATAGTTTTTGCACAGCCGATGGATGCCCGAACGCGTCAGAGTTTGACCGCGCTGGTTGATAAAGAGCCGGTGGTGATACAGGGGCCTTGGAGTGCCACGGTATTTTTGGATGTATAGAGTGATCAGCTCGCAGGTTTTGGGCCACAGGCTAATCTGCCGATAGCGCTTGGCCTTGCCCAGGATGGCGAGCGTTTGGTTGTGGGCATCGAAGTAGTCCAGGTTCAGGGTGGCGATTTCACTAGCGCGTGCTCCGGAGTCAAAGAGCAGGTGCAGCAGGCAGTAATCCCGGAAGCCCTCGGCTTTTTTCAGATCCACGGCCTGGAAGACCTGCATGATTTCTTCCGGATACAGGTAGCCGATGAGTTTTTGGGGCATGCGTTTTTGAGGGATTCCGAGTATGCGCTCAGCCAGACCGCGGTGCTGGGGATGCAGGAAGCGGATCATTTTGGCCAGCGATTTGATGGCCACCAGCCGCAGGTTGCGGGTGCGGGCAGTGTTTTTGCGGTTTTGCTCCAGGTGATTGAGAAAGGCGATGATCAGCTCCACCGTAAGGTGTTCGAGGCGCAGGGAGCTGATCTGGATGTGCCGATAGTCGGCGGCAAAGGGCAACAGCAGCCGGTAGGTGTCGCGATAGGAGTGGATGGTCGTTTCGCTGCAGCCCTTGATCTGGGGCAGATAGTGGACAAAGAACTGATTGAGGCAGGTTGACAGTTTCATGGGCGATGGGCTTGCGTCTGGATGAAGGCTACCAGGTTGTGCCGGTGGCTGGCGTCCAGGAGCTTCAGATATTTGGTCGTGTGTTTGTATTCGCAGTGGCCCAGGTAGGCGGCCAGCACCGGCAGGGCGTGCTGCGGGGATCGGCCGGTTTCGGTGATGCGCTTTAGGGTGTTGACCGCAAAGCTGTGCCTGAGGCTGTGAGGGGTGGGGGAGCCGATGTTGGTGGTGCCGATGGTTTGTCTGGGACAGCTGAGGCCAATATCGCCTACGGCTTGGTGGAACCGGGGGCGGATGAGATAATCGTAGAAGGGTTTTTTGGGGCTGGCCGCCAGCAGGTAGGGGTTGTCATCGGCTCCCCACAGGCTTTGGCGCACGGCCAGATAATTGGTGATTTCCACAGCCACCGCCCCGGGGATGGGGATGAGGCGGTCTTTTTTGAACTTGGTCTTCTCGACATAAAGAGTGTTGTCGTCGGCACGGAAGTGATGCCGCTTAAGGCGCAGCGGTTCGTAGATACGCATACCACAACGGGCCAGAAGCAAAATCGCCAGATAGATGCCCAGCTCCTTGACAAAATAGGTGGGCTCCCGGCGTAGGCTGCGGCCGAGGGCCTCCAGCAGCCGATCGATCTGCGCCGGTGAGAAGATATAAGGGATAAAGCGCTCCTCGGGAAGCAAGGGGATGTCCTTTAAGGGATTATCCTGGCAGACGTCTTTGCGCACCAGATAGTTAAAGAACATGCGGGTGGTGGACAGCAGGCGGTTGACGGATTTGGACTGGGCCTGCAGACCGGCCTGCAGGCTGAGGAAAAAGGCCGGGGTCAAATCGGCCGGCTCGGCCTTCTTTCTGAGCAGATGGCGGTCGAGGGTTCGGAGCACCCACTGCAGGCCTTTGGTGTCATAGCCCAGCTGGTGCCGGTAGGCGATATAGTCTTCAAATTGGCCGGACAGAAAGCTTTCAAAGGGGCTCATCCAGGATCACCTCGCGCATCAGCTCGGTATGGATGTAAAGGTATTTGCGGCTGGACTCGATATGGCGGTGGCCCAGCATCTCTTTGATCTCATAGATGGAGGCGCCGGCGGTCAACAGGTGCTGGGCATAGGTGTGCCGCAGCCAATAGGCCGTCGCGTTCAAGCCGGCTTTTTTCATGGCCTGCTGGATATCGCGGGCCACCAGCCCGGGGACAATCGGACCGTAGGGAGCCACCTGGCTTAAAAACAGATGCCGGTCCTCGCTCTTGGGCCGGCCGCCCACCACATAGGCGACAACGGCCTTTAAGGTCGGCTCGGCGATGGGCAGCTCCAGGGGGATATCATTTTTGCGCCGCTGCAAGCTCAATGTGGCCCGGCCAAAGCAGATATCATCCAGCTGCAGGCCGCTGATCTCAACGGGCCGCAGTCCCAGGCTGTAGGCCAGATGAACCATGGCATAGATGCGAAGCTCTCTGGCGGTGGTGACCGGTAGGTTCTCCAACAGCTTTTGAACTTCCGCGGGCCGCAAGAATTTGGGGGGCTTGGCCATGGCAAACTGCGGGGCTCCGATCAGAAGCGGCGCCAGATTCTTTTTTATGATGCCTCGCTGATGCAGGTAGCTCAGAAAGCCGCGTAAAAGGGATCGATAGTGGCGGCAGCTGCCGGCTGCCAAGGGCCGGCAAAACTCGGCCATAAAGGCATCGAGCTGTTCAATGCGAAGCCGGTTCAGCGGGATGTCTTGCGGCTTGAGATAATCGCCGAGGGCCGACAGCACCCGGCGGATGGTGTTTAATTGGCGTGGAGATGTCTGGCCGTCTTCTTGCCGGTAGTACCGATAGTCTTCATAGATGCCGGCAAGCTGTCTTGGCTGGGGGCGCCGTGGCAGCGGAGTTTTGATGTGGCCCTGTTGCGCCAGATATCGCGACAGCCCATTGACGGCGGCCGTGGTGGATAGCTGACTGAGGTTTTTAAACTGCTCCCGGGTTACGCCAGCAAAAAGTTGCTGCCAGAGAAGGTCGCTGTCTTTGACAAAGTCCAAAAACACCTCCAGCTGCATCCGGTGCTGGTGGCAGCTGGCGGGGCTGTAACGGACGGACTTCATCCACTTGAGATAGTCCGTGATCGCCCGGCTTAGTCGGGGCACCACGGAAGGATCTTTTTGCGGGTCGATCATCTTTCACACGATCTCGCAGCCGCGGGCAGCTCCAGCACCTGGAACAGCGTGCCGTCAAAGGCGATCAGCTCTTTATTGATCAGCCCGTCCCGGGCGGCGATATACTGCTCAAGGCGTAAATCCAAAAGCGAGCAGATGCGCTCATAGCTGTAATAGGAAAGCCCCCGGTGATCGGCGGCCAGGACCAGAAACAGGTACAGCAGCAGCTCCGGTTGGCTTAAGTGCTCCAAAAACCCATCGAGTAAAAACCGATGCGGGATAAAACTGAAGCCCCCATTGATTTTGCGGACACGATTCGGCACGAGGATTTTCTTGGTGATCATCGCCGACCTGCTTTGGTGAGGTTCCACTCGGCGATACCACAGACTTAAACCCGCACCTAACGAGTCGATCTTGGCAATCATGGCTAACGGATGGGAACCTCAAAGATATTGACTTTTAACGCGTCCACCTTTGCAATCACCGGCACCAGCCAGTATTGGCCAACTGTCTTAAATTGATTGACAATCGACGCGTCCACCTTTGCAATCAGCTGGTGATCGACCTCCCGCGGATGTCTGCGGCGCCGGTTGCGGATCGCCTGCAGCAGGCGATTGCGCTCGGCCTTCTCAGGGTGCCTCTTGCGGTAGGCGCGCCAGTAGCCGGGATGGGCCTTGGCCCATGTTTGGCTGCTCAGCCTCTGGTTAAATCGATAATCCGCATCGGTGCGCATCTTGTAGCGCTTCCAGGCCGCCTTGCGCGCTCGCTGGCATCCAGGCTTCGGGCAATAACATTGATTTTTGTGCCGCGCACTGCGTTCACACAGATCCCCGCAGCTGCAGCAGACAATCTCTTCCATGGCCGCCACCGGTATCTAGTGCGTGAAGGTTGGAAAATAGAAGGGAAGGAATCAGAGGAATGATATGGAGATTTTTATCTGATGGGGGGAATAAAATACAGGGAATCAGATTCTCGCAACATAATCAAACTGAGCACATAGCGTGCCTCAGTCCAATCCTTGCCTGGGCTGAAGGCGTGGTTGGTTTAGCAGATCAAAGGTGCAGGTTTAGAAAATTGCAGATTTGTTCCGGTTTAGGGTGTTTTTGAGGTCAATCGTCCCCTGAGATAGGCTGAGGATCTCAAAGCTGGTCTATCGGCGATAGATCGGATGCTTAATATGATAGCTTCTTCCGCGAGGTGTCGAGTAAAGATTCCCATCACCCGATGATTAAAACATAGCAGGGCACACCCTGAATGACGATCGCCTGGGCTTCTTTGAATTCAATGGAATATGAGGCAACGATCCTTTTTTATCCAACTTACGGTAAGGTTTAATGTGCGGCAATTCGCAGCGCTTTCCCCGCTTGCGTCTCCTCGCGATGCCTTGTATGGTAGCCGCTTCAACGTGACGACAGATCGACGGAACCGAGGATGGAACTCGAACGGAAACGACCTCGACTCGACCCGGAGCCAGCGCTCGACATCGAGGCGCCCGCCGCCTTGATCGCCGGGACTCAGCGGCCGAGCGGTGAGATCCCCTGGTGCGACGGGCAGAAGACCGATCCCT
>Ga0209450_10000662_pt1 | contig 17340 bp, 8 predicted proteins | sample FrelakmetLWP11LW_FD_187149 | JGI IMG/M metagenome (GOLD analysis project Ga0209450, IMG submission 187149) | Freshwater lake sediment microbial communities from the University of Notre Dame, USA, for methane emissions studies - LWP11 LW (SPAdes)... | ecosystem: Environmental > Aquatic >...
ATACAGCAAAGCTGGAAAGCGAACTTATAACCTAATTAATTTTGAAAGATCTAACCAGGGATCATCAATGCACCAAAAGGCTCTTGTGTCTGCTGGACAGAAAGTAAAGCGTGGTGATATCTTGGCCGACGGAATGAGCACCAAAGACGGTGAGCTTGCACTTGGCCAAAACGTGCTTGTAGCCTTCATGCCATTTGATGGACTTAACTACGAAGATGCCGTAATCATTTCACAGCGCTTAGTACAAGATGATCGTTACACTTCAATTCATATCGAAACCCACCAGATTGACGTGCGCGATACTAAATTAGGCCCAGAAGTAGTAACTCGCGACATTCCAAACATATCAGAAGAAAGCCTTAAAGACTTAGACGATGAAGGTATCGTAAGAATCGGCGCAGAAGTAGAAGCTGGCGATATCTTGGTAGGAAAGATTACCCCTAAAGGAGAAACTGATCTATCTAGTGAAGAAAGATTGCTACGCGCTATCTTTGGCGAAAAAGCTCGCGACGTTAAAGATACCAGCCTAAGGCTTCCAAACGGTGCTGGCGGAAAAGTTGTGGATGTAAAAATCCTAAGTCGAGATGAAGGCGATGATCTTCCTGCAGGTGTTATCTCTCAGATTTATGTTGCTGTCGCTCAGCTTCGAAAGATTTCGGTTGGTGATAAAATGGCTGGACGCCACGGAAATAAAGGTGTAATTAGTAAGATTCTGCCTGTTGAAGATATGCCGTATCTTGAAGACGGAACCCCAGTTGATATGATCCTAAACCCACTTGGTGTAGGTGCTCGTATGAATATTGGTCAGATCTTAGAAACCCACCTTGGTTGGGCAGCCCAAGCTCTAGGGTATCGAGTAGCATCACCAGTATTTGACGGAGTTAAATTAGACCAAATCAAGGCTGAACTCAAAAAAGCCGGTTTGTCAGAAGACGGAAAAGCACAGCTTTATCATGGTTACACCGGTGAGCCATTTGCTGAAACCACAACTATTGGATATAAATACATGTTGAAATTACAACACATGGTCGACGACAAAATACATGCTCGATCAACCGGGCCATACGCAATGGTTACCCAGCAGCCATTGGGCGGTAAAGCTCAAATGGGTGGACAAAGATTTGGTGAAATGGAAGTGTGGGCACTTGAAGCATACGGTGCTGCCAATACACTGCAAGAAATTTTGACCATTAAGTCAGACGACGTGATCGGACGAAGTAAAGCCTATGAATCAATTATTAAAAACGATGAAATTCGTGGTCCAAGAATTCCTGAATCTTTCAATGTGCTTGTGAAAGAATTACAAAGCTTAGGTATGGCAGTTGAGCTCGAAAAGCCTAAAATTTCAGCTAGCATCGACGCAGAAGATTTGCTTGAACAAAATATTGAAGCCGAAGCCAATGAGCTAGGATCAGAAGCCTTACTAGAAGGTGAAGCTGCAGCCGAAGGCGAAGCAATTGTTGATTTGAGCTCAAGCGGTGGAGAAGACGATTTTGAAGCTCTTGCTGAGAACGATAAAAAACTAACGGAGCAGGAAGGATAGACCAATGAATAACACTAACGAAAACATGATTTTAGACTTCGATGCAATTCGACTTTCTGTTGCATCACCAGAAAACATATTAGATTGGTCTCATGGTGAAATAACCAAGCCAGAAACAATTAACTATCGTACTCAAAAACCAGAAAAAGACGGACTATTCTGTGAAAAGATCTTTGGTCCGACTAAAGACTGGCAGTGTTACTGCGGTAAATACAAGGGAATTCGATATAAAGGAATAGTTTGCGACAAATGTGGTGTTTTAGTTACTCGCAGCATCGTTCGTCGTGAGCGAATGGGCCATATTACTCTAGCAGTTCCTGTGACTCACATCTGGTTCTTAAGAGGTACTCCAAGCCCAATTAGTTTGATTCTAAATATGGGTGTTCGTGATCTTGAAAGGGTTGTATATTTTGCAAACTTCGTAGTAACCGAAGTCGATGAAAAGGCAAAGGCTGAAGCACTTAAAGAGCTAGAATCTGAATTCAAGACTCGACGCAAAGAAATGCTCAAAAAGCATAAAGTTAAGAATCCAGATGAAGACGTATTGAGCGACGAAGCAATTAATGAGCTAGCCGAGCTAGATAATTCTTACTCAACAGCAAAAACTGACCTTGCCAACTTGGCCAAGTACGAACTCTTGCCGGAAGGTCGCTATAGAGAATTGAACCTTAAGTTTGGGCATATCTTTAAAGCGGGCATCGGTGCCGAAGCTGTTCAGCAATTGCTATCTGAAATTGATCTTAAGAAGCTCATTAAGAGCCTAAGAGAAGAGTCTGAAACAAGCATTGGTCAAAAGAAGAAAAAGGCCCTAAAGCGCCTCAAGGTAGCTGAAGGAATGCAAAAGGCAGGAATTCGCCCAGAGTGGATGATCACCAGTGAGCTTCCTGTAATTCCACCAGACCTAAGACCAATGGTGCAGCTAGACGGTGGCCGTTTTGCCGCTTCAGATCTAAACGATTTGTACCGAAGAGTTATCAACCGTAATAATCGTTTGAAGAAGCTTTATCGATTGCAGGCACCTGAAGTAATTTGCCGCAACGAAAAGCGTATGCTTCAAGAAGCCGTAGATGCTCTAATTGATAACAACGCTCGACGTGACCGTGCAGTTTCCGCTGCTGGTAGTAGAAAGAAACTCAAGAGCTTAACTGACCTACTTAAAGGTAAGCAGGGTCGATTCCGACAAAACCTACTTGGTAAGCGTGTAGACTATTCTGGACGTTCAGTAATCGTAATTGGTCCACACCTAAAACTTGACCAATGTGGTATTCCAAAGAAAATGGCCCTAGAGCTATTTAAGCCATTTGTTATTGGTAAATTAATCGATCAAGGTTTGGCACACAATGTTAAGAGCGCTTCAAGAATGATTGAGCGTGCCAAATCAGAAGTTTGGGACACCCTAGATGAAGTAATTGCCGATAAGTATGTTCTACTTAACCGCGCACCTACCCTTCACCGATTAGGAATCCAGGCTTTCAAGCCGGTACTAATTGAAGGTAAGGCGATTCAATTGCACCCAATGGTTTGTGCTGCATTTAACGCCGACTTCGACGGAGACCAAATGGCTGTTCACGTTCCACTTGGAGAAGCAGCTCAGGCTGAAGCAAAAAATATTATGCTCTCACGACACAACCTACTTAAGCCATCTTCTGGTGAACCAGTAGTAAACCCAAGTAAAGACATCGTTTTAGGATGCTTCTTTATGACTTCTGTTAAGGAAGGAGCCAAGGGTGAAGGTAAAATTTTTGAAGACAAAAACGCAGCTGTAATGGCCCTTCAGGAAGATATTGTTGACTTACGCGCACAAATTAAAGTTCGTATTGATGGTGAAATTATGGACACAACCGCCGGTAGAATTCTATTTAACGAAGTACTTCCGGAAGGTATGAAATTCCAAAATGATCCAATGACCAAATCAAAACTTAAGAAAGTAATGGCTATGGCCTTTGTAGATTTCGGTGTTGATGCAACTGCTGAATTGTCTGATGAAATTAAAGAACTTGGTTTCAAATATGCAACCCTTTCTGGTATTTCAATCGGAATGGACGATTTAGTAACACCTAAAGACAGAAGCGACCTGATAGGTGCCGGTGAAGACAAAGTAATTTCATACGATAAGCAGTACGAACAGGGTCTGATTACAGACGATGAGCGCTACCATAAGACAATTGATGCCTGGAAAGAAGTTGGTGAAGCTGTTGAAAAATCACTAGTTGATACTCTCGGAGAAAGTGAATCTACTCTTACTATGGACATTGAATCTGGAGCTCGTGCGACTATGGCGCAGGTAAATCAGATGGCCGGTATGCTTGGTTTGATGCTTAACCCTTCTGGGCGAACTATTGAACTTCCAATCCGATCAAACTATAAGGACGGATTATCGGTTCTGGAATACTTTATTAGTACTCACGGTGCCCGTAAGGGTCTAACAGATACCGCCCTAAGAACCGCCGAATCAGGATATCTAACACGTAAGATGGTAGATGTCAGCCAAGACTTGGTAGTTTCAGAAGAAAATTGTGGCGACAAAGAAGGTTACCTAATAACCCGTGCCGAAGCAGAAGCTGCTGGTGAAGAAGGAATTAGCGCTTGGCTTGTCGGACGTACTGCTAATGAGCAAATTACCGATCCAAAAACCAAGAAGGTCGTTGTTAAGAAGGGTGAGCTTATCTTAGACACCACTGCAAAACAGATCGATGAGCTAGGTCTTGAATCGGTTAATATCCGCTCAATCCTTAAATGTAAGAGCCTCTGGGGTGTATGTCAGAAATGTTATGGCCTAGATTTAGGTACCGGTAAGCCAGTTAGACAGGGTGAAGCCATTGGAATCATCGCTGCTCAGAGTATTGGCGAACCAGGAACTCAGCTAACCATGCGTACTATGCACGCTGGTGGTATTGCTACTGAGGACATCACTCAGGGTCTTCCTAGGGTTCAGGAAATTTTCGAAGTGCGAAATCCTCGTGGTCAGGCAATTTTGGCCGACATCGATGGAAGTATCCAAATCCGCAAGAGCGGTAACAAGCAGCTAATTATGATTATTCCTGAAGATCAGAAAGTTACCGAATACAAGCTCGGAACAATGAAACCAAAGGTTAAGAGTGGAGACATCGTAGAACGTAGTCAGGTGCTTGCCGAAAGTAAAGACGGCAAAAAGACTGTTAAGGCCGGTGGTAGCGGTGAAGTAAAAGTAACTAAAGACAAGATATCACTTACCCATATGGGCGCTGGAGTTCGCGAATACACCGTAGGTGAATATGCAGCTCTTGAAGTTAAAAATGGCGATAGCGTTGAAGCTGGTCAAAGACTAACTGAAGGTCCAATCAATCTTCAAGACATGCTAAGGCTACGTGGTGAAGAAGCTGTTCAGAGATATGTAATTGACGAAGTTCAGGCGATTTATCTAAGTCAGGGTCAAACAATTGCTGCAAAACACATCGAAGTGATAATCAAACAGATGTTTAGTCGCGTACAAATTGAAGATCCGGGCGATACAGAGTTCATTTCTGGCGATATCGTATCTAAGACTTCGCTAACAATTGAAAACCAAAAAGCTGTTGATAAAGGCAAAAAACCTGCAACTCACGAGCTTCTATTGATGCCAATCACTAAGATTTCGACTGGTGCAGACAGCTGGCTGTCAGCCGCTTCATTCCAGGAAACAACTCGCGTACTTATTGGTGCTGCGATGCGTGGTAAATCAGATTACCTACGAGGTCTTAAAGAGAACGTGATAATTGGTCGATTGATTCCGGTTGGAACTGGATTTAGAGATGAGGAAGGAGACAATGCTTGACCAGATAAGCCATATCTGGTAAAGTATTCAAGTTATAAATTATGCCAACAATTAACCAACTCATTCGAAAACCAAGATCGCGAAAAATGCGAAAGACCAAGTCCCCAGCACTAGGGAAGACCTTTAATGCACTCAAAAACCAGTCTGCATTAAACAACTCTCCATTTAAACGTGGCGTGTGTGTAAAGGTTTATACTCAAACACCTCGTAAGCCCAACTCAGCCCTTCGTAAGGTTGCTCGTGTTCGCTTAACTAATGGTATGGAAGTTACTGCCTATATTCCTGGTGAAGGCCACAACCTACAAGAACACTCTGTTGTTCTTGTGCGTGGCGGACGCGTAAAGGACCTTGGTGGTGTTCGCTATCACATCGTTCGTGGACATTTGGACACAGGTGGAGTAAGCGACCGCAAACAGGCACGTAGTAAGTATGGTGCCAAAAAAGAATCAAAGGGTAAGGAATAAGCTATGCCAAGAAAAGTAACCAAATCTCTAAAACGTGTACTGCCTGCTGATCGCAAGTATGACAGTGTTTTGGTAACAAAGATGATCAACAAAGTTATGTGGGACGGTAAAAAGCGTCTAGCTGAAAACTTAGTTTACAGCGCCCTAGAACAGGCTGCCGCTAAAACTAAGAAAGATGCGCTAGAAGTATTTGAAGAAGCCATCAAAAATGTTAGCCCACAAGTTCAGGTAAGATCAAAGCGTATTGGCGGTGCAAACTATCAGGTTCCAATGGAAGTAAAAGGTGATCGCAAAGTTCACTATGCCATGATCTGGATGCTTGATTCGGCCCGAAGCAAAAAGGGCAAGAGCTTCGATAAGAAGCTAGCTGCCGAGCTAATTGCTGCTTACAATAACGAAGGCGATGCCATCAAGAAGAAGCAAGATACTCATCAGATGGCCGAAGCCAACAAGGCTTTTGCACACTTCGCAAGATACTAATCAAAACAAAATGAATAAAAATAGCCCCACAGTGGGCTATTTTTATCTTGTAAATAAGCAATAAATAGGGTAGAATTATATCCGATATAGCCGAAAAGTCGGCGTTATTTAATTATGAATTAGAAAGGAAATTATTCCATATTATGGCTCGCGAATATACATTAGAAAACACTAGAAATGTCGGCACAATTGCCCATATTGATGCAGGTAAGACTACCGTCACTGAAGGCATACTTTACCGAACGGGTGTAACTCACAAAATCGGTGAAGTGCACGAAGGTGAAGCAACTATGGACTGGATGGAGCAGGAGCGTGAGCGTGGTATCACAATTACTTCAGCTGCAACAACTTGTTTCTGGAAAGACAAACGTATCAACATTATCGATACTCCAGGACACATCGACTTTACTGTAGAAGTAGAGCGCTCACTGCGTGTTCTTGACGGAGCTTGCGTGATTTTTGATGGAAAGATGGGAGTAGAACCACAGTCAGAAACCGTATGGAGACAGGCCGACAAATACGGCGTTCCAAGAATCTGCTTTATTAACAAAATCAATCAAACTGGCGGTGATTTCTATAAGAGTCTTGAATCTATTCACGAGCGTCTAAGTAAGCATGCATACCCAGTGCACTTACCAATTGGTTTTGAGCAACAAATCAATGGAATTATCGATGTTATCGAAATGAAAGCCTATCAGTATGAAGACTACAAAGATAAAGAGCTTAAGGAAATTGAAATCCCTGAAGATATGAAGGAAAAGGCTACAAATTACCGCAACCACCTCATCGAAGCGGCTGTTGAAGCCGATGATGCCATCATGGAAAAATACCTTGAAGGTACTGAGCTAACTGAAGAAGAAATCAAGACTGTTATTCGTAAGTCAGTTCTTCGTGGTGACTTCTTCTTAGTTTCTGGTGGTGACGGACGTGGCGTAATCGTAGAAAAGCTACTTGATCTTGTGGTTGATTATCTACCAAGCCCACTAGATATCTCAGCCCCACTAGCTACAGATAACAAAACTGGCGAAGACAAAGTCCTAGAAGTTAAAGACGACGCTCCATTTGCTGGGCTTGCCTTTAAAATCGCAACCGACCCATTCGTTGGTAAGCTTTGCTTCTTCCGTGTTTATACCGGAACCATCAAGTCTGGTAGCTACGTTTATAATGCCAGCACCGGTGAGAAAGAACGTATTGGACGAATCGTGCGAATGCACGCCAATAACCGTGAAGAAGTTTCTGAAGTAAATGCTGGTGATATCGCTGCTGCAGTTGGACTTAAAAATACCGTAACTGGTAACACTCTTTGTGATGAATCGAATCAAGTGCTATTGGAATCAATCGAATTCCCAGAGCCAGTAATCAACATCGCAATCGAGCCAAAGACCAAAGCCGACCAAGAAAAGATGAGTATCGCACTTGGACGCTTGGCTGAAGAAGATCCAACCTTCCGAGTCAGTACTGACGAAGAATCTGGGCAGACCATTATTGCTGGTATGGGCGAACTGCACCTAGAAGTTCTAGTAGATCGAATGAAGCGCGAATTTAAGGTGGAAGCCAACGTTGGCCGACCACAAGTAGCCTTCCGTGAAACCATTAAGGGTACCACTCAGATCGAACACAAGTTCGTACGTCAGTCTGGTGGACGTGGTCAGTATGGTCACGTATATCTTGAGCTTAGCCCATTAGTGCACACCGAAGACTCTGATAAGACTAAGACCTTTGAATTCGAAAACGCAATTGTTGGTGGTGCTATTCCTCGTGAATACATCGCTCCTGTTGAAGCTGGTATTAAAGAAGCCATGCAGAATGGTGTAATTGCAGGATATCCAGTAGTGGATCTTCATTGTAAGCTTTATGATGGTAGCTATCACGAAGTGGACTCATCTGAAATTGCCTTTAAAATCGCAGCCTCTATGGCACTACAAGAAGGTGTTAAAAAGGCCACTCCAGTTATTATGGAGCCGATGATGAAAGTAGAAGTTACGACTCCAGAAGACTTCATGGGCGATGTAATTGGCGACATCAACTCAAAGCGCGGCCGCGTAGATACTATGGAAGACCGAAGTGGCGCCAAAGTAATCCGAGCCTTTGTACCACTAGCCGAAATGTTTGGATACGCCACCAGCCTTCGAAGCATGACTCAGGGTCGTGCTGCCTATGCTATGGAATTCGATCACTACGCAGAAGTGCCTTCTAATGTAGCCGAAGAACTCAAAAGCAAATACACTGCTTCTCGCGAAGCCGGTGAAGCAAGATAATTTAGATTTACCTCTTTACAAAATTGTAATTTCCACCTATAATTGAGGGGTCTAATAAATGGCGATTTTTATATTGTCAAAAAATAAATGACTAATGTAATTAATTTATAATAAGGAGTATTAATGTCAGACACATTTAAGCGCGATAAACCGCACGTAAACGTAGGTACCATGGGACACGTTGACCACGGTAAAACTACTCTAACTGCTGCTATTACTGCAGTACTAGCTAAGAAGCTTCCAAGCGAAATCAACAAGCCGATCGCTTACGATCAGATTGATAACGCCCCAGAAGAAAGAGAACGTGGTATTACCATCGCTACTTCTCACCAAGAATACGAAAGTGAAAAGCGCCACTACGCACACGTAGATATGCCAGGACACGCTGACTATGTTAAGAACATGATCACCGGTGCTGCCCAGATCGACGGAGCTATCCTAGTGGTTTCAGCTGCTGACGGCCCTATGCCTCAGACTCGCGAACACGTACTACTTGCTCGCCAGGTTGGTGTTCCTAAAATCATTGTATTCATGAACAAGATGGATATGGCTGACCCAGAACTAGCCGAGCTAGTCGAAGTTGAAATTCGCGAACTTCTTGAAAAGTACGAATTCGACAAAGACGCTCCAATCATTAAGGGCTCTGCTCTTAAGGCTCTAGAAGGTGATGCAGCTAACGAAGATGCAATCATGGAACTTGTGAAGGCTATGGATGAATACATTCCAGAACCAACTCGTGAACTAGACAAGCCATTCTTGATGCCAATCGAAGACGTATTCTCAATCAAAGGTCGTGGTACCGTTGCTACTGGTCGTATCGAGCAGGGTAAAGTAAATATCAACGACGAAGTTGAAATCGTAGGCATTAAAGACACTACTAAGACTGTAGTAACTGGTGTTGAAATGTTCAAAAAGATGCTAGACGAAGGTCAAGCTGGTGACAACGTAGGTATTTTGCTACGTGGTGTAGAGCGCGATGACATCGAACGTGGTCAGGTTCTTGCCAAGCCAGGTTCAATTACTCCACACACAGAATTCGAATGTGAAGTATACGTACTTAAGAAGGACGAAGGCGGACGCCACACCCCATTCTTCAAAGGCTACAAGCCACAGTTCTACTTCCGAACAACTGACGTTACAGGTGAAGTACACCTACCAGAAGGTACCGAAATGGTAATGCCTGGTGATAACATCAGCGTAACTGTCAAATTGCTTGCTCCAATCGCCATGGATGATGGTCTACGATTCGCTATCCGTGAAGGTGGTAAGACCGTTGGTGCAGGTGTTGTAACCAAGATCATTAAGTAAACTCGATAGAGAATAGAAAGTACCTTATACAATGCCAGAAAAACAAGAAAAGCAACGAATACGAATAAAACTAAAAGCTTATGACAATAAGATAATCGATCAGTCTGCTAAGCAGATTATCGATACCGCCATTCGTACTGGCGCTCATGTGGCTGGGCCAATTCCTTTGCCAACTAAAAAGGAAAAGTACACCGTACTTGCCAGCCCACATGTGTATAAGGACGCGCGCGAGCAGTTCGAAATGAGAACCCACAAGCGTCTAATTGAAATTTACGATCATAGCGCAAAGACTATCGATAGCTTGACCAACCTTAGCTTGCCAAACGGCGTAAATATCGAAATTAAGATGTAATAAAGTCCCCCTTAGCAGCAAAAAGCCCCACACCCTGGGGCTTTTTGTATTAAAAAGTACAAATATATTTTCATTGCACTTTTGCTTATTGTCTTGTAAGCTAAATTAGAGCGATTAAATCAATTTATTTTATGTTAGATAGTAAAAAAGAGGCTAAGAGTCATTCATCTAAAATAGTAAAAACGGCAATTATAGTAACAATTTTTTTGTTAGTTTTTGTTTTTATTTTTATTGCACTAATAATGTTGAGAAGAATTTCATCGGCTGCTGAATCCAGACAGTGGAACGTGTATATTGTAGCGGGCCAATCTAATGCAGAGGGCACTAATTCATTCATCTCGGAGATGCCCGAAGGGCAGAAGCTTGGTCAGCACCCTGCAGATAATGACCCAAATAATTACATTATGTGGGAGGGTGCTGACGGTGCCGTAGATATAGTCGGAGGTGCTACATCGGGTTGGGTTAAATCACAAAATACCGATGGCTCAAGATTGATAAAAATAAATGAGTTAAATAATGATTGGTCTAGAAGTGTAAAACAAAGTCAAAGATCAAAACAATTTGGCCCCGAAATAGGTATGCTGAGAGAGCTTTATGATAAGGGTGAGAGAAACATTATTATTTTGAAGGTTTCATACGGGTTTCAAGCTTTAGCCCAAGCAAATAGTCAATTTCAGCCATACGACTGGAATCCAAATTCATCAAATAAATCCTATCAAAAATTATTGGATAACTACCAAGAGCTAAAATCCTGGGCACAATCCAGAGGCGACACATTCAAAATTAAAGGAATCTTGTGGCTTCAGGGGGAAAGCGATTCGCTTGATTCTACCTATAGTCAGTCATACAATGCAAACATACAATTATTGGTCGAAAAACTGAAATCTGACTTATCAGAAAACTGGCACCCGAAAGCGCATATAGTTCTCAGGAAATTTAATTTTCGAAATTGTATTGACAATTACTATCCTTTCGAAGGGAATTATTGTGGTTTTGGGGTGGTAGGTAAGCTCGAAGGACAGGTTAATGGATATGATCTTAAAGATTATTCAACCGACTCAAACGGAAATGTCTATAGAGGCTATGTAAAGCCCAGCACTCTCGAAGGCGCAGACTGGTTTATCAGTCGGAGTTCTCAAGTTGATAACAGCTTTTTAATCTACTATGCTACCCCATCGAATAATTCAAGTATTAACTTTACAAAAGCCTGGGACTCAAGACAGTCACTCAATTACGATACAAGTTGTAAAAATAAACCAGCTGGATCTAATGTAATATGTGGTATCAGTCTAAATAATCAGCAATCTAACCAGCCGCCTACTGGATTTGATATTGCACTAGAGTCGGTTGGTGAATGCGGTTTTTTGCTGGGAAGAAGTGATTCTTCAAATCCAAATTCATGCGCAAACGATCTCGGGCTTTATCTCCGATCTCTTATAAACACCATTTATTTAAATCCAAACCGAGTGCGTGAAGTTAGGGAAGCGCTTCAAGCTGCTGCCGATAATAATGACTACGTTGACGTTGTTGAGACAGACGACTTGCCGTTTTATAGTGATTTCATCCATCTTAATGCCACAGGTCAGCTAGAAGTAGGAAAAAGGATGATAGATATGTATGATGTTCCGATAGGAAGCGATTGATATGATGAATAAAATCTTAAAGCTCAAAGCTAGTTACAAATCCAAAACAAGAAATATTTACACTAAACTTTTGGTATGGTCCAGAAAATCAAAAGTAAACCAGTTTTTGTTGTTTCTGCCTGCCATAACACTACTTCTAGTTTTATCTATTGGCCTAGTATATATTTATCTTGAAAATCAAAAAAATCTAGCAGCTTCTGAAAATATCTCTGAAATCTCTCAAACCTCATCTGTTAAAATCACCGATAAGAATGGCGCAAATGAAAAGATAGCTGTTTTTAATGAAGCAAGTAATGATAATTTTACAACCGATAAAACTGCTTCCGTAGAAGACATATTAGCTTGGCGCAAGCAGATTAAAGTAAGTCCTATTACCTCATCATCTGATACAACAATCTACGAAACTATAAAAGATAGCCAGAATTTCATCAAGGATAGTCTTAATATTCCGCCTGGTTGGAAAGCCCAGTGGAGCACATCCGCTACAAACGACCCAAAAGCAGCGACATATAGCGACATCCAGCCGGACTCTGGGGTTAAGCATATCAAATTATTCACCGATACTGTAAGTACGACCCAGCCAGCCACCCAGAGCTCATTGATTAAGCCCTTAGATCAAGAACCTATTGCCAGTAAGGAAGGTCTAAAGGTTATGTCTGCAAAGGAATATAATAATAAAATCTATGTATTCTACAAATCTGTTAATGTGATCGGTAGTAACGACCCTAACGAGCTAACTATAGGGTGCTTGGATTTAACCAACTACCAGACCTGCAAGCTAGATGATGGGAATGACTTTCCCAGCTATCTTTCCTCACAGACGGGGCCAATTGGGCAAGGGCCAAAAGACATCAACACCCCTCCAGCGATGCAATATGGCTTTAAGGACGGCAAGCTATTTATGCCCGCCCAAAAAGGTAGCGAATTTGGTATAAACTGCGTAGATTTAGCAAGCCAGTCAAATTGTGGCTTCTATTCTCGCGGAACCACAGCTGTACCAACTAACCAGCAATCAGGAAGAAACCCCGTCATGATCACCGGCTTTGCTCAAGAGGGTGATAAGCTATACGGCCACGCCAACTTCAACGATGCCGATTCAAATAACAGAGACGACTATGTCCAAGTAACTTGTTTTGATATGAGTAAGCTCAATAGCAATGGCAATTGCGATGGCTTTAATAATAGCAACAACTCAACCATACCAAGCTTATATACACCCGAGCATAATAATGAATTTAGCACGCCTTCCCAAAACATCATAAGAGGTAATAAATACTATTTTTTAATGAATTATAATCAAGATAATCTCAGAAAAACCCTTGGAGCATATTACACTCAAACACTATTTGGGGACAGATTGGTGTGTTATGACGTATCAAAATCATCAACACCAGCTTCATCAACTTGCGATAATTGGCCCAGCGGGACATACCAAGTAGATTGCACAAATACTTTTTTATGTGGTGGCGCATTAACACAAACAGCCAGAGGGGCAATGATCTATCCAGAAGATACGGGAAATTCTATTAATCCCAGAGATGGGTTCCCGACTCCGACACAACTATTCTTTAATAAAAATCAAGCTGGCCAAAATCTCTCCTTATGCGTACTGGCTGGACAATTCACCAATGGGACCCCATCTTATAATGGAGACCCAGGAATCAAGTGTTTTCTAGAAAGTAATGGAACCGGCGGGGGCACTACTCCAAAACCCTCTGATATACTCCCTACTCAGTGGCTAAATGTGCCCTGGCTGCCCGGAACTTCGGTAACACAAATTGTCAATGATAGCCAAGATAGAACATTTTTGTCTTTCAAGCTTGGGGGCGGATCGTTGGGAAGCGGGGGGAATTTCTTCAATGTTCAGGAGCCAAAAACAGCAGTAATCTGCTACGACTGGAAAACCTCATCGCGCTGTAAAGACTCAACACAATTGCCTAACAACACTGTTCAGGTACAAGGGTTTAGACTGCCTCACTATTGGTATGAAATCAATAGCGGTAACGCAGCCGATTCGGCATATATCGAAGATGGTGAATGTCTTGTTGGGGTTAGCGAAGACAACTATCTATGGTCTTTTGACTCAAGAACAGGCGAGAGCCCTTGCCGTAAAACTACAAACGAAGTCGAGCTTAAGCCGTCCGTGGATTTGGATCAATCATATTGCGATGGAGGAGACATAGGATCAAGAGATATAAAATACGCAAGCTTAAAATTTGATGATTTGAGTTTATTTGACTTTGAAAAAATTAATGTCACCATCAAAGATAAAAATGGTAATCTTCTGCAGAGTTTTAATGACGTAAATTTAAAAGACCCCACTAAAAACGGCAAACTCGACATAAGTTCAGTGCCCTTTAGCGGAGATACATCGGAGTTAAGGGTTGAAGTTAATGGCGTGTTGCTTAATACTTCGCCTTGGTCTAATAGCAATCTTCCTAAAGCGACTATTATCTTTGACGGGCAACCAGCGCAATACTGCTATAAAACTCAAGTTAAAGACTTGTGTAATATTTCTCAGGCAAATTCCTTAACAGATATCAATGCTGTAGGAAAAAGCCAGACAAAAGATGAGAACGACACATTGCTCTTGGAGGTTGAACAAGAACAAGATAAGCAATGTTTTAAAAATCTGCAAATCAGTATTAGCTCTTCAAACCAGGCTGTATCTCCAGGCCAAGAAATGACTTACAATATTGACGTAAATAATACGGCAAATATTAACACTCAAGGCCTGGGCGTAGTTACGGGTGCCAGAATTGAAGCCACCATTCCAGCAAACACTACTTTGGTGTCAGCAACTCAGGGCTACTCGATCCAGTCAGACAAACTGATTTGGGCAAATCAGACCATAAACCCTCAGGCAAATATACAAAAAACTGTTACTTTTAAAGTCAATAGTACTTTAGCCACTATCAAGCCGGCTGATAGCAATACAGTTCAGGCTGCAACTTCTAATGTAAATTTTACTGCATCAGTGTTTTATGACAATGATACGAGCTCAACAAGTTCTGGAAATACAAATTCGTCTGTTGTTTTAATAACTCCTGATCCACCTGCAGAGCCGGACAATCCTTCAGGCGAACCTGATGGAACTATTAACCCAGATGCCGAAGGAGATAGAACACCACCATCAGCTCCCTCAAACCTGAATTTGAAAGAAGTTACCAGTAAAAAAGTTTCACTAAACTGGAATGCTTCTATCGATGATTCTGGCTCTGTGTACTATCAAATTATTCGAGATGATATTTTGATTGCTTCAACCTTCTCAAACAATTATGATGATCAGTCGGTAGTGCAAGGAGAACAATATAAATACCAAATTAAAGCCGTCGATTCATCTGGGAATGTTTCCGAACCCTCGAACTCATTAACTATTGATATTCCCTTGAGTATCGAGATCCTACCAATAGGCAGGGTGGCTCAAAGTATTGTGAATATCCCTGAATCAATAATTAATGCAATAACTGGAGCTAGAACTCAGCCAGCTCCTTCCAATAACCCTATTACCATCGCAATTGATTCGGTGTCCGCGATTGCAAAATCTTCACCTAGGGCAGTTGTTGTGGGTGCCCCGTATTTACTAATTAGTATTTTATTTGGACTTGCTTTATTGTTCGCTTATCAATCCGTAAGAGAATACAGACTATTGAAGAATACTAATTATGCAATTTTAAGGTATAAAAGAATTCTAGACGCATCTAGGAATTTTGTGGTACTAACAGGTCATTATATAAACACACCCATAAGTATTATGCAGTTAAGCTCAGAACTGTTTTATTCCCAAAAAATTATTTCAAAAGAGTCGTTTGAAAACATAAAGGTAACACTGCTCGAATTGAGAAATGATTCCAAGAACATACTCTCTAAGAAATATGCTTCTACTGAATATTCTGTAAAAGTAGCTGATCCTATTAAAATACTTAACTTAAGCTCGAGTTTTAGTGCAAACATATTTATGCTAATACCGATTATTTTTGCCGGACTCTTTATACTTTTGGGCAATATAATACTTTGGAGATCTGAAATAATTAACTTCAATTCAATTAATACCCCTACACAATTATTGCTCTTCCTAATAGCATCTACATTACTATTTTTCACTTGGAGAGGTCTTAATAAAAATAAAGAACTTCGAAAGATCAGAGACAATCAACTCAAATCAGAATCATCAATATTAAAAGACAAGCTAGCTTTTATAGATGAGATGCAAAATTCAATTAGCAATAAGGTAGGTAGGCTTAACTCCTTTGCTCTTTCTGTCAAGAATAAGCCTGATTCGGAGAAATTCACAAGAGGACTCGATATGATCAAAGGATTATCAACCTATTTTGCTCTCCTTAAGGAATATTCTGAAAAGCCACCGAAAGGGCACACTTCATCACTCAAGATTGCAAAGATTGTTGATAAAATATTGAAGGAAAACACCAAGCTTATAAACTTAAAGAACTTAACCATAAACAAAGATCTTGATAGTTCTTCTATCGACATTAATGAATCCGCAACTTATCAGCTTTTGAGTTCCTCAATCTCTAACGCTGTTAAGTTTTCTAATAACAATGGTTCAATCAAAATATCCTCTAAAGAGAAGAATGATGAGACCATACTGACTGTTGAAGATAATGGCATAGGTATCGAAAAGGCAAAGATTGACAATTTACTCCAGCCCTTTAGTAGAGCTACAGATCCTATGAAGTTCGATTATGAAGGAATTGGCCTAGGTCTTTACATCGACAGGCTAATATTGCAACAAATGGGCGGGAATATTGTAATGGAATCTGAACTTAAAAAGGGCACAAGAATAACCTTCAGAGTACCTAAGAATTAGCAAAGAATTCTCAGACTATATGTTTATTGAAAATTGATAGCATTATAAGGAAATTCGAGTATTGCATTCGCACCATAAGAATATCAGAATCAAATTAAGATGTAATAAAGTCCCCTTAGCAGCAAAAAGCCCCACACCCTGGGGCTTTTTGTATTAACCATAATTACTTTGTATAATTAGTGAATAAGCAATAAAACAAATGACGCCAGATAATCCACAATCAACAACTCCAATTTCTGATGAGCAAAAGGGGCTTCAAGATTTGCGATATGACCAAGCCGATAGGCAGAGAGTTGTTTTAGCTCGGCAAAGAGAGCTCAAGGAGGCTGGTTTTAGTGATGAGTTTATTACAAATCACCCCGAAGAAACCTTGGTGGGTGCAAACATAAGTGTACGCGAGAGGCTAGATAGCTTAAAATCCCAAGGCTTCAACAGCCCCATAGCCCTAATTGAAAAATTCCCACCAATCCTAGGCTTAAGCCCCGAAAACATCAATAACAAACTAACCGAGCTTAGTGACCAAGGCTTCAATAACCCCATAGCCCTAATTGAAAAATTACCACCAATCCTAGGCTTGAGCCCTGAAAACATCGATAACAAACTAGCTGAGCTTCACAACCAAGGCTTCAATAATCCCATAGCCCTAATTGAAAAAGTACCATCAATCTTAA
>Ga0209450_10000663_pt1 | contig 17334 bp, 16 predicted proteins | sample FrelakmetLWP11LW_FD_187149 | JGI IMG/M metagenome (GOLD analysis project Ga0209450, IMG submission 187149) | Freshwater lake sediment microbial communities from the University of Notre Dame, USA, for methane emissions studies - LWP11 LW (SPAdes)... | ecosystem: Environmental > Aquatic >...
CGTCAGGCAGGCGTCGGTGCCGGTCAGGATGCGTTCGAAGTCCTGCACCGACAGCGAGCCGAGTTCGACCCGGATCGGAAAGCGCCCCTGCAGTTCCGGAATCAGGTCCGACGGCTTGGCGTAGTGAAAGGCGCCGGAGGCGATGAACAGGATGTGATCGGTCTTCACCATGCCGTACTTGGTGTTGACCGTGGTCCCCTCGACCAGTGGCAGCAGGTCGCGCTGCACGCCCTGGCGCGACACGTCGGCGCCGGCGACCTCGGAACGGGCGGCGATCTTGTCAATCTCGTCGAGGAAGACGATGCCGTTCTGCTCGACGCCCGCCAGCGCGCGGGTCTTCAGTTCCTCCTCGTTGACGAGCTTGGCGGCTTCCTCGTCGACCAGCATCTTGAACGCCTCGCGCACGCGCAGCTTGCGGCTGCGTTGCCGGCCCTGGCCCATGTTGGCGAACATCGACTGGATCTGCTGCGTCAGTTCCTCCATGCCGGGCGGCGCCATCACTTCCATCGTCGGCGCCGGCGCTGCCACCTGGATCTCGATCTCGGCGTCGTCGAGCTGCCCCTCGCGCAGCTTCTTGCGGAACTTCTGCCGCGCCGCACCTTCATCGTCGCGGCGCGTCTCGCCAAGGGGAAGCGGCACCAGCACGTCGAGGATGCGGTCCTCGGCGACATCCTCGGCACGGGCACGCATCTTCTTCATCTCGGCCTCGCGCGTGAGCTTCACCGCGATATCGACCAGGTCGCGGATGATCGAATCGACATCGCGCCCGACGTAGCCGACCTCGGTGAACTTGGTCGCCTCGACCTTGATGAAAGGCGCGTCGGCAAGCCGCGCCAGGCGGCGCGCGATCTCGGTCTTGCCGACCCCGGTCGGCCCGATCATCAGGATGTTCTTCGGCGTGATCTCGCTGCGCAGCGGTTCCTCGACGTTCTGCCGGCGCCAGCGGTTGCGCAGCGCAATCGCCACCGCGCGCTTGGCACTGTCCTGGCCGATGATGTGCTTGTTCAGTTCGTGAACGATTTCGCGGGGGGTCATCATGTTGAGTCGCGCCCCTCGCGTACGCGACCCTGCGGGTCGCACGTGCGCTCGGGGCGGTTGAAGTTAGGCGCGCGCCCTTCGGGCGGCCGGGCGGGCGCGCGCAGGTCAAAGACGGGAAGAACTCGTCACTTCGTCGCCAACGATTAGTCGATCGACTCGATGGTGTGCGACTGGTTGGTGTAGATGCACAGGTCGCCGGCGATGGTCAGGGCTTTCTTGACGATCTCGGCGGGCGCCAGTTCGGTGTTGTCGATCAGCGCGCGGGCGGCGGCCTGGGCGTAGGGGCCGCCGGAGCCGATGGCGATCAGGCCGAATTCCGGCTCCAGCACGTCGCCGTTGCCGGTGATGATCAGCGAGGTCTCGCGGTCCGCAACCGCCAGCATTGCCTCCAGCCGACGCAGGATGCGGTCGGTGCGCCAGTCCTTGGCCAGTTCCACCGCCGAGCGCAGCAGATTGCCCTGGTGCTTCTCCAGCTTCGCCTCGAAGCGCTCGAACAGAGTGAACGCATCGGCGGTGGCGCCGGCGAAACCGCCAAGAATGCGGTCGTGATACAGGCGGCGCACCTTGCGCGCGGTCTGCTTGACGACGACATTGCCTAGGGTGACCTGGCCGTCGCCGCCCATGGCCACCCGGCTGCCGCGCCGGGCGCTGACGATCGTTGTGCCGTGGAACGGTTCCATTGCTGCGATTTGGGGGCGATGGCGCCGGATTCAACCGGGGCGCGTCGCAGCTCTTCAGGTGTGGCGCGTATGCACCGGGGCGATCGCGGTGACGCCGAGAAGGTGCAGCAGGGACGCCACCAGCGTGTTGGCATTGCGCATTTCGATAGTCGCGCCGCCCTTGCGAATCCTTTGCAGTGTGCCCAGCAGCGCTGAGCCCGCCGAAAACGCCAGCCGTCGCAACTGCAGGCAGTCGATGACCACCTGCTGCTGGTTCTTCGCCGCGGCAACCAGGCGGCCGAAGTGCGGCTCGCCATCGCCCTCGACCACGCCGCGCAGCTCGAGCGGCGATCCCGCTGCCGCGCTGTCTGCCACGGCCGCCGGCGCGTTGGAAGCGGCGGCCACCTTCAGGTTGGCGGCAGGCGGCTCCCAGGACGGTGGCGAAACCTCGAAGGTGATGCAGTACTGGATGGCCGCTTCTTCGAACTCCTCGTGCTTGTTGAGCATGCGCAGCACTTCCAGCAGCAGCATCCACAATGCATCGGAAGGATCGCGGCGGCCCGACTCGACCGCGCGGGACAGGACATCGGCAAAGCCCGCCGCGCCGACCAGGGTCAGTTCGCGATGCGAGCGCTTGAAGGCGCTGAGCACGCGCAGCAGCAGGCTGGCCCCGGCGATGTCGACCGACCGCGCGTCCGACACATCGAGCTGCACGGCGGCGTGCGCTGCCGTCAGGCCGCGCAGCTGCTCGAGGAGGCCGACGATGCCGGCGTCGATCAGATGCGGCAGCCGTACGCTTGGCGCGCCGCTCTGGGTCGCCGCCTGCGGGGCGCCCTTCACGGCCGGCCGGTTGGGCGCGGCCTCGACATAGTTCATCCAGGCGGGCGGAGAGTTCTCGAAGCGCAGCGCGTAGTCCATGGTCAGCTGCTCGAACGCTGCCCGGTCGCCACGCTGGTTCACCAGTTCGAAGAGCATGTGCCAGGCCATCCGGGTGGCACTGCCGAGGTCGTCGCGCCGCAGACCGGCGCGAAGCACGGCCTCGGCGGCATCAAGCTGGCCATTTGAGAAGAGGATCGCCGTCTCGTCGATGACCGAGCTGCCGCCGGACGTGTTGATCTCGATCGCGTCGATGTCGCCGGCAAGCATGTCCGAGTTGACGTCGAGCGAGGCGACCACCGTGGCCACGACGGTGGTCGACTTGCCCAGCGGCGGAATGGTGTTGCCGGACTTGATGATCGTTGCTGGCGCTGGCACCGGCGCGGGCGATGGCGCCCGTGCGGGCGCGCCCGAGTTGCGGCCAGCGCCATGCATCATGTCCCGCGCCATCTCGGCCTCAATGGCGTCGATCTTTGCTGCCGTCTGGCGGGCGTGGTCGCGCTGGCGCTCGCGCTCGGGCACCGCGGTTTCCGTCATCGGGATGCCCGTGCTCGGCAGGCTGGACCGGTCGAGCGAACGGTTCGTCGGACCGGAAAGCGGCCGACCGATCGGCTTGGGCATCGGCCGGGTCGCCACGTCGGTTCCACCGCCCGTGCGCGGCGCCGCCGACGGCTTACCGCGGCCGCCGGGCCCCTTCTTGGCGTCCTTCGGATCCTTCTTGAAAAAGGAAAAAACCACCGCCTGTCCCGAATTGTTCCCGAAATCCCGCGGCCTCAATGTCCCAGGCCACGGGGAAGTGTCAGCGCCCAGTCGCTGCCGATGGCGGCAGCGCGGCCGTCGCCGGCGCGATGCCGGCTGCGCGGCACGACACGGGATTACCGTGAACGACTATAACAACTTTGCCTCTTGGCGCACCGATGCGTACGGACTAAATCGCCGCCTCATTCGTACCGCCAACGGGCTAGAACGTCACGACGGCATCCGGCCGACGATGGGCGCCGGCGACCGGGCCGCGGTTGGGCAGGCGGGCGCGGCCGCGCACCGCCGACGCGTCAGTCGCCGAACAGCTTCTGCTTCAGTTCGCGGCGCTGCTGCGCCTCGAGAGACAGCGTCGCCGTGGGACGCGCGAGAAGCCGCGGGATGCCGATCGGATCGCCCGTCTCTTCGCAGAAACCGTAATCGCCGCTTTCTATGCGCTGCAGCGCCGCCTGCACCTTCTTCAGCAGCTTGCGCTCGCGATCACGCGTGCGCAGTTCCAGCGCGTGCTCTTCCTCGATCGTCGCGCGGTCAGCCGGGTCAGGCACGATCACCGTCTCGCGCAGATGCTCGGTCGTCTCGCCGGCATTGTTGAGCAGTTCCTGCTCCATCCGCTGCAGCCGGTACTTGAAGAAGGCGAGCTGCTCGTCATTCATGTAGGCCGCATCCGGCATCTTGAGCAGGTGCTCTTCGGTCGGCAGGCGGCGGCCGTTCAGGACGACCGGCTCCTCGCTGCGGTGTGCGGAACGGCTGAGCAGGTACTCGTGCGCGGCCGCAACTTCCTTGGCGCTGGCCGGTGCGACCGGCTTGGGCGCCGGCCCCGGACGGCGCGCAGCCGCTGCCGGCGCGGCCGGCGAAGCCTTCGCTGCCACCGGCTTGGCAGCCGCAGCCCGCGCCTTGGTCGCTGCGGGCGCTGCCTTCGGGGCACCCTTCGGCGCAGCCTTCGGGGCAGCCTTCGGCGCCGGCTTGTGCGCTGCCTTCGCCGCGGGCTTCACCACGCGTTTCGCCACGTGTTTCGCAGCAGGTTTCGCGGCGGGCTTCGGCGTTTTCTTTGCCGCCGCCTTCACAGGCTTGGCTGCCTTCGCTGCCTTGGCGGCCACTTTCCTTGCCGGCTTCGCTGTCTTTGCTTTCGCAACCATGTCTTCCTACCTCGTTACCTGCCTCGCCGGGCTCGCGTTCAGCGCGCCAGGCAGGCCTCCAGGCCCTTGAGAATCGCGTCCTTCGGAAGGTTGCGCCCGATGAACACCATCTTGCTGCCGGGCTTCTCGTCTTTGCCCCAGGGGCGGCCGACGTCGGCGCCCATGAGCATGTGCACGCCCTGCAAGATCATCCGTCGCGGGCTGCCGTCCATAAAAAGCACGCCTTTATACCGAAGCATGTCCTGACCGTAAACCTGGGTCAGGGCCCCCATGTACTCCTCGAGCTTGCCGGCGTCGAAAGGCCGCTTCGACTGGAATACGAAAGCCTTGATCGCATCGTCGTGGTGGTGATGTCCGCCATGGCCATGATCGCCGTGATCGTGGTCGTGACCATGACCATGGTCATGATCGTGATGATGATCGTGGTGATGATGGTCACCCCGGGCGTGCGCCGCATCGGGGTGCTCGGCCGCCAGGAACTGCGGGTCGATCTCGAGGATGGCGTTCAGGTTGAAGCCGCGCAGGTCGAGGACCTCGGCGAGCGGGATTTCCCCCATCTGCACCGCGCGGATCGGCGCACGCGGGTTCATGTTCATCAGCCGCTCGCGCAGGGACGCGACCTCGTCGGCCGACGCCAGGTCGGTCTTGGTGAGCAGGATGCGGTCGGCGAAACCGACCTGGCTCTGCGCTTCCGGCTGCGCGTCGAGGGTGGCGTGGCCGTGTTTGGCATCGACCAGGGTGATCACCGCGTCGAGCAGGTAGTAAGACGCGATGTCGTCGTCCATGAAGAACGTCTGCGTCACCGGCCCCGGGTTGGCCATGCCGGTGGTCTCGATGATCACCCGCTCGAAGGCGAGTTCGCCGCGGCTGCGCTTGTCCTTCAGCTCGGACAGAATGCGCACCAGGTCGCCGCGCACCGTGCAGCAGATGCAGCCGTTGTTCATCTCGATGATCTGCTCCTCGGTGTCGGCGACCAGCAGATCGTTGTCCACCCCTTCGGGGCCGAATTCATTCTCGATCACCGCGATGCGGTGGCCGTGGCGCTCCTTCAGGATCCGGTTCAGCAGCGTCGTCTTGCCTGCGCCCAGGAACCCGGTCAGCACGGTGACGGGCACGTTCGGTTCGTTCATGGCTACCCCCGCCGGACATCCGGCGGCTGCGGAAGGGGCGCGATTGTAGAAGATCCGCGCTGCCGCTCTCAGAGTCGCTGCAGCAGCAGGCCCTTGAGGTATTCGCCCTCGGGGTGGGTCATACGTAGGGGGTGGTCCTCGCCCGCTGCCAGCCGGCGCAGCAGCAACGCCTCGACGCCGGCATCGATGACCGCGCCGGCGACGATCTTCTGGAACAGTTCGACGCCGATCGCGCCCGAGCAGGAGAAGGTCAGCAGGTAGCCGCCCGGCGCGAGCAGTCGCAGCGCGCTCAGGTTGATGTCCTTGTACGCGCGGGCAGCCCGGTCGACGTGGTGGTGACTGGCAGCGAACTTCGGCGGGTCGAGGATGATCAGGTCGAACGCGCGTCCGTCGGTGCGCAGCGAGCGCAGCGCATCGAAGACATTGGCCGCCTGCCACTGGCCGCCGGCCTCCGGCAGGCCGTTCAGCTGCCAGTTTTCCCTGGCCAGCGCCAGCGCCTCGGCCGACGAATCGATTGACAGCACTTCGCCGGCGCCTGCCGCCAGTGCGACCGAGAAGCCGCCCGTGTAGCAGAAGCAGTTCAGCGCGGTGACGGGACGACCGAGCTGAGCGCGGGCTCGTTTCGCCAGCTCGGATGCCAGTTCGCGGTTGTCGCGCTGGTCGATGTAGTAGCCGGTCTTGTGCCCGGCGCGCACGTCGACCCAGGATCGTCGACGGTGTTCGCGAATGCCGATGCGTGGGGGCGGCTCGGCGCCGCGCGCCACGCCGAACGTCGGTGGCAGGCCTTCGCGTGTGCGGCCGGCACTGTCGGAACGGTCGAAGATGTTTGCGCAGCCGGTCGCCGCGACCAGCGCGTCGAGCAGCGTTTCGCGGTGCGCCTCGACCCCGGCCGCCTGGAACTGCACGACCAGTTGATCGGCGTAACGATCGGCAATGAGTCCCGGCAGGCCGTCCGCCTCGCCGAACACCAGCCGCAGCGCGTCGCTCGCCGCAGCCAGATGCGCGCGCCGTGCCACTGCCTCGTGCACGCGCGCGGCCAGCCAGGAAGCATCGATGCGGTCGGTTTCGGCAAAGCTCCAGCAGCGCGCGCGCAAGGTCGACGAGGGTGAATAGGCTGCCCAGGCCAGCCATCGCCCGTCGTGGCTGCGCACGGCGATGGTTTCGCCCGATGCGGGCGTGCCCTTGACGCGGCCGATCGCGGTGTCATAGAGCCACGGATGCCGGCGCAGCAGCGAGCGCTCCTTGCCCGGTTTCAGGATCAGCTCAGCCGCGGCCTTCATTGCTCGCCGAATGCGGCCTCAGCCGCCCTTGCGCCGGGCGCGCGGGTGGGCGGCGTCGTACGTCTTCGCCAGGTGCTGCCAGTCCAGTCGCGTGTAGATCTGCGTCGTGGCGATGCTGGCGTGGCCGAGCAGTTCCTGCACCGCGCGCAGGTCGCCGCTGCTCTGCAGGACGTGCGAGGCCATCGAGTGGCGCAGCACGTGCGGATGTACGCGCATCCCCAGGCCGAGCGCGGCGGCCAGCCTGGCGAGCCGCAGCTGCACGCTGCGCGCGCCGATCCGACTGCCTTGCGCAGAGACGAACAGCGCCCGCGCCTGTGCGCCGGGCATGGCCGCACGGGCGCGCAACCACTGGCGCAGCGCTTCGATCGCCGGGCCGCCGACCGGCACCTGCCGCACCTTGCCACCCTTGCCGACGACCGTCACCCGCTTCGCCTCTAGATCGAGCCAGGAGGTCGAACCCGGGCCGTTGGCATCGGTGGCGAAGTAACGCCAGTCCAGGCCAACCAGTTCCGACAGCCGCAGGCCGCTGGAATAAAGCAGCTCCACTATCGCTTTGTCGCGCAAGGCCAGCGGTGCGGCGGTCGGCTCATGGCCGGCCAGTTGCACGGCCTGGTCAGGGGCCAGCGCCTTGGGCAACCGCTTGGCCCGCCGCGGCGCCCGGATGCCGACGGCGGGATTGCCGGCCACTTCGCCGCGCCCGCCCAGCCAATCGAAGAAGCTGCGCCAGGCCGAGAGCTTGCGTGACAGCGACGCCGGCGCCATGCCGCCCGCGTGCAGCCGCGCCAGCGCGTGCCGAATATCGGCGGCGAGCAACTGCGGCAGTGGCTTGCCGCCTGTCAGTTCGGCCAGTTCGGCGAGATCGCTGCGGTAGGCGCTGATGGTGTGCGGCGACAGGCGGCGCTGCCGCGCGAGTTCATCGAGGAACTGACCGGCCGGCGCGCGCAGCGGGGCCGTCGTGCCGTCGGTTCCGTCGCTCATTGCGCCTCAGGCGCGAAGCCGCGCCAGCGCGGCGCTGGCCAGTTCGGTGATGCGCGACAGGAATGCCGTGCCCATGGTGATCTGGAATCGGTCGGGATCCGGCGAACCCAGCGCCAGCATGCCGAAGGCCTTGGGATCGCCGCCGACGCGCAGCGGCATCATCGTCAGGCTCTTGATCGTCGCGGGGTCGGGCGCCATCCAGCCCGCCGCCTCGAATCCGACATTGGAGCCGCAGAACGGCGCCTGCATGCTGCTGGCCAGGCGGACGATGTCGTCGCCGGCCGGTTGCGCCCACTCGTTGCCCGCGTACTCCACGGCAACCCCCCACAGACGCAGCGCGCCGAACGGCACATTGAACTGCCGCATCAGCTCGTCCAGCAGCGTGCGCGGAAGCTGGGCCGGGTCGGTCTGCGACAGCAGTGCCCGCGCCCAGCGCACGATCCGGTCGGCAATCGCGTCGTTTTCCTCGCCGTGGCGGAGCATTTCTGCCAGCCGCAATTCGAGCGTCTTGATCCGCTCGCGCAGGATCAGCGACTGCCGCTCGACCAGCGACACCGCATGGCCGTCCTGCGGATGCGGAATCGCCACGTTCACCAGCACTTCCGGGTGGTGATCGAAGAAATCGGGATGCTGGGACAGGAACTGCGCAACTTCTTCGTGGGTCATCAGGGGCCCTTAGACCTTAGAGGTCGATCTCGCCTTCGAAAACCGCTTCTGCCGGACCGGTCATGAGCACGGGCTGGCCGGCAGCCGCCCAGGCGATGCGCAATTCGCCGCCCCGGGCGTGCACCGTCACCGGCGACTCGAGCGCGCCGCGCAGGATACCGGCGACGGCTGCCGCGCAGGCGCCGGTGCCGCAGGCCAGCGTCTCGCCGACGCCGCGCTCCCACACCCGCAGGCGGATCGCGTGGCGGTCGAGCGCCTGCATGAAGCCGGCGTTCACGCGCCGCGGGAAACGGGGGTGGTGCTCGATGACCGGGCCATCCTTGGCCACCGGCGCCTGCTCGACGTCGTCGACCATCTGCACCGCGTGCGGATTGCCCATCGACAGCACCGAGAACTCGATCGTCCGTCCGTGAATCTCCAGCGGCCACAAGCGGTCGAGGTGCTCGGCGCGGGAGACCAGGCCCTCGGCATCGAAAGGAACGCGCGCCGGCTCGAGCACCGGCACGCCCATGTCGACCGTGACCCGGCCGTCATCCTCCAGCCGCGGCTCGATGATGCCGCCCAGCGTTTCGACGCGAATCGCCCGCTTGTGTGTCAGGCCACGGTCGTGCACGAAGCGCACGAAGCAGCGCGCGCCGTTGCCGCACTGCTCGACCTCGCCACCGTCGGCGTTGAAGATGCGGTAGCGGAAGTCGACCCCCGGCTGCCGGGCGCGCTCGACCAGCAGGATCTGGTCGGCGCCGATGCCGAAGCGGCGATCGGCAAGGCGCTGCAATTGTCCCGACGTGAGTTCGAGCCGCTGCGTGACGCCGTCGAGCACGACGAAGTCGTTACCTGCCCCCTGCATCTTGGTGAAGCGCAGTCTCATGGCGCCGATTATCGCCGCTCGATGAGCGGACCGAGCGCCGTTGCCGGGCCTCAGTAAAACGGCGGCGAGCCCGGCGGCCGCGTCTTGAAGCGTTTGTGCGTCCACAGGTACTGGTCGGGCAGGCGCAGCACCCAGCGCTCGATCTCACGGTTCATCCGCTCGGTGTCCTCCTCGACGCTGGCTCCAGGGAAATCGCGCCACGGCGCCTCGAAGTGCAGCACGTAGCCGTCGTCGGTCATTTCGGTGACCGCCATCACCACCTTGGCTCCGTTCAGGCGCGCCAGCCGGCTCACCATCGGGATCGTCGCTGCCTGCACACCGAAGAACGGCACGAAGATGGAGTTGGTCGGGCCGTTGTCCATGTCCGGCAGGTAGTAGAAGGGCAGCCCCGCCTTCATCGCGCGCAGGACCTCCTTCAGCTCCGAGGCACCGCGGCGCGGGATCAGCACCGGGGCATTGAAGCGCTGCCGGCCGGCGAGCAGTTGCGCATCCCAGGCGGCGTTGCTCTGCTTCGCATAGATCGACACGCCGCGCACCAGCGTGTTGACGCGCAGGCCGCCGGCGTCCAGTCCCACGAAGTGCGGCGCGAGCAGGATCAGCGGCCGGTTAGACAGGTCGCTGACGTGCTCTGCGCCCTCAACGCGCACCAGGTGCTCGACCGCCTCGCGGCTGCCGCGCCAGAGCACCGAGTGGTCGATCACGCTGCGCGCGATGTTGCGGAACAGCCGGCGACCGAGCGTGCGCCGCTCGTTCTCGGTCATCTGCGGGAAACAGGCGCGCAGGTTCGCCTGCGTGACGCGGCGGCGCGGTCGGATCAGCAGCCAAAGAATGTCGCCGATCAGGTTGGCCAGCCGCGCCCGCGCCGCGACCGACCAGCCGGCGGTGGTGCTGATGAGCGCAATCCAGGCCCGCGCCAGTGCCTCGGTCATGGCACGGTCTCCGACTGGGTGACGGGCGTCGGAGCGCCTGCGGGCGCCTTGTATCGGTTGTAACCCCACAGGTACTGTGCCGGGCACTGCCGGATCAGCGCCTCGAGCGCCAAGTTCAGCCGCTGCGTGTCCGCCTCGATGTCGCCTGTCAGGGGCTCGTCGAACGGCACCAGTCGAAGCCGGTAGCCGCGGCCTGCCGACAATCGCTCGCACAGCGCAAAGACGATCCGCGCGCCATTCGCCGCCGCCAGCCTCGCCGGCAGCGTCATCGTGTACGCGGGGCGCCCGAAGAAGCTCACCCACGCTCCTTCACCCTGAGAAGGCACCTGGTCGGGCAGGATGCCCGCCGTGCGCCCGCTTCGGAGAGCGCGCATCAGCATGCGCACGCCGGCAAGGTTTGCCGGTGCCAGCAGCAGGCCCGGCCGTGCCCGTTCACCGATCAACTGGCGCAACACGTCCTTGCGCGGCGGCCGGAACAGCACCGTCATCGGCCGCTCCCGTGCCTGCGGCTGCGTAGCGTAGTACTGGGCCGAGGCCTCGAAGCTGCCGAGGTGCGGCGTCAGCAGCAGCAGCGGCTGGCGCCGGGCCAGCAGCGCAGCCAGGCTGCCCGGTTCCGCTTCCTGCACGCATTCGACGATGTCGGCCGCCGGCCGCTGCCAGAGCCAGGCCGCCTCGATGCCCTGCCGGCCGGCGTGCGCGATCGCCGAACGGCGCAGCCTCGGTTCGTCGAGGCCGGCCTGGGCCAGGTTGGCCCGCAGCGTGCGGCGATAGGTCGGCGACAGCAGGTAGGTGAGCCAGCCGAGGGCGGCGCCCAGCGCATGCACCCAGCGCAGCGGCAGTCGCGACAGCAGGCGGAAGAGGGCGGACAGCACGACGGCCGGGACAGGCGGCGGACCCAGGGGGACAGGCAAGCCGCCAATGCTAGAGGATGGCCACGCCGGATCCCCTATAATCCGCGGCCATCCGCCGAGTTAAGGAACAACTTGCAGGGCGGGCCGGGCTGGATCCGGCGAATTCTGCTAAAGCGTCACCGCGCTCTCCACACGCGGGCTTGACGCCCGTTCGATATCAGCCTTCTGGAGAGCGACAAGTGGCAAGCGACTTCCTCTTTACTTCCGAATCCGTGTCGGAAGGCCATCCGGACAAGGTGGCCGACCAGATCTCCGACGCGATCCTCGACGCGATCTTCAAGCAGGACCCGCGCTCGCGCGTGGCCGCCGAGACGCTGGTCAACACCGGCCTGGTGGTGCTGGCCGGCGAGATCACGACCAACGCCTACGTCGACTACATCCAGGTCGCACGCGACACGATCAAGCGGATCGGTTACGACAACACCGAGTACGGCATCGACTACAAGGGCTGTGCGGTGCTGGTCGCCTACGACAAGCAGAGCAACGACATCGCGCAGGGGGTCGACCAGGCGTCCGACGACTACCTGAACCAGGGTGCCGGCGACCAGGGCCTGATGTTCGGCTACGCCTGCGACGAAACCCCGGAGCTGATGCCGGCGCCGATCTACTACGCGCACCGCCTGGTCGAGCGGCAGGCGAACCTGCGTCGCGACGGGCGCCTGCCGTTCCTGCGGCCGGACGCCAAGAGCCAGATCACCATGCGCTACGTCGACGGCAAGCCGCACTCGATCGACACGGTGGTGCTGTCGACCCAGCACAGCCCCGACCAGAGCGAGTCGCCGACCAAGCTGAAGGCAAGTTTCTACGAGGCGGTTCGCGAGGAAATCATCAAGCCGGTGCTGCCGAAGGAGTGGCTGACCAAGGACACCAAGTTCCTGATCAACCCGACCGGCCGCTTCGTCATCGGCGGGCCGCACGGCGATTGCGGCCTCACTGGCCGCAAGATCATCGTCGACACCTACGGCGGTGCCTGCCCGCACGGCGGCGGCGCGTTCTCCGGCAAGGACCCCAGCAAGGTCGACCGCTCGGCCGCCTACGCGGCGCGCTACGTCGCCAAGAACGTGGTCGCCGCCGGCCTGGCGCGGCAGTGCCAGGTGCAGGTGGCGTACGCGATCGGCGTCGCCCGGCCGATGAACATCACCGTATACACCGAGGGCACCGGCAAGTTGTCCGACGAGAAGATCGGCCAGCTGGTGGCCGAGCACTTCGACCTGCGGCCGAAGGGCATCGTGCAGATGCTCGACCTGCTGCGGCCAATTTACGAGAAGACCGCCGCCTACGGCCACTTCGGCCGCGACGAGCCCGAGTTCACCTGGGAACGCACCGACCGGGCGGAAGCGCTGCGCAGGGCGGCCGGTCTGTAATTGATCGTGACGTCCGGCTGGCGGTTTGCCGCCGGCCGGACGGCAGGCGCTTTGCTTAGGCCAAGGCAGGCGCCGGGTCGGGCGCGGCCGACCGGTTAAACTCCGCGCTTGCTTCGAGGAGCGTTGCGACAGGCCGCCCGGCCTGCCAGGCTCGAGGCGGCTGTCGTCCCGGCAGCCCGTATCAACGGCGCTCGCAAACTTCTTTTTTGACGAAAGGAGGGCGCGAGATGAGCGCCGTACTCAAACCAAGCACGAGCAACGACTTCGTCGTTGCCGACCTCAAGCTTGCGGACTGGGGCCGCAAGGAAATCCGCATCGCCGAGACCGAGATGCCCGGGCTGATGGCGATCCGCGACGAATTCGCCGCCACCCAGCCGCTGCGCGGCGCGCGCATTACCGGCTCGCTGCACATGACGATCCAGACCGCGGTGCTGATCGAGACCCTGCAGGCGCTCGGCGCCGGCGTGCGCTGGGCGAGCTGCAACATCTTCTCGACGCAGGACCATGCCGCCGCTGCGATCGCGGTGAAAGGCACGCCGGTGTTCGCCGTGAAGGGCGAGTCGCTCGACGACTACTGGGACTACACGCACCGCATCTTCGAGTGGCCTGATGGTGGCTACAGCAACATGATCCTCGACGACGGCGGCGATGCCACCCTGCTGCTGCATCTCGGCGCCAAGGCGGAGAAGGACGCCTCGTGCATCGCCCAGCCGACCTCGGAAGAGGAAGTGTCGCTGTTCCAGTCGATCAAGGCCAAACTGGCCAAGGACCCGGCCTGGTACTCGACGCGGCTGGCGAAGGTCAAGGGAGTGACCGAGGAGACCACCACGGGCGTGAAGCGCCTGTACCAGATGGCCAAGGACGGGCAGCTGGCGTTTCCGGCGATCAACGTCAACGACTCGGTGACCAAGAGCAAGTTCGACAACCTGTACGGCTGCCGCGAGTCGCTGGTGGACGGCATCAAGCGCGCCACCGACGTGATGATCGCCGGCAAGGTCGCGGTGGTCGCCGGCTACGGCGACGTCGGCAAGGGCTCGGCGCAGGCGCTGCGCGCATTGAGCGCGCAGGTGTGGATCACCGAGATCGACCCGATCTGCGCGCTGCAGGCGGCGATGGAAGGCTATCGCGTGGTGACGATGGACTACGCGGCCGACAAGGCCGACATCTTCGTCACTGCCACCGGCAACTTCCACGTGATCACGCACGAGCACATGAAGAAGATGAAGGACCAGGCGATCGTCTGCAACATCGGCCACTTCGACAACGAGATCGACGTCGCCGGCCTGAAGCAGTGCAAGTGGGAGAACATCAAGCCGCAGGTCGACCACGTCATCTTCCCCGACGGCAAGCGGATCATCCTGCTCGCCGAGGGCCGGCTGGTGAACCTCGGCTGCGGCACCGGCCACCCGAGCTACGTGATGTCCAGCTCGTTCGCCAACCAGGTCATCGCGCAGATCGAGCTGTACACGCAGACCGCGAAGTATCCGGTCGGCGTCTACGTGCTGCCCAAGCACCTCGACGAGAAGGTGGCGCGGCTGCAGCTCGCGAAGCTCGGCGCCCAGCTGACCGAGCTGACCGACGCCCAGGCCCGCTACATCGGCGTCGACCGGGACGGCCCGTACAAGCCGGAGCACTACCGGTACTAGGCGGGGCTCGCCTCGCAGTCGTGGCGGCGTCGGTGCCGCGCCCGGCATCGACGCCCTGCCCTTCGAACACGGCTCGCGCGTCGCGCACAGGAGGACTCAATGCGCATCGCAGTGATTGGGGCCGGTGGCGTCGGCGGCTATTTCGGCGCACAGCTGGCCCGGGCCGGCCACGCGGTCGCATTCGTCGCGCGTGGCAGGCACCTGGCGGCGCTGCGTGAAAACGGTCTGACGGTCGAAAGCGCGGTCGGCCCGGTGCAATCGATGCGGGTCGTCGCCACCGACAAGCCGGCCGAACTCGCCCCGGTCGACGTGGTGATGTTCTGCCTCAAGCTGTGGGACGTCGAAGCCAATGCGGCAGCGCTGGCGCCGCTGCTTGCCGCTGGCGCAGTCGTGATCCCGTTCCAGAACGGCGTCGAGAGCCACGAGATGCTGGCACGGGCGCTCGGCGCCGAGCGCGTTGCCGGCGGCGTGGCGCAGATCGGTGCGGTGATCAGGGCGCCGGGCGTCATCGCGCACACCGGCACGATGTCGAAGCTGCGCGTCGGTGCGTTCACCGGGGGGCAGCAGTCGCTCCTGCGCGATTTCGTCGCCGCCGGAAAGGCGGCAGGCATCGACATCGAATACGTCGACGACATCCGCCGCGCGCTTTGGGAGAAGTTCGTCTTCCTGGTGGCGATGTCGGGCGCGACCGCGCTGGCACGACAGCCGATCGGCGTGGTGCGCGCCGATGCCGACCTGCGCGCGGTGCTTGCGGCGTCGATGCGCGAAACGCTCGCCGTGGGCGCCACGCGGGGGGTCGTATTCGACGAGAAATTCGTCGACCGGCAGATGGCCTTCGTCGACGGCCTGCCCGCCGAGATGCGCACGTCGATGCTCAACGATCTCGTTGCCGGCAACCGGCTGGAGGCGCCCTGGCTCGCGGGCGCCGTGGCGCGGATGGCGACGGCGGCCGGTGTACCCGCACCGGTGAACGCGACGATCTACGCAGCGCTCAAGCCCTATCTGGGCGGCGGCGCCCACTGAGGAGGAGGCATCAAGTGCGAATCCTGCTGGTCTGGATACTGAACGCGATCGCCCTGTGGCTGGTGACGCTGCTGATGTCCGGAGTGCGCGTCGACGATGAACCGAGCGCCTTGATCGCCGCGATCGTGCTTGGCCTCGTCAACGCGTTGATCAAGCCGATCCTGGTGATCCTGACGCTGCCGGTCACGGTGGTCACCCTCGGCCTGTTCCTGCTGGTGCTCAACGGCCTGCTTTTCTGGGGCGTGGCGTCGGTACTGCCCGGCTTCCATGTCGACGGGTTCTGGTGGGGCGTGGGCGGGGCGCTGCTCTACAGCGTCCTTACGTGGGCCTTCTCGACCCTGCTGCCGCAGGAGGCTCGCCGGTGACGATGCGGACCTTCAGCTTCGAGTTCTTCCCGCCGAAGAGCGACGAGGCGGCGGAGAAGCTGCGTGCGGTGCGGGCCCGGTTGGCGGAAGTCGGCCCGGCGTTCTTCTCGGTGACCTTCGGCGCTGGCGGTTCGACCAAGGAAGGCACCTGGAACACGGTGATGGAGATGCACCACGCCGGCCTGCCGGTGGCGCCGCACATCTCCTGCATGGGCACGACGCGGGTGCAGGTGGCGCACCTGCTGCACGGCTATCGCGAGGCCGGCGTGAAGCGGCTGGTGGCGCTGCGCGGCGACATGCCGTCAGGCGCGGCCGGCGGCGCGGGCGACTTCCAGTACGCGAACGAACTGGTGGCGTTCATCCGCGCCGAAACGGGCGACTGGTTCCACATCGAGGTCGCCGCCTATCCCGAATATCACCCGCAGTCGCGCTCGCCGGCCGACGATCTCGCCAACTTCGTGCGCAAGGTGAAGGCCGGGGCGAACTCGGCAATCACCCAGTACTTCTACAACGCCGAGGCGTATTTCCGCTTCGTCGACGAGGCGCGGCGCGCCGGCTGCAGCGTGCCGATCGTGCCAGGGATCATGCCGATCACCAATTTCGCCCAGCTGGCGCGGTTTTCCGATGCCTGCGGCGCCGAGATCCCGCGCTGGATCCGCCTGAAGCTGGCGAGCTTCGGCGACGACCGCGCCTCGATCCAGGCCTTCGGCCTCGATGTGGTGACGGAGCTGTGCGAGCGGCTGCTCGCTGCTGCCGCGCCGGGTCTGCACTTCTACACGATGAACCAGGCGGCGCCGACGCTCGAACTCTGGCGCCGGCTCCGGCTTCCGTGCTAGAGCACGCCGGATTCGGTGATGCCGAGGTCGAGCTGGATGTCGTGCGGCTTCGGGTCGATGCTCTTGACGCGGCCGCAGTCGAAGGCGATGCCGACCGTCGACGGCCGCACCGCCAGGCTCGCCAGCGTGCGGTCGTAGAAGCCGGCGCCGTAGCCGAGCCGATGACGCTGCTCGTCGATGCCGACGCAGGGGATCACCAGCAGCTGCGGCTTGAGCCGCTTGGGGGTATCCGGCACTTGGATTCCGAACTGCCCCGGCTTCATCGGCATGCGCGGATGCCAGGGCGCGAACTCGAGCAGTTGGCCGACGATCACCGGCAGCGCCGCGCTGCGGGCGGGATTCTCGGCGAGCCAGGTCGTGATGGCTGCCGTCACGTCGGGTTCGCCGCGCGTCGGCCAGTAGAAGGCGAGCCGCTGCAGCGGCACCGTGCGCAGCCAGCGCAGCAGCCGGTCGCTGAGCATGCGCGAGCGCGCCTCACGATCGGCTAGCTCGTTGCGCGCGGCGAGCAGCTTCGCGCGCAGCGCGCCGCGCGCCGGGTCGGACGGTAATGCTTTCGGCGCCGGTGGCGGTGGAGTTCGGAACATCGCTGCGGAATTGCCTGTGCTAGCCTGCCCGCATGCTGCAGCTCGGGCCAAGACGCATCGTACACATCGCTGTCCTTGCGCTTGCTGCCGCTGTCGCGTGCGGCTCGGCAGCAGCACAGCCGGCGGCCAAGCGTGGCGACGTCGCGAACGGCGACGCCAACTTGCTCGCTGCGCGCGAGGCCTTTTCCGCCGGCGACCGCGGCCGGCTGGCGGTCGCCGCTGCGGCGATCGGCGAACACCCGCTGAAGTCGTACGGCGAGTTCTGGTCGCTGCAGCTGCGCCTGCG
>Ga0209450_10000664_pt1 | contig 17324 bp, 16 predicted proteins | sample FrelakmetLWP11LW_FD_187149 | JGI IMG/M metagenome (GOLD analysis project Ga0209450, IMG submission 187149) | Freshwater lake sediment microbial communities from the University of Notre Dame, USA, for methane emissions studies - LWP11 LW (SPAdes)... | ecosystem: Environmental > Aquatic >...
GACTTCGGCTGCTGGATCGCGCTGGACTTCGGCATCGTCGGCACGCTGTCGGACAACGACAAGAACTACCTGGCGCAGAACTTCCTCGCCTTCTTCCGCCGCGACTACAAGCGGGTCGCCGAACTGCACGTCGAGAGCGGCTGGGTGCCGGCCAGCACGCGCGTCGACGAACTGGAAAGCGCGATCCGCGCGGTGTGCGAGCCGATCTTCGACCGGCCGCTGAAGGAGATCTCCTTCGGCCAGGTGCTGCTGCGTCTGTTCGAGGCCAGCCGCCGCTTCAACGTCGAGATCCAGCCGCAGCTGGTGCTGTTGCAGAAGACGCTGCTGAACATCGAGGGACTGGGCCGCCAGCTCGACCCCGACCTCGACCTGTGGAAGACCGCCAAGCCGTTCCTCGAGCGCTGGATGCAGGACCAGGTCGGCTTCAAGCGGCTCGAAGAGCGGCTGAAGGTCGAAGCCGCGCAATGGAGCCACCTGCTGCCGCAGCTGCCGCGCCTGCTGCACCAGGCGCTCGCCGACACCACGCGCCAGGACCGCACACTGGCGGAACTGCGCCGGCTGCGCCAGGAAACCGAGCGACGCAACCGCCTGCTGCTGATCGGCGTCACCTCGATCGCCGCGCTGGCGATCATGGCCGCGTGGGCGTTCTTCGGCATGCCACTGCCGGGGCGTTGAGCCGTGCAATGAAGCGTGGCTTCCGTCGCTTCCGTCGCCCCGGCGCAGGCCGGGGTCTAAGTTCGCAGCGCCGAGGTTCGTGGCGACAGAATTGGGCCCCGGCCTGCGCCGGGGCGACGGCTTCGTGCAATGGCTGATTTCGTTACGCGCGATCCCTCACAGCCAGCGTTCTGGGACGAGCGCTTCGCTGCCGGCTTCACTCCGTGGGATGCGCGCGGAGTGCCGCCGGCGTTCGCCCGCTGGCTCGCCGAGGCCGGCCTGGGCGCCGGAACGCGCGTGCTGATCCCGGGCTGCGGCGCGGCCTACGAGGTGGCGGCGCTTGCCACCCGCGGCTGCGACGTGCTGGCCATCGACTACTCGGCGGTGGCGATCGAGCGGGCGCGGGAAGCGCTCGGCGCGGACCTCGGCCGTCGCGTGAGGCAGGCCGACTTCTTCGCCTTCGACGCTGCGCCGTTCGACTGGATCTACGAGCGCGCTTTCCTCGCCGCGCTGCCGCCGCGGCTGTGGGCCGCTTGGGGTCAGCGCTGCGCGCAACTGCTGCGGCCCGCTGGCTCCATGGCCGGGCTCTTCTTCGTCGACGAGGCCGCCGCCGAACCGCGCCGCGGGCCGCCGTTTGCGGTCACCTCTGCCGAGCTGCATCGCCTGCTCGATTCGGCTTTCGACCTCGTCGCCGACGAGGTCGTCGCGCCGGCAGAATCGGCGGCCGTGTTTGCCGGCCGCGAGCGCTGGCAGCAGTGGCGGCGGCGGTGAGGCGGGCTTGAGCGTCGCGGCGGCAGCACGGTCGTCGCCGGCGAAGTGCGCGCGCGTTTGGCGCCGCGGCCGCGAAGCCTTATCGTCGCCGCCATTCGCGCGCGAGCTGCGCGCCCCCGATCCGCAGCCTGCGCCATGACCCTGATCGCCTTCGTCGCCCTGTACCTGATCGTCTCGGTGGCGATCGGCCTGTTCGCCGCCACGCGCGTGAAGAACACGGCGGACTACGCGGTGGCCGGCCGCTCGCTGCCACTGATCATGATCGTGACGACGACCTTTGCCACGTGGTTCGGCGCGGAGACCGTGCTCGGCATCCCGTCCAAGGTGGTCGAGGGCGGATTGCAGAAGACCGTGGAGGATCCGTTCGGCGCCGCGTTCTGCCTCATCTTCGTCGGCCTGTTCTTCGCCCGCAAGCTCTACAACATGAACCTGCTGACGATCGGGGACTTCTATCGTCAGCGCTACGGCAAGGGCGTCGAGATCTTCAGCGCCGCCGTGATCCTGATCTCCTACCTCGGCTGGGTGGCGGCGCAGATCACCGCGCTCGGGCTGGTGTTCAACCTGCTCTCGGCCGGCGCGATTTCGACCACGCAGGGCATGGCGCTGGGCACGGCAGTGGTGTTCGTCTACACGGTGTTCGGCGGCATGTGGTCGGTCGCGCTGACCGACTTCCTGCAGATGATCATCATCGTCGTCGGACTGTCGCTGATCGCCTGGTTCGCGGCCGATCTCGCCGGCGGCGCCGACAAGGTCGTCAGCTACGCGGCCGGACAGGACATGTTCAGGTTCTTCCCCGAGCCGACGCTGCAGGCGTGGCTGTTCTGGCTGGGTTCGGCGATCACCATCATGATCGGCTCGATTCCGCAGCAGGACGTGTTCCAGCGGGTGATGTCGGCCAGGAACGCCGACACGGCCGTCAAAGGCCCGGTCATCGGCGGGCTTTCATATCTCGGGTTCGCGTTCGTGCCGATGTTCATCGGTGTGGCGGCGTTCGTCGTCATGCCCGAAGTCGCGGCGAGGCTGGCCGAGGAAGACACGCAGAAGATCCTGCCGACTCTGGTCATGGAGCACATGCCCGTGTGGCTGCAGGTCATGTTCTTCGGCGCGCTGCTGTCGGCCATCATGTCGACGGCCTCGGCCACGCTGCTCGCGCCCTCGACCACCTTCGTCGAGAACATCCTGAAGAATTTCCACCCGCTGTCCGACAAGCGCGAGCTGCGTGCGATGCGCATCACGGTGTTCGTCTTCACCGTGTGCGTGCTCGGCTACGCCATCGTGATGGAGGGAACGCCGATCTACGAACTGGTGGCGATGGCCTACCAGTTCCCGGTGGTCGGCGCATTCTGGCCGCTGGTCTGTGGCCTGTACTGGAAACGTTCCACCACGCAGGGGGCGGTCTGGTCGATCGTGCTCGGCATGAGCACGTGGGCGATCCTCGCTGCCACGCCGCTCGGCGAGGTATTCCCGTCGGTGCTCGGCGGCTTCATCGTCGCCGGCATCGGCATGGTCGTCGGCTCGCTGCTGCCGACCGCCGGCAACCGCGCCCATCACGAGCACCGCGCGCGGCATGGGCACGCGCGTCACGGCGCCCCGCGTCCGCACGGCTGAGCAGGCGCGCTGCCGCCGGCAGCGTCCTCAAGCGCGTCCCTCGCGGCAAGCAGAGGGCTCCGGGCTGAGGCGCCGGGGAGCTTTCCGACCGTCTGTCGGCCCTCATCGGCAGGCACTAATCCGTTCGGATTACAGGCGTGACGCCGAGTGCGCGCCCGCATGAAATGGCGCGTCCGCCGCTCATCGCGTGCACTCCTCCAGCAAGGCTCGCCGCCCTATCGCTGTTGCCGGAGGCTCTCGACAATTCGAGACAGGTAACTTTGGCATCGCCTGTGTCGAGTCGAATGAGCATCGAGCGCAATCTCCATCGGCTGTCCCGGCCGCCTGTGCGCGCCGCCGAGCGCGGCGTGACGCTGATGGAGGTGATGATCGTCGTCGGCATCGTCGGCGTGCTGCTTGCTTTCGCGGTGCCGAGCTTCCAGGAGTTCGTTGCCCGCAACCGCCTCGACGGCGCCGCCCAGGACCTGATGACGTCGCTGCAGCTCGCGCGCAGCGAAGCCACGCGGCGCGGCGCACAGGTCACCCTGCGGCTTAACGGCACGGCCGGGTCGAAGGACTGGGGCAGCGGCTGGACGATGTTCGTCGACGGCGACGGCGACGGCACTCTTGATACAGGAGAAGAAGTGATTCGCCAGGGCATGGCGCTGACGGCGCCGCTGACGCTGATCGGCAGCTCCAGCTTCGACACGTTCATCGCGTTCAACCGCGACGGGCGGCTGACCAACGCCGGCGGCGGCTACTTCGTGCTGTGCCAGGGTAGTTCGCTGACCGAGGGCGGCCAGTCGCGCGCGCGCGCCGTGCTGGTCAACGGCGCCGGTCGCGTGCGCATGGCGGCGCGCAACAGCAGCAACGTGCCGGTGACCGACACCGGCGCGGTCACCAGTTGCACCAATCCGTGACCCGGCAGGCTGCAATGAGTCGAATTCAGAACCCGGTTCGCGCGCGTGGCTTCTCGCTGATCGAGGTGCTCGTCGCGGTCGTCGTGCTGTCGATCGGCCTGCTCGGGCTCGCCTCCCTGCAGGTCAGCGGCCTGCGCGTCGGCCAGAGTTCGTTCTACCGGGCTCAGGCGGCGCAACTGGCCACCGATATGGCCGACCGCATGCGCGCCAACTCCGGCGAGGCGCCCACCTGCGAGCTCGCACTGGCCAGCGCGACGCCGAGCAGCCCGACGACCACTTGCCAGCGCGACCTGGTCGACTGGCGGACAAGACTGCGCAGCCTGCCGGGCGGCACCGGCGGGGTCGATGTGGACGGCGACATGGTGACGATCAGCGTGCAGTGGGACGACTCCCGCGGCGGAGGGGCCACCAATTCCACCTTCACTCTGGTGACTCGGCTGTGGGGCAACTTATGACGCGAGTTCGGGCAATCCGGCGTAGACAGGGCGGCGTGACGCTGATCGAACTGATGATCAGCCTCGTGATCGGCCTGCTGGTCCTGGGCGCGCTGCTGGTCGTCTACCTCGGTTCGCGCGCCGCTTACCTCACCAGCGACAGCCTGGCCCGCGTGCAGGAGAGCGGCCGCTTCGCGGTCGAGTTCATCGCGCAGGATGCGCGAATGAGCGGCTTTGTCGGCTGTCGATCGCGCAACCTGTCGGTCGACGACGAGACGCTGTTCAGCCTTGCCGGCAAGCCCGGCGACCCGAACGATCCGCCGGTGCAATTCTCCGGCGGCTTCGACGGCGTGCGCGGTTTCGACGGCAGCAATGCGGCCAGCATTGCCCAATGGAAGCAACCGACCGGAATGACCCGGGTCGGCAGTTCGGACGTGCTCACCATTCGACGCGCCGGCGGGGCCGCGGTGGGCATCACGGGCAAATCGACGTGGGTGACCGGCACGGGAGGAGCGGTGACCCTGCGCCACAACGCGATCGGCGTGCGCAACGACGACATCGTCGCGCTCGGCAACTGCAATCGGGCCGTGGTCTTTCGTGTCACCAACAGCCCGGCGCTGACCGGCATCGGCAACTATCCGACCGTTCTCGAGTTCAAGGCCTCTGGCGGCGGCAGCGGCGGCGTGCGCGGCAACGACACGAGCGTGCCGTTCAATCGCCTGCTGCAACTCGAGGACGACTCCCGCGCGCAGGCGACGGGCTTTGCCGAGATCTCCTATTTCATCGGCGAGAACGCCGCTAAGCGGCCGAGCCTGTTCCGCGCCGCGGGCGGCGCGGTCGAGGAATTGGTCGAGAACGTGGAGGACATGGACATCGTCTACGGCCTCGACACCACGCCGCCGCCCGACGGGGACGGGGTCATCGAACTGTACCGGCGCGCCGACCAGATCGCCGCCGCCGACTGGGGCCGCGTGGTCAGCGCCCGCATCAGCCTGCTGGTGGTCAGCCCGCTGGACCCCGGGATCGAAGACCCGGCGCGCAACGTCGTGACGACCAATCTGCAGACCTACTTCTTCCGCGAGACCAACGACGACGGCAGGGCGGACGAGCAGACGGCGCCCGACCGGCGCCTGCGGCACGTCTTCACCACCACCATTTCCCTGCGCAACCGGGCGCCTTGAGCCGATGGGAACGCGCATGAAGCAAAGCGACAGCCGGCCCGCCCGCCAGCGCGGCGCCGCACTGGTGGTGGGGCTCATCTTCCTGGCGATGCTCAGCCTGATGGGCGTGGCCGCGTACATGGTCGCCAACCAGGAGGAGCGGATGTCCGGCAACGCGCGCGACCGCATCCGCGCCTTCGAGGCCGCCGAGGCGTCGCTGCGCGACTGCGAGGCGCTTCTCGACGCCACGAACCCGCTGCCCGACTCCAGCTTCAACGGCAGCAACGGCCTGTATGCGGCGGCAAGTTTCGACCAGACACAGGTGTACGAAGCAGTCGACTGGCTCGACGACACAAAGGTTCGCAAGCTGCAGGTCGCGGGCGCGGATGCCGTTCCGGATGTGGCGTTTCAGCCGCGCTGCATCATCGAGCGGATCGGCAATATCCCGGGCAGCTGCCGCGGCTGCGAGCAGAGCATGCCGACACTGGTCCCCGAAGAGACGGTCTATCGGATCACCGCGACGGGCTACGGCGCCAACCGCAGCACCGCGGTCAACCTGCAATCGACTTTCCGGCGCCCGTAGGGCGCCTGCCGAACAAGCATTACGGAGGCACAGATGAAACCGACGCGCTCGAATCGACCGACGCTCAGGCAATGGGTCAGCGGCTGCTCGCTGTCGGCGATGCTGTTCGCTCAGAACGCTTCCGCCTTCACCATCGCCCAGAACCCGCCCTTCCTGCCGACGCCGCTGCCGCCGAACATCGTGATGACGTTCGACGACTCGGGTTCGATGCGCTGGGCGTTCAACCCCGAGAGCATCTGCAACATCGAACTGGACGTGGGAACCCGCGGCGCGCGGAGGACAAAGTCGGCGGCGTTCAACGCGCTCTACTACAACCCGGCGGTGACCTACGATGCGCCGCTGATGTACAGCGCGTCAACCGGCAACTATACGGCGTACACGACCGGTTTCACGGCAGCGCGGATCAACGGATTCAATAGCTCGAGCGGCACGGTCGATCTGTCGAGCGACTACCGGGTGACCTGGGCGTTCAACCCTTCAACGACGTCGATCGGTACGCCCAGCTACAGCATCCAGTGCGGCAACATCACGCCGGACAACATGTTTGCGCGCAACAATGCCACCGATTACGCGGGCAAGGAGACTTCCGGCGTTCCCGCCTACTACTACGTGTACGACCCGTCGGGCACGGGCTGCGCCTCCGCGGCAACCACCAATGACGCCTGCTACCGGCGCGTGGTTGTCGGCAGCACATCGGGGCCGAACGGCACCGACGAGCGGGAGAACTTCGCGAATTGGTACTCGTTCTACCGCACTCGCAACCTGATGACTTCCAGCGCCGCGACGCGGGCGCTGGTCGGCGTGCCGCCGACGGCCCGGGTGGGCTGGCAGGCGCTGAACACCTGCAACAGCACCGACTCCGCCAGTCCGGGTCAGCTGTTCAACAGCACCTGCACGGGATGGGGCAGCACCAGCGCCGACAAGCGCCTGAAGGTCTTCGACAACAACCACCGACAGAACATGTACCGGTGGCTGGCGCGTATCCCGGCCAACAGCGGCACGCCGCTCAGGACCGCCGCCGCGCGCGTTGGCGAGTACTTCCGCACCAGGGGCGTCAACAGCCCCTACGCGCTGAACCCGACGGTTTCACAGGGCACCGAGCACTCGTGCCGGCCGAACTTCCACATTCTGATGACCGACGGCCTCTGGAACGACAACACCGGCAACTTCTGCAGCGGCTCGAGCTGCGGCAACCGCGACAGCACGTCGAACTGGCTGCCAGGCGGCAAGCTGCCGGACGGCACCAGCTACAGCACCACGTCATCGATGACGCGGATCTATCGCGATTCGAGCTCCGACACCATCGCCGACATCGCGTTCCATTACTGGGCGACGGACCTTCGTCCAGAAACCAGCATGCCGAACAGCCTCTTGCCGTACCGCGCTGACCGCGATGGCACGGCAGACCAGCAGTACTGGAACCCCAAGAACGACCCTGCCACTTGGCAGCATCTGGTGACGTTCACCGTCGGCCTCGGCCTGACGAAGACGCTGACCGTATCCGGCCTGGAGTGGGGGGGCAGCACTTACGCGGCACCGGGCTACACGAACCTGCTGAACGGCACCAACGGCGCTACGTGGCCGGCGGCCGCGGCGAACAACACGCCCGGCAACGTCTATGACCTGTGGCACGCGGCGATCAACAGCCGCGGCCAGTCGTTCAGCGCCGACACGCCGCGCGACCTGTCAGACGCCCTGCTCAAGGCGCTCAACCGGATCCTCGAACGCGAGAGCGCAGCGGCGGCGCTGGCGACCAACTCGTCGCGCCTGACCAAGGACGGGCTGCTCTTCCAGGCACGCTTCTTCAGCGGAACATGGAGCGGCGACCTGACCGCCTACGCGATCGGCGACGACGGCGCGCTGGGAGCGGTGCAGTGGGAGGCCACAGCGGCCGGAAAGATTCCCGCGCACGGCTCGCGCAAGGTCTACACGTGGAACGGCATCTCCGGCACCGGGACGACCTTCACCCAGTCGGGGCTGAACAGCGCCGGGCTTTGGTCGTCGATCGACTCGACGGCGCTGCTCGATTACCTGCGCGGCGACACCACCAACGAGAACCCGAACGGCCTGCGCTACCGGGCCCGCTCCGGCCCGTTGGGCGACATCATCAACTCGGACCCGGCGATGGTCGGCGCCGAGAACTACGGCTATTCGTGGATTGGCTCGGAGGGCGCCAGCTATCCGGCTTTCCTGACGGCGAAGAAGAGCCGCACCAAGATGCTCTACGTCGGCGGCAACGACGGCTTCCTGCGCGGCTTCAACGCCCTGACCGGCGAGGAGGTCTTCGCGTATGTGCCGAACGCCGTGGTCCCGGACCTGCCGCTGCTGGCGGCAACCGATTACTCTCACCGCTTCTACGTCGACGGCGCGCCCGCCGCGTGGGATGCCTATTTCGGCGACGTCTGGAAGACCGTGCTGACGGCAACCACCGGCGCCGGAGGCCGGTCGGTGTTCGCGCTCGACGTGACCAGCCCATCGAGCTTCGATGCGTCGAAGGTGTTGTGGGAGATCAACCAGAACACTGCCTACCGCAGTTCGGGATCGTCGACAGACGCCGCCGATCCCCAGTACGCCGCGCGCCTCGGCTACACGCTGGGCCAGGCGGTCGTCGTCAAGCTGAACAACGGCGAGTGGGCAGCCGTTTTCGGCAACGGCTATCGCAGTCCCGGCGACCCGGCGGCGAGCCCTCCCATTTCCGGTGACCAGGCGTCGCTGTACATCGTGCGTGTCGCCGACGGCACCCTGATCAAGCGGATCGACACCGGCGTCGGGAGCAGCGGCGCGCCGAATGGCCTCGGCACACCGACCCTGTTCGACGCGAACGGCGACGACGTCGCTGACGCCGTGTACGCCCCCGACATGCGCGGCAACGTGTGGAAGTTCGACCTGTCAGGAAGCAACGAGACGGGATGGCAGATTCCGTTCGGGACAGCAACAGGCTTCCCGAACGGCCAGCCGCTGTTCCAGGCGCGCAGCAGCAGCAACGCGGTGCAGCCGATCTCGGCCCGCATCGAACTGGCGAAGCCGCCGCCCGGCAAGACCGGCATCATGGTGCTGTTCGGCACCGGCCGCTTCTTCGCCGTCGGCGACAACACCGACACCACCGGACAGACCTTCTATGGGATATGGGACAACGGCTCTCCGGTGACGGCGACGAATCGAAGCACCCTGCAGGTGCAGTCGATCAGCACCGAGTCCATCGACCTGCGCGGCAACGCCACCACCGTTCGCAACGTGTCGGGCAACCCGGTCGACTGGGCCACCAAGCGCGGTTGGTACATCGACCTGCCGACGTCGATGGAACGTGTTATCGGTTCGGCGGCAGTGCGCGACAACCGGGTGATCTTCACGACCCTGGTGCCGTCGACCGACCCCTGCGAGTTCGGTGGCACGGGCTGGCTGATGGAGGTCAGCGCATTCACTGGCGCCAAGCTGCCGTACTCGGTGTTCGACACCAACGGTGACAAGCTGGTGACCATCGCCGACAAGGACATCTCCGGCGTGCCGATCGGCGTCGGCATGGTCAAGCGGCCGCTGGTCATCGACGGCTCGCCGGTTGCCGCCAAGTTCCTCTCCGGCACCAAAGGCGAGATCCAGCTCGAGCGCAACCGCACCTTCGGCCCGCCGCTCGGCCGCGAGTCGTGGCGCGAGGTGCAGCGATGAGACCCCGGATGGTGGCGATCCGCAGCGCGCGCGGCTTCACGCTGGTGGAACTGATGATCACGATCGTGATCATCGCGATCCTGGCCTCGATCGCCATCCCGAGCTACACCGCGTACGTCGAGCGCGGCAAGCGCGGTGCCGCCCGCAGCGCGCTGATGGCCGCCGCCTCGTTCCTCGAGCGCAACTTCACCACCAACGGTTGCTACAACTACACCACGGTCGCGGCCTGCCAGGCGCAGTCCGGAACGGCGCTGGCGCTGCCGACTGCGCTCACCCGGGCGCCGGCCGAGGGGCGGGCGTCCTACGTGCTCACGGTCAGCTACTCCGGCAGCGCGACCGGCCAGGTCTATGAGCTGACGGCCACGCCGTGCGGAACGGCCGGCACCTGCCCGTCCGGCAGCGACCCCTTCAAGGACGGCAAGTGCGGCGCGCTGACGCTCACCCAGGCCGGCGCCCGCGGTCGTTCGGGCAGCGACGATCTGACCGTCTGCTGGCAGCGCTGAAACGCGGCGAGGCTCTTCCGCCCACGCGGCTCGTCAGCCGCGGCCGCCGGCAGCGCCCTTCACCGCCAGCGTGTCGAGGTCGGCCGCATGGCCGCGCAGTCTCTTCACCAGCGCTGCCCGTTGTGTTGGCGTGGCGCTGTTGATGAGCTGCGCCACCAGTTCGGCATTCTCGTCGCGATACGTCGCCAGCCGCGCCCGGCGCTCCGGGTCGCGCGGCTCGGCAAGCTGGGCGAAGTAATCGCGCAGCCAAGCGGTCGCGGTGGCCAGCGGCGGCTGCTCGGCGCGGATGCGCGCCATCACGGTAACCAGTTCGCGCTGCCGGCGTTCGCGTTCCTGCATCCACGCTTCCTGCGCCTCGGGCCGGCGCGCCAGCGATGCGCGGATCATTTCGCGCTGCACGGCCGACAACGGGCCGAACCAGTCCTCGGCCTGTTCGACGTAGCGCTCGAGGCGCTGCTCCAGCGACTCGGGGCCGGCAAAGCGCACCAGTTCGCGGCGCGCCTTCGAGGTGTCGCGCGCCAGGCGCTCGGCCAGCCGGTCGACCTGCGCCGGCTTCAGCGTCAGCGCCAGCTTCGCCAGGTCGGGCGCGGCCTGCTCGCCGATCGCCGCGAGTGCGCGCCGCACGCCGGCGTTGAAATCGCGCACGTCGGCCGCGGTCACCGGCCCGGCGATCTTCTTCTGCGCATCGTTGAGAAGTTGCACGTAGCCGGGCAGCTGCGTGCTGCGGTGCCAGCGGTGCAGTGCGCCGATCCGCTCGCGCGCCAGCCGCTCCTGCTCGTCGTCCAGATCGAGGTAGCTGTCGAGCGAATAGGCGATCACGGTGTCGGCGTTGTTGTAGCCGAGTTGCAGCTGCGAGCAGGCCGCCAGCAGCAGGGCGACGCTGGCCAGCACGAAGCGGCGCGCCTGACGGCCCATCGTGGTCGTGGCGACCGCACCCTCGACGCGCGCAGGCCCGGTGCTACGATCATTCGGCTGTTGCATCGACGGTTCCACGTCCCCTCTCTTTCCTGCTCGCTCGCGATGAACATCGTCATCCTGGCCGCCGGCCAGGGCAAGCGCATGCGCTCGCGCTTGCCGAAAGTACTGCATTGCCTGGCCGGCCGGCCGATGCTCGCCCACGTCATCGCCTCCGCGCAGGCGGTGGCCGCCGGCCGCGGTGGCCCGACGCGAACCGTGGTGGTGATCGGTCACGGCGCCGAGCAGGTGCGCGATGCGTTCTCTGACCGCGGCGATGTCGATTTTGTTCTGCAGCATCCGCAGCTCGGTACCGGCCATGCGGTAATGCAGGCCGCCCCGCGCATCGACGATGCGTGGCCGACGCTGGTGCTGTATGGCGACGTACCGCTGGTGCGCGCCGAAACGCTGCGCCGGCTGCTCGACGGCGCCGGCAGCGGGGTGGCCGTGCTGACGGTGCGCCTGCCGGATCCGACCGGCTATGGCCGCATCGTGCGCGACTGGCACGGCAACGTGCTGCGGATCGTCGAGCAGAAGGACGCCTCCGACGAGGAGCAGCGCATCGACGAGGTCAACACCGGCATTCTGGTGGCGCCGTCGGTGAAGCTGAAGGCGTGGCTGGCGAAGCTGTCGAACAACAACGCGCAGCAGGAGTACTACCTGACCGACGTCGTCGCGCAGGCGGTGGCTGACGGCGTGCGCGTGGCCGGCATCGCGGCGGCCGATGCCGACGAGACGCTCGGCGTGAACAGCAAGGCGCAGCTGGCGCAGCTGGAGCGGGTAGCGCAGGCGCGCGCCGCGGCAGCGGCGATGGATGCCGGCGCCACGCTCGCCGATCCGGCCCGCTTCGACGTGCGCGGCGAGCTGACGGTCGGTGCCGACGTGTTCATCGACGTGAACTGCGTGTTCGAGGGGCGCGTGAGCCTCGCCGACGGCGTGCGCATCGGCCCGAACTGTTGGCTGCGCGACTGCGCGATCGGTGCCGGCACCGAAGTGCAGGGCTTCTGCCATCTCGAAGGAGCAACGATCGGCGCCAATGCGCGTATCGGCCCGTTCGCCCGCCTGCGGCCGACGACGACGCTGGCCGACGAAGTGCATATCGGCAACTTCGTCGAAGTGAAGAACTCGCAGCTCGATTCGGCCAGCAAGGCCAACCACCTGTCCTACGTCGGCGACGCCACCGTGGGGCGAAACGTCAACATCGGCGCCGGCACCATCGTCGCCAACTACGACGGCGCCAACAAGCACCGCACGGTGATCGGCGATGACGCGCACACCGGCTCGAACTCCGTGCTGGTGGCGCCGATCACCGTCGGCGCCGGCGCCACCGTCGGGGCCGGCTCGACCGTCACCCGCGAAGTGCCGGCCGGCCAGCTGACGGTGGCCCGCGCCAAGCAGGTGACCGTCCGCGGCTGGACGCGGCCGGTGAAGAAGAAGTAGGCGTCGTTTCCTTTCGCGCCATGGCCACCTTCGCCGAGCCCACCATTCCGCTGGCGTTGATATCGGAGCGGCTGCTGCTGCGCATGCCGACCGAGTACGACTGGCGCCCCCTGCACGCCTACTACGGCGATGCCGACAGCGTCCGCTACACGGTGGGCACGCCGTGTACCCCCGCGCAGACCTGGCGCACGCTCGCCGGCGTCGTCGGCCACTGGGCCTGGCGTGGCTACGGCCCGTACACGCTGCTCGACAAGGACGAGGGCGCGGTGCTCGGCGTCGCCGGTCTGTGGTTCCCGAACGACTGGCCGGAACCCGAGATCAAGTGGGCGCTGCTGCCGGCCGCGCGCGGGCGTGGGCTCGCCGCCGAGGCGGCACGGGCGGTGCGGGAAATGGCGCGCGAGCACCTGCGCGGCGTGCGGCTGATCAGCCTGATCGCGCTCGGCAACGAAGCGTCGGTGCGCGTGGCGGAAGCCGCCGGCGCGCGACTGGAGCGAGAGATCGAGTGGCGCGGCGGGCGTGCGTCGATCTACCGCCACCCCGACTAGCGCGCGTCTAGCGGGCCGTGCCGCGCCAGGCGGCCAGCGCAAGCAGCAGCCAGCCGGCCAGGAACAGCACGCCGCCGAAGGGTGTGATCGCGCCGAAGCCGCGCACGCCCGTCAGCGCCAGCAGATACAGGCTGCCGGAGAAGATCACCGTGCCGGCGACGAAGCACCAGCCGCCGGCGACGGCCGTGCGACCGGGCCAGCGGGTGATCGCCCAGGCCACGCCGAGCAGCGCGAGTGCGTGGAACATCTGGTAGCGGGCGCCGGTGTCGAACACCGCCAGCAGGTCCGGCGTCAGCCGTGCCTTCAGCGCATGCGCGCCGAACGCGCCGGCGCCGACGGCGATGAAGCCGCTCAGCGCACCCAAAACCGCGAAGATCCGATCCATCAGCGCCTCGTCCGCACGTTGCCCGTCCTTGCGCACTTTAGCCGTGCCCGTCCGGGCGCAATCGGAAGGTGCAGGCCGCATAATCGGCGACCGCCCTGCCAGTCGAACACAGCCGCCATGCCCGAGACCCGCCACGGCATACCGCCGGAATTCCTCGACGCCGCCGACGAGTTCGTGCAACTCGCCAACAAGATGGCCGACTCGCACGCGCGCGAGTGGGTGGCGGCGACGATGATGTACGCGACCGCGCGCTTCAACGCCTTTGCCTGGCTGACGCGTGAAGACAAGCCGGAGCAGACGCTCGATGCGGCTTCCGCCTACTACGCCTCCGAGTACGAGAAGATGCTGCGCGACAACGTCGACGAACTGACGCCGCACTATCGCGACGCCGCCGCTTCCCGCTCCGGCACCCAATAGCCGTCAGCGTCGAGCGCCGAACGGCGGCTTTCCGCGCCAGTACCTCAGCATCAGCCAGCCGCCGAGCATGCCGCCGAGGTGCGCGAAGTGGGCGATGCCGCTCGTTTCGCCGGTCACGCCCAGCGTCAGTTCGAGCAGGCCGAACGCCACGGCGAACAGCCACGCCGGCATGGGGATCGGCGGAAACAGCAGCATGATGGTCCGTTGCGGGAACATCATCGCGTAGCCGAGCAGCAGGCCGAACAGGCCGCCGGAGGCGCCCACGGTGGGATACGGCACCGGCGCATCGGAAGACACCAGCAGCTGCACCACGCCGGCCACCAGCACGCAGACGACGTAGTACTGCAGCAGCCGGCGCGGACCCCACAGCCGCTCCAGTTCGGAGCCGAACATCCATAGCCCGTACATGTTGAAGGCGAGGTGCAGCAGCCCGCCGTGCAGCAGCGCGTAAGTCGCCAGCTGCCACGGCGCGAAGCCACTGCCCAGCGGCCACAGCGCGAACCAGTCGAACAGCGCGCCGCCGGTGGCGAAACCCAGCACCGAGACGCCGATCGTCACCAGCAGCAGCAGTTGGGTCATCGATCGCATGGGGCCGAGCATAATCGGCGCATGGACTGTCCTGCTGCCACCGAAGCGCGCAAGGACCTTGCCTGCGCGCTGCGCGCCGCGCACAGGCTGGGCCTGGGCGAAGGCGTCTGCAACCACTTCTCGCTCGCCGTTCCGCACCGGCCGGGCCACTTCTACATCAACCCGCAGGGCCTGCTGTGGAGCGAGATCGGGCCGCAGGACCTGGTCGTCATCGACGCGCAGGGAAACAAGGTCGAGGGCCGGCACGATGTCGAGCCGACCGCGTTCTTCATCCACGGCTGGATCCATCGCACCGTGCCCGAGGCGGCCTGCGTGCTGCACACCCACATGCCGTTCGCCACCGCACTCGCCCTGCTGCAGGGCGGCCGGCTGGAGATGGCGAGCCAGAACGCGCTGCGCTTCCATCGGCAGGTCGCCTACGAGAACGAATACAACGGCCTCGTGCTTGACGATGCCGAAGCGGAACGGATCGCCAGGCGACTGGCGGGGCACACCGTGCTCTTTCTCGCCAACCACGGCGTCATCGTCCGCGGGCCGAGCGTCGCCTGGGCGTTCGACGACCTGTATTACCTCGAGCGCGCCTGCATGCACCAGGTGCTGGCGCAGGGCACCGGCAAGCCGCTGAAGCTGATCCCGGAGAGCGTAGCCGCGCGCACCGCGAAGCAGATCGCCGGCGAGCGCCAGCAGTCGGAGCTGCACATGAAGGCGCTACGACGGGTCAACGGTTTCGACTGACGCCGGCCGAACAAGGCAGCTCGCCCTGCGGCGCGCGGAAGGCGAGCAGCTCGCGCCGAGGTGCGCCGGGGCGGCTCATAGAATCGACTGATGCGCTTTGCTCCCGCCTTGATCGCCGCTTCGCTCGCATTGCTGGCCGTGGTCGCCTGCCGGCCCGATGCGGCCAAGCCGCCGGCGCCGGTCGTCGTGCAGGCGCCGCGCGTCGAGCGTGTCGGCGAGGCGCACCTCGCCATCACCACCCGCGAGCCGCTGGCGCAGCGGTTGTTCGACCAGGGCCTGCGGCTGGCCTATGCGTTCGACCATGCCGAGGCGCTGCGCGCCTTCAGCGAGGCGGCGCGTCTTGATCCTGACTGCGCGATGTGCGCCTGGGGCATGGCGTATGCGACCGGGCCGAACATCAACAATCCGTTGCGCCCCGCCGATCCGCGCGCCGTGGAGCACGCGCGGCGCGCACTGGCGCTGGCCGGCAAGGCCACGCCGAAGGAACGGGTGCTGATCGAGGCGATGGCGGCGCGCCTGGACCTCGCCGCCGCGCCGCCGGCGGTGGCGGACGCCGCCCCGTCGCCGGTGTGCGCCGTGCCACCGCCGCCGAAGGACGCCGATCCGCTCGACATCGCTTACTCGCAGGCGATGGGCAAGGCGGCGCGCCTGTACCCCGACGACGACGAGGTCACCCTGCTGTACGCCGAGGCGCTGATGATGCTGTCGCCATGGCAGTGGTGGAGCCGCGACGGGGCCGAGCCGCGCGAAGGCACGCTGGCGGCGATCGACACGCTCGAGCGCGTGCTGGCGCGCTCGCCGGGTCACGCCGGCGCCAATCACTTCCTGATCCACGCACTCGAGGCGTCGCGCACGCCGCAGCGTGCGCTGTCGGCGGCCGAGCGGCTGCCGCAGCTTGCGCCCGATGCCGGCCACATGGTGCACATGCCCTCGCACATCTTCACCAGCGTCGGCCGCTATGCCGACGCGGTGCGTTCGAACCGGCAGGCGATCGAGGCCGACCACAACCTCGAGGCGCAGCTGCGCGCGCAGGGCTACGAGCCGCTCGGGGCGGTATCACATCACCACCATTTCCTGTGGGCCTCGGCGGCGATGCAGGGCAACGCTGCCGTCGCACTCGACGCCGCCCGCTGGCTGGCAGATAAGGCCGCGCGGCCCGGGCAGCCGTTCGGCAACGGCGGCAGCAACGACTACTTCCTCGCCCTGCCCTGGCTGGCACAGGTCCGCTTCGCCCGCTGGGAGGAGATCCTCGCTGCGCCGGAGCCGAAGTGGCCGGCGCACGCCTCCGCCTATCCGCGCGCGATCCGCCACTACGCGCGTGGCATCGCGCTCGCCCGCACCGGCAGGACGGAATCGGCCGAGAAGGAACTGGCGGCGCTGCAGGCGGCGTCGCGCGATCCGGGGCTCGCGAACCTGACGCTTAAGGGCATCGACGACCTCACCGCGCTGCTGGCACTGGCCGGGGCCTCGCTGCGCGGCGAGATCCTGCTGGCGCAGCGGCAGCACAGCCGGGCGATCGCCTCGTTGCGCCGGGCGGTCGAACTGGAGGATGCGCTGGAGAGCGAGGAGCCGCCGCCGTGGGCGGTGCCGACGCGGCAGGCGTTGGGCAACGCGCTGCTCGCGGCCGGGCAACCGGCGGAGGCCGAGCGCGCCTTCCGCGAGGATCTCGAGCGACACCCCGAGAACGGCTGGGCGCTTTACGGCCTGGCCGAGAGCCTGCGTCGCGGCAAGCGCAGTGCGGAGGCGGCGGCCGTCGAAGAGCGCTTTTCCGCGGCTTGGCGGGGCGCCGACACACGGCAACCGGACGCGCGCTACTGACGCGGGCCTGGCGGCAGCAAGCCGCGTTCATCAGCAGATCGACCAGGCGATTCAAGCCGGCTCGGGGCAGCAGGTCGCTTCCTGCCGTGGTCAAGCACGCCGCCGCCCGGGTTGATCGAGGTCAAGCATCGTCCGCAATCGAGGCGGCGCTCCGCAGACTCGCCGGG
>Ga0209450_10000665_pt1 | contig 17307 bp, 14 predicted proteins | sample FrelakmetLWP11LW_FD_187149 | JGI IMG/M metagenome (GOLD analysis project Ga0209450, IMG submission 187149) | Freshwater lake sediment microbial communities from the University of Notre Dame, USA, for methane emissions studies - LWP11 LW (SPAdes)... | ecosystem: Environmental > Aquatic >...
CGCTCGCTCCGCAGGCCGCGCAGACGACCATCGGCGCTGCTGCCGCGGCGCCGCCTCCGCCTCCTCCGCCCTGCTGCCCCTGATTCATGCTCTGACCCATCATCTGGGCCATGGTCATGCCCATGCCCAGACCGGCGCCCATTCCGACTCCGGCGCCGGCCGCTCCGCCGCCGCCCTCATTGGCAGCCGCATCGCCCATCGCCGTGGCGGTCTTGAACCTGAGGTACTGGTTCATGTCGCCGAGGGCGCCCATCGCGCTTCTCTCGTCGATTCGCTTCTGGACTTCCTCCGGAGGTGTGATCGCCTGGATGTAGAAGTCCACCAGTTGGATGCCGTACTTGCCGAAGTCATCCCCGAGCCTCGTCTTCGCGAGGGTGCTGATCTCGTCGTAGTACTTGGCCAGGTCGAAGATCGTCTCCAGAGTCTCGCCCATGAGGTCGGCAAGCCTGGAGATGATCATCCCCTTCAGGAACCCCTCGATCTCGTCCGTGCTGTACCTGCCCTCGGTGCCGACCAGCTTGTTCACGAAGAGCAGGCTCTGATCGACCTTCATGGAGAAGCTGCCGAAGGCCCGCAGGCGGACCATCGCAAGCTCCTTGTCCCTGAAGATGATGGGCTCCTTGGTCCCCCACTTCATGTTCGTGAAGGTCTTCTTGGCGACGAAGTAGGCTTCAGCCCTGAACGGCGAGTCCTTGCCCTCGAAGGCTGCACCGACAAGTCCCGTGAGGATGGGGATGTTCTCGGTCGTGATCGTGTGTCTTCCGGGGCCGAAGACATCCATCGCCTTGCCATCGCGGAAGAAGACGGCGTCCTGGTTCTCCCTGACGACCAGCTGGCTCCCGAGGCGGAACTCCCCGGAGCCCGACTCGGGGATCCGGTGGACGATCTGGGTTCCGGTATCGTCCAGATACTCGATGATCTCAAGCTTTTTAAACATCTGCGCTCAGCCTTTCAACGCCCTAGTCGATGGGCGCGTTTTTCTCCAGATCAATCATCAGCGCACTCCTGGAGGCCATCTTTGCGCTGAACGCCACGAGGATCTCGATGATCCTGTCTATCTGGGGTTTCATGTCGCCCTGGGCGGCTCTTGCCGCTTCGAGAACGGCGACGGCTTCCTCGAGCTCATCTATGTTCTCGACGAGGCCGACGTCGAAGGAGTACAGGCTCTCAAGCTCGTCCTCGCGGACTTTGTGCATGTCGAACCAGCCCCTGTATCCCCTCGCCGCGAACCTGATCTCGTCGGTGACCTTCTCAAGCTTCTTCTGGACCCTGTCGAATTCAGACACGGCACTGAGGGCAGAGGGTCCCCTGAGGCCGCCGGGGACCTCGTTGAGCCTTGTCCTGAGGAGTTCCAGCCGCTGGACCAGGGAGGTCCGGAAGAGCTGGTCGTTGTCCCTGCGCTCCTCCTTCCGCTTGTAGCCCTTGTACCCCGGGATAAGGCGCATCGCCTTCTCGAGGAAGCTGATATCCCTGCCTTCACTCATCTTCAGTCCTTTCTGCACTTGGTTCACCGGATTGCGTCAGGTACTGCATAAGAATAAAAGGGTGTACGGCCGCGTCAATCCACCGTTCCGTCGGAGACCAGCCTCCTGTTGGCCAGATGACCCGCGTAGCTGCAGGCGAACAGATGCCTGCCCGAACCGTCCCCGGTGCTCACGAAGTAGAGGTACCCTGCTGCAGTGTCCGGCGTGAGGGCAGCCTCTATGGACGGCAGACCCGGTGAGCAGATGGGTCCCGGAGGCAGCCCCGCAGCCAGATAGGTGTTGTAGGGGCTGTCTATCTCCAGGTCGCTGTACAGAAGAACCTCCCTCACCTCACCGAGCGCGTACTGCACGGTTGCGCAGCTCTCCAGCCTCATGCCCCGCCGGAGCCTGGAGAGGAATACGCCGGCGATGAGCGGTCTCTCCGCGTCAACCTTCCCCTCCCTCTCGACGATGGAGGCGAGGATGAAGATCTCTTCGGGGTCCAGCCCGAGGCTGTCTGCCTTCATCTCCCAGTCCGGCGGCAGAGACTCCCGGCCGGTCTCGACGATCCTGCACAGGATGTCGACCGGCCGGAGGCTGTCCGCAAACTCATAGGTCTCGGGGAAGAGGTGGCCTTCCAGATACGGCACGCCCAGGCTGTCCAGGAGACTCCGATCCGCGGCCAGGCTGTCCAGGAGCTCCTTCGAACGGTCAAGACTGCCGGCGATCTCCGCAATGGACTGGTCAAGCGTCAGCCCGGGAGTCAGGGTGACCCAATGGGTCGGGACCGGAACGACCTCGCCCCTCGCAATCGTGACCATGATCGACTCCGGTCCCATGCCGTCGTCGAGCAGGTAGACGCCTGCCTGCAGCGGGAGCGAGTCCTGCAGCGGGGAGTATTTCCAGAGGAAGTAGAGCGGACATCTGACCATGCCTGAGTCGGCCAGGGCTTCCGAAATGCGCCTTGCCCCCCATCCGCGCTCGACGGTGAAGAGGCATTCACGGCCCTTGCCGGGAGCACCGCCGCACCAGCCGATGACGAGAATGGCGATGACCGCAAGCAGGAGAACCGCTGAGAGGATGATCCATACCGCCCTTTTCACGGCAGCCCCAGGAACCGCTTGAGGATGAGCGCAGCGGCCACGGAGTCCGTCCTGCCGTCCCGGGGTCCCCTGCGCAGCTCATCGGCCTCGAGCGTGGAGGAGGTCTCGCGCTGGAGCTCAACGGTGAAGCCCCTGCCGATCAGGAACTCGGCAAGCGCCTCGGCCTCGGCGGACAGCTCGGTACCGCGTCCTGACGCCGTCAGCGGGAGGCCGAGGACCACGAGGAGCTCACCCTCCTCCTCCATGAGGTTCGACAGCCGACCCGCGATCTTACGCCATGTGGAGGCAAGGATCGGCTCGAGGGGCAGGACTACTCCCTGCCGTTCCATGGCGAGCCCGGTCCTCCGTCTGCCGTAGTCGACCCCGATGTGAAGCATGTCAGAAGTTCCTCTTCCTGAGGCTCCTGAGGCCGGTGGACATGGCCCACCAGCCGACGGAGCCGGTCACCACCGCCAGCAGGAGAACCGCCTTCGTCATCGGTACGGCAAGAACGCTCTCGGAGCCCGCAGCAGGGAAACCCTTCCTGACCACGAAACCCAGCAGCGAGACTGCCGTGAGAACATAACCCATGGACGCGAAGGCAGCGATGATTCCGCCCTGTCCGCTGGCGATGCTTGCGGCGCTACCCCGCTCGAACCTCGGGAATACGGCCCCGAGGCCCGTGTTGATGCTGACGAGGGCCAGACACATGAAGACGAGCGCCGCAGTGGTCGAGACGACCATCAAGGTTCCCGCTCCGAGCGCGAAGGTGGTCCAGAGTCCGGTGCCGGCGATCAGCGGAAGGATGAACGAGAATGAGCCAAGCCATTTGGACCGCATGAGCAGCTCTCTCCCCGCGGGGAGCTGCAGCACGTAGCCGAGCCCGGGTCCTTCGAGGCTGATGGCCGGGAATGCGAACCGGACGAGAAGTGTGGCGGCCACGAAGCTGGAGAAGGAAAAGTTCAGGAAGACGACAACCGACCTCCAGAGAGGGTGTCCGATATCCATGGGGAACCGCTCGAGATTGAAAGCGTAGACCAGGAACAGCCCGGTCAGCAGCAGAAGCTGGCTCCACTGCACCGGGTCCCGGATGAAGGTCAGGATGTCCTTGTGCATCATCGAGCGGAGGCGTCCCCCTCCCCGTAGGAGCAGCCTGCTGCTCCTCTTCCGCGGCGAACCCCACGACATCGCGGAGTAGACCTGCCTGAAGCCGGGACAGACGAGGGCGAGCGACAGCAGGCAGACGGCTGCTGCTTCGACAGTCAGGAGACCCATCCCGAGAGCGGCGCTCCCCCATTCCGCGGAGCCCGCGGCAACAACTGCATTGCAGTACAGTGAATGCGGCCAGAAAGCGCCGCCGGTGGCGGGGAGCTGCGCGACGAACCGCTGAATGGCATCCATCGAGGAGCTGTCCTCGGCGAGTATCCCGGTGGGACCGGAGCCCCTTAGAGCCAGGAGTATCCCGGCAGCCACCATCAGGCTGAGGATGGCTGCGGTTCGCCAGTGCCTGCCGTTCCTCCCGAGCCTGACCGACAGTCCGAGCAGGATGGTCCCGGCGCCCACCCATGGAGCGACCAGCAGCGGCAGAGCGACTACGGCGAAGGCGGCCGCAGGAAGGCCGTAGCCCAGCGATACGCAGAAGGCGATGAGGATCGGAGACCCCAGCAGGAGGGTGGCCCATCCGGCATGGAACCAGCTCTCGAGGGTCCTGGCCGCGCTGATCAGGGTGTCAGGGATGGGCAGGGTCATCAGAAAGGCGGTCTCAGCCGATCTGAAGAGGATGGAGATGCCGCTGATGAAGGAGGAGATGGCGATGAACAATCCGAAGGACAGGAGCGTCATTCCCAGAAGCCTTCTGGCCAGAGCCTCGCCGAAGCCGGGGAAGGTGCTCTCCAGCCCGTACACGTATCCGAAGAGGAATCTGAACAGCAGGTACATGCCCGGCACCAGGATGAGAATGGTGATGCCTCCCGCGAGCACCTTGAGACGGTTGTCCGCCCACTCCGATGCCGCGGCTCCGCGGAGGGAGGCGGTCTTGACGCCAATCAGAATGCCGGCTCGCGAAGTCATGCCGAACGATAAGCCCACACCCATCCTCCGACCACCCGGGGGACATGATGGGGACATGATCTCGATTCGCGATGTGAATCAAGTTCGTGTCCCAGTTACCTTGCTCTGCGCCGTGACCCTGATTCTCGATCTACACTTGTACCGATCTCTTCCTGATCGAGAATCTTCCGACACAGAATAAGGGGTCTGATGACCCTGGAGCCAGTGAGCTTGCATGCGCCATGCACGGAGGGGAGAGTAATGCCGGGTCAGCGTGCCAGGCCTGGCGCGTGTATCGTTTGCCAGTCCACAAGGCTCACCTGGGGCAGACTCCTGAAGCCGGGTCGCGCGAAGAGGAACCCCTGATACAGCTCCACCCCCTCGGAAGCCAGCCAATTGTACTCCCCCGGAGTCTCCACGCCCTCCGCCAGCAGGTCGATGCCCAGGTCCACACAGACCTGGCTGACCGCACGGACGATGGCCTGTCGGGGGCCGTTCTCCTGGATACGGGTGATCAGCGTCATGTCCAGCTTAACAAGGTCAGGCTGGAAGTCAGCCAGGAGGTTGAGTCCAGATGTCCCCGCCCCGAAGTCGTCGATGGAGGTGCTCACTCCCTGTGCCTTGCAGGCGTTCATGAAACTGGTGAAGGCCTCCAGGTCCTCTACCGCGCCCCGCTCCATCACCTCCACCACAAGTTGTTCCTTCCGGAGGCCCAGGCGATGGGCGGTCTCAAGTACGCGGTCGAGGACCTGTCCGCAGGTCTGCAGTGTCCGGGGCATGAAGTTCAGGTGCAGCCGGCACGAGAGACCAAGGGAGGCGGCCAGCACCAGAGCACTCTCCGCGGCTGTCCCGTCGAAGGCTGCCAGGTCCTCCGGAGCAACCTGATCAAGTACGTGCCCTGGTGGCTCACCGCCTGGTCCACGGAGCAGCGCCTCGTAGGCAACCACCTGCCCGGACGGCATGGAGAGGATCGGCTGAAAGGCATGGGTGTGTACTGGCATCATACGGATTCTCCTCTCCGGGAACGGGCTGGGAGGCCTCTCCGTTCTCCCGGCAGACCATACCTGACACGCTACTCCCAGTCAAAAAGACAACAACTCTTGGAAGCCCGGAAACTCAGGGTATCCTGGACGTGCAGGAACCGGAATCCCGTCAGGACAGGCTCTGCCTCCAGCGTCCGGCGGAGAATGCCAGTAGCAGCTTCTTGGCCCTTCCGGAATCGATGTCCGCCAGACACGTTCCTCCGGCGAAGAAGTCACTCAGCCCCCCGATGGAAGCCAACTCCTCTGGCGTAGTTCCGGCGTAGGCCATGCTCCAATCCCCAAACGCCCGGGAAGGGATCGGCTCCTGGATGATCTTCGTGATCCGTTCGTGCCGGGGGTTGTTCCGGATGACTGCAAAGAGGCTCTCCAGCGTTGCCTGCTCCCCCTCCAGAACCTGGAAGAAGCTGCCTTCGCTGTAGAGCAGCATGCCTGTGACCCCCAGCTCCGAGTTCCTCGTCCGGGCCACCTCCAGCAGCGCCATCAGTTCCTGGCGACTGTGCGGCCAGCGTGCGGCGCTTGCGTAGATCAGGTGAAACAGTCCCTCCATACTCGACCTCCTTCTAACGACCCATGCAGAGGAAATGATTTAATGGTACATGATCTTATCTATTACAGTGAATAAAGCTCGTGTCCATAGTTCTTCTTCCGGGTACACGAACACCTATCGAACCCGAAATGTGATCATGTCCCCAATAGCCGTCCCAATCTCCTGACGGTGTCCCCATATATGCATGTAAGTCCTATGTCCCCATAATGGGATGGACAGGGTGGGATGGCGGGGATAGATTCCTCCGGTCGGAAGGAGACCCCGAGTGAAGTGCAGGAACTGCAGCGCGGAGATCACCCGCGCGGACGGCGACAGCATCACCTGCGAGTTCTGCGGCTCCAGGTTCCACCGGAGCGAGCTGGACCCCTCCTGGAGACCCCCCCAGCAGGATCCGCAGGTCGTCAAGGAGATCCACCACTACTACGTGCAGGAAAAACCCGACAAGCTCTCCACCGGACTCGGCTGTCTATGCTTCTTCTTCTTCCCCCTCGGCTGGATCATCTACTTCCTCAACAAGGACTCCTCCCCGAAAAAGGCGAGGACAGCATTCATCATAGCCGCCATCATGACCGCCTTCATGTTCCTCGGAATCCTATCCGGCAACAACCACTGATCCTTCAGGATCAGTGCCCCCCGAGCACCGTGAAGCCCTTCTCCCTGAGCTCCTGAGCGAGCTCGCGCTCCAACACGAGCGACTCCAGCAGCGGCATGGGATTGAATACCTCGAACAGGTCGGGCCTGAGCCTCAGACACTTCCCCCTGAGGTGCCTCCCGCCCTTCTTGAGGCCTTTCCCGTCATTGTGCTCGGTGTAACGCTCTTCCGGCGTGCGCCGGGTCTGCCCCACGTAGAGGCAGGCCATGAGAGGGTCGGAATGGGGATTGGCGCGCTTCACATCCCGGTGGGATCGGACGGAGCGGTCCAGCTCGATGACGTATACGCTGCAGTCGGCCTTCGGGGGAGGGTTGACCACCGTCCAGCCCTGCCTTCTCAGCTGGTCGACCAGCTCCCTCTCCATCGCGAGCCCCACTTCAAGTCGGGAGCGGATGCCATCGGAACCGTAGGAGACGGCGCTGCCTTCGAGGAGGGCTACCTTTCCGTGGAAGGGGCACCTGCGGAAGATCTGCGAGGACGCCCATACGCCGGGCAGCCGTGCCACCCGGATGAAAGGCTTTGCCGTGTCGCGGCGGGGGTTCCGTGCAAGGATCCCCTCCCGGTCGCGCAACCGGGAGGGATCCATGATGACTGCGTATACCCAGCAGTCGGGCGGAGTCGACGGTCCCCGCGGAGCGTCCGTCACCTTACCAGGGCGACCCTCCGCACGGCGTCGAGCCCGGGCGCCTCGAGTCTGACGAAGTAGGTCCCGGACGCGAGGGGAGCGCCTGTGGCATCGACTGCGTCCCACACCAGCGTATTGCCGCCGGCTTCTGGAAGCTCGGATATCCTGGATGCGATGACCCTCCCGGTGATGTCGTAGACGGTCAGCTCCGCGGAACCGGCCTCCAGGGAAGTGAAGCTGAGGGTCAGCGAACCGGCAAACGGGTTGGGCGCGACTTCCAGCGAGGGCTGGAGCGGTCCCGCGCCGTGAATGCCCGTGCCGTCGTGTTCCCAGAGCCGTACCGTCACGTCGGCCAGGGATGAGAAGCCGACGTGCTCCCTCCCGGAGAAGACGACGAAGAAGTCCTCGGAGTTGGCCAGGTAGAAGTAGACGTGATTGCTCGAGAGGCCGTCAGCCACCTCGAAGGCTTCGAAGGGCTCCCCAGCCATGTAGGCCTCGAGGTTGTCGCGGTTGACGATGAAGAAAGGCAGGTGGCCGTCTTCAAGGTAGTACGCGTACTCGTTCCTCGGATTGGCGTAGAAGTCCCTGTCGGCCTGGACATCGAATGGAAGGTCGTACTCGACCTCGATGAGGTATTTGGACATCCAGCCGGGCTCCCCCTCGGTGGCATCGAGCGAGGGCATCGGCGAGGGGGGCATCCAGCTCCAGTAGTAGTGCTCCCCGGCGACGCTGTTCTCGATGAGAGTCGCCCATCCGGATGTGGGATAGTTGCCAAGCGGGGAGGCGATGCTGACGTAGTAGTTCTGGTTGTTCCCGAGGATGAATGTGATCAGTCCCTCCTGGTCAGTCACTCCCCAGGTGCCTCTCGTGATGGTCGGGGAGTAGAACTGCTCGCTTGCGATGGATACTCTGGCGTTGTCCACCGGGACGCCCAGCGAGTCCGTCACCTCGACGGTGAGCGTGCAGACCTGGGAATAGGTGGCTACGGACTGCCAGGTCCAGCCGTCGTTCCTCCAGTCCCAGATGCAGGAGCATTCCTTCGACCCGCCCATGTCGACATCGTACGCAATCCCGGGGTTGCCGATCTGGGTCATGTTGCCGCCCAGCTCCACCTGGAAGGGCACCCAGGCGGAGTCCCACCACAATTCGCACCATACATGGTCTTCCAGGATATCCATGGTGCACAGCATCGGGATCAGCACCGTCCTGCCGGCGGCACAGAGCAGATCCTGCAGCTCGCCGCAGTTCCCGTCGTGCTCGTGGGCGATGATGTTGGGCTGGATCGGCCGGTTGCCGGACGCCGCATACGGCACCGTCGAGGTGCACCACTTCCCGAGCGCGTCCACGGCCATCATGTCGTCCGTGAAGGGTCTGCCGCCGCCCCAGTTGTACATCTGACCGTCCCAGAGGACCTCCACCGGGGCCATGACCTCGGAGAGGAGCGGGTAGCCGGAGTCATTCTGGGTGTAGAGGTATTCCCTCCAGAACAGGTTGTACACGGTCGCGTCCTGCAGCGGCTTCTCGTCCGATACGCGCGGCATGACGATCCACCAGTAGTAGATGTCCCTGGGGATCTCGACGTTGACCGTGTCGTCAGTCACCGAGAGGAAACGGTACTCGGTGGTCGAGTAGTAGCCCTCGCCGGCGTAGTCGTTCACCTGGACGTACTGAAGATCCTCGTCGATCGAGTAGATCCACGCAGCGTTCTCCTCGATGAGGGTCTCGTCCCAGTTGGGATCGGCCAGAACCGTCCAGGAGATGTGCGCCACCTGGAACGCCACCTCGTCACGGATCTGCGGATTGGCGACGCCCAGTATCAGGGCGGCATATCTGTCCTGGTTGGCATCGGAGAGCAGATGGAAGCTCCAGGCAAGGTCATCCCTCAGCCAGTCAGGGGAGGCTTCCATCGACTGGACCGCCAGGTCGGTGAGCCCGTAAGGCACGATCGAGTCCGCGAGCGATGCGGTCTGGTAGTCGAAGGCGATGACGTATTCGTCCCCCGGCGTCACGAACAGGCGTCCGAAGAGGGAGTCGATCTTGAAGTACTCCTCCGGTATGTCCATGAGCGTCGGAGACGACGCCAGGGGCTCCGTTACGGCGCCAGGACCGGCAGTGCTCACCTGGCCCGTGGCGTCAACCGTGCAAACACCGGGTTCTTCGGGTTCCGTCGTGACTCCCGGCAGAGCCACGGATCCGGCCGCCAGGGCGGCCAGGATCATCAGTGCTGCAAGAACGGCAGAAATCTTCATTCTGCACCCCTTCAAGTTCAGATGTGCTTTGCTCATGGATGACTGATCTGAATATACGCACCTTTGACCGGGGGGACAGCATGTGCTCCGCACAGGCCGGTATGAGTATCTTTTCGTATGCGGTATGGATGCTGCGCACCGGCTTGAGGAGGACGATGAAGGCACCCGGGGACAGGACGCTCGGAATCTGGGTGGCGGGGTTCACCCTCCTGACGAGGATCATCCACATGGCCGGGTACCTGGCCGGGGAGCACACCGGGCTCTACTACTGGCCGGTTCTGGCCTCCACCAAGTTCGAAGAGGCGGCGCTTGCGGTCCTGGCGGGCTCTCCCGCCCCGGGTCCCTTCGTCTACTCAAGCCCGCTCTACCAGTACCTCATGGTGCCCTTCTACGCCGCCGGCGCGGGCCGCATGGGTCTTTTCGTCATGCAGAGCCTGCTCGCCCCCCTTACGGTCTGGCTCCTCTACCACACGGCGAGGAGGATAGGAGCCTCAAGGGCGCCCGCAACAGCCGCCGCACTCCTGTGGTCCCTCTACGCACCGGCAGCGTTCCTGGAGCTCACACTGCTGCCCACCGCAGTCATGACGCTCCTGGTGACCCTCTTCACGCGGCTGCAGCTCTCGGGAGACGGACATGGCCGCAGATCCGGAGGCACGGCGCTCCTCTCCGGCCTGATCACGGGCATCCTCTCCGGCTTCAGGCCTCCCATGCTCATCCTCTATGCGATTCCCGCATTCAGATGGATCCGGACCAGACGGATCCTCCTCCTTGCAGTCGGCGTCGCGGGGCTCCTCGTGCCTCTGCTCTTCCTCTCCCTGCAGCAACGGGAAGCCGGAGGCGACTTCTACCCCTTCCCGAAATCAGGCGGACTCACCCTCGTGCTCGGGCATAACCCGGACGCGACCGGGTACGGCCCGCCCGCCCCCTCCCTGGGTCTCGTCGAGAACGGCTTGGAGGACATCCACGAGGTGGGCGCCAGAGTGGCACGGGAGCACGGCCTGCTGACACCGGGAGCTGCCGACGCGTACTGGAGCGGAATCGCACTGGACTTCATGATCCATCACCCGGTCCGTGAGCTGGAGCTGCTCGGGATCAAGTACGCCGGCTTCTTCGGCCAGCAGTCCTTCGACTCCTACTATGCGCTCGGCAGGGTGAGTACGTTCAACCCGGTGCTCCCGTTCTTCTTCGTACCCAGATGGCTGATCTGCGGGCTCTTTCTGATGGCACTGATCCCCTTCTGCCTCCGTGGAGGCGGCAGGATCACTCTCCTGCTTCCTGTCGCCCTCTCCATCGGCACCAGCGTGCTGCTCGTTCACTCGGAGAGGTTCTTCCTTCCTGCACTGCCGCTGATGCTCGCAATTGCATCCACAGGATTGGGATACCTGTACGGGATTCTCAGGAGCCATCCATGGAAGGGGGCGGTGGTGGTAGCCGCCGGCGCGGCGCTCATGGTTCCAACCTTCATCTGGCCGGTCCCTGACGTCCCGGAGGACATGTTTCTCAGCTCTCTGGCCGTGAGAGCCTACAACATGCGCGACTACCCGCTATCCCTGGAGCTGTTCGAGAGGACCGCGGTCATCTCGGAGCCGGGCACATTCACATGGGACCAGGCGCACCGGGAAGCCGCAATCATCGCCAGAGCCCTCGGCGACCCCGCACGGGCAGCGGAGCATGAAGCCCTGCTGAACGATCGGAGACTCTGAGACTCCGTTTGAGAGTCCATGCCGCCCTGTATCTCCTTGACATTGAAGCCTTGCCGGGGCATTTACTTACGCAGTCCATGAATGGAGGTGTGCGATGCTCAGGTACGCCGTAGCCGCATTGCTTCTCTCAGCATCTTTCTCTAGCGCAACAACGGTCGAGCAGACCGACTGGTCCGGCGGACCGGATGTTCCCGGCCCTGTGGGCCGGTTTGATACGTTCTTCTCCACAGGCATGAACGTCGACTGGTTGGCGCTCGGTCAGGTAAGCCTCGGCGTCGGGACCTCGGCTCACCTCATAGACGGAACCTTCACGGGAGCCATCTCGCTCTTCCCTGCCGACATCGATGGAGACGGGGACATGGACCTCGCCGGGGCGGCCCTTGATGCGAATGAGATCGCCTGGTTTGAGAATCGGGACGGCAATGGCTTCGACTGGACCAGGAACAGTGTGGCCACCTTCACCGGCGCCAGCGCCGTATCCGCAGGAGACCTGGACGGCGACGGGGACGCGGACCTCCTCGGGGCCGGGAAGACCCTGTACGGTGGCCATGACATAGTCTGGTGGGAGAATACTGACGGCTCTGGAATGACATGGACGGAGCACGAGATCAGCACGGAGTTCGCTGGCGCCCATGCGGCATACCCCGCCGACATTGACGGCGACGGCGACCTCGACGCCGTCGGAGCCGCCATCTACCGGGACGAGCTGGCCTGGTGGGAAAACGCCGACACGATCGGCACGGTGTGGAACAAACACGTCATCACCGACTCCTTCGACGGCGCATGGACCCTCAGTCCCGGCGACCTGGACGGCGACGGGGACCAGGATGTCGCCGGGGGCGCCTACTATGCCGACGATGTCGCCTGGTTCGAAAACACGGACGGCGCAGGCGTCACCTGGACAAGGCACGATGCAGACACCGGCTTCGACGGCGCCTACTCGGTGCAGACGTTCGACATCGACGGCGACGGAGACATGGACATCCTTGGCGCCGGGGCGCTGGGCGACGACGTCACATGGTGGGAGAACCGGTCCGGCACCCTCATCGGACACGTGATCGACGGCAACTGCGACGGGGCTGTCTCCGCGCACGCCTCCGATCTGGACGCCGACGGCGACGTGGATGTTCTCGCGGCCTCGATCCAGGGGGACGCGATCCATCTCTATCTCCGCGATGGCACATCGTGGACGCACACGTTCCTGGCGATGTCCTTCGACGGCGCTGTCGCCGTGAGCTCGGCCGATCTGGACGCCGACGGCGACCTGGACGCGATAGGCGCCGCCATGGAGCTGGGTGCGGTGTCATGGTGGGACCTCAACCCCTCCTCCGGGTTCCTCGAGTCCAGCATCCTGGACACCCGCACTGACCCGATCTGGGGTCTTCTGAACTGGACGGCCGTCACCCCCGAGGGCACAACGGTTTCGTTCCAGATGAGGGCCTCTGACGACGCCGCTGAAATGGGCGACTGGTCGGCGATCCTGACCGCCCCGGGCCGGCTCAGCGATGTCCTTGCCGACGGAGATTCCTACCTGCAGTACCGCGCGCTGCTCTCGACCTCCAGGCCGGGCCTCGCACCGGTCCTCGAGAGCGTGGAGATGTCATGGATCCCCGTCGCGATCGGGGAGACCGGTGCTCCCGTGCCCCCCGGCTCTTTCCTTTGCCCCGTCTCGCCGAACCCGGCGTGCGCGGTGACGGTGATCAGGTTCAACCTGGCCGACAACGCTGCCGTGAGGGTGTCCGTCTTCGACATCGCGGGCAGGATCGTCTGGGAGGAGGAACGGACGGGGCTCGCCCCTGGATTCCACCAGTTCTCCACCGCAGGTCTCATCCCCGGCGTCTACATGTGCAGGATGGTCTCCGAAGGCTACGAGGCCGGGGAGTTGTTCACGGTAATCGATTAGTCCGGGTGGTGCGGGGAATCCGGGTGCTGGGCCCTGCAGGGACAGGTCAGAGCGTTCTTCCCTAGCTCCTGACCGTCCCCCACCGGGAGCGTACGGATCGCTCGAGCACGGAGAAGAACAGCTTGTCCGTGACCAGGCCGATGGTCATGATGACCAGGATGACAGCCACCACCTGATTCATGTCGTTCAGCTCACGCCCCATGTTCAGCATGAAGCCCAGCCCCGGCACGGCGTAGATCAGCTCGCCCGCCATCAGCGACCTCCATGCGAAGGACCATCCGAGTTTCATGCCGGTCAGAAGCGTGGGCATGGCGGAGGGCAGGATTACCGACCTGTAGAGCCCGAAACCGCTTGCGCCGAGGTTGCGGGCCGCCTGCAGATACACCTTCGGCGTGTTCCTGATGCCGTCCTCGGCTGCGAGGGCGATCGAGAGGAACGCGCCCATCACCACCACGAAGAGGATCGCCTTCTCCGACAGCCCGAACCAGAGGATCGCGAGGGGCAGCCAGCAGATGCTTGGCAGCGTCTGGAGCCCCAGCACCAGCAGTCCGAAGGTGTTCTTGAACCATGACATTCCAGCCATGAGCAGGCCGGTGATGATCCCGGCGGCCAGTGCGATCGAGTAGCCGACCGCCAGCCGCCTCATGCTGCCGAGGATCGCCATCGGCAGCGTGCCCCTGTCGATCCCTCTCCAGATCGCGGAGCAAACGCCGGGAAGTGTCGGGAAGATGTACGAGGGCCAGAGCTCCAGCAGCCCGGCCACCAGCCAGGCTCCGAGCAGCACGCCGGTGAAGATCATCCGCTGCCGCGGGACCGGCATCTTCTCCCCGTTGCGAGTTATCAGGCTCATCCCCTACCTCTCGAGCGCCGCGCGGACCTGCCCCGCGATCGTCATGATGCCGTCGTCCGCCATATGACGCGGTCTGGGCAGATCAACTTCGAATTCAGCCAGCACCCTTCCAGGGGAGCGTGACATCACAATGATCCTGTCCCCGAGAACCGTAGCCTCCCTGACGTTGTGCGTGACGAATACTACGGTCTTCGAGGACTGGCCCCATATCTCCTGCAGCTCGTCGTGGAGCATGTCCCTCGTCAGCGCGTCCAGCGCTCCGAAGGGCTCGTCCATGAGGAGGACCGCCGGATCGACCGCCAGAGCCCGCGCCAGGGCCACCTTCTGCTTCATGCCCCCGGAGAGCTCGTGAACCCATGAGTGGGCGAAATCCGCCAGGTGGACCTTTTCCAGGAGCTCGAGCACCTTCACGGTTCTTTCCGCCTTCGGGACCCCCTTGAACCGGAGTCCGAACTCCACGTTCGCCCGTACCGTCAGCCACGGGAAGAGCGCCCCCTCCTGGAAGATGAGCACCCTCCCGGGGTCCGGTCCGAGAATGGGGCTGCCGTCTGCCAGCACCTCGCCCACGGACGGCTCCGCCAGGCCGGCCAGCAGATGCAGCACCGTAGTCTTCCCGCACCCCGACGGACCCACCAGGCATACGAACTCCCCGCTCCTGATGCGCATGCTGAGCCCGTCAAGAGCCTTGACCAGCCTGCCCGGCCTCCTGTAGTGCCGGCCTACTCCCTTGAGCTCAAGGTCCAACAGGCTGCTCCACGGTCGGCAGACCCCGCTCCTCGAGCACGGAGTTGAGAAGGGACAGGTCGTAGATCCCCGAGAGCTCCGGTTCCTGATCGAGGAACCCCGCGCTCCAGGCGGCATCGGCGGACGCGAACAGCGAGCTGCCGATGGGATCCCACGTCGGCGTCATCCTCGAGAGTGCCATCGTGATCACTTCAGGGGCCAGTGCCTTCTCGGTGAGCCGTTCGATCTCGGAGTTCAGCAGTTGAGCGGCCTCCTCAGGAGCCTCCCGCTCCCAAAGCGTGACCGCTACGTGTGCATCGAGCCAGTTCCTCACGATCTCCGGATTCGCAGCAAGGTATGGAGCCGAGACGATGATGTTGGCCGTCACGAAGGCGCTGTCGGGCCAGAGGGAACGCTCATCGAGCAGCAGCGTCCCACCGCCGTCGACGATGAGGCGGCTGACCCATGGCTCGGGCACCCATGCGCCATCGATCTCCCCTGACCGGAACAGGTCCAGTATCAGCGGATTCTCGGTGGGGATGATCTCCACCGTCCCGCCCTGTTCGAGGGGCGCCAGCCCGAGGCTGATCAGGCAGCCCCTGAGCGCGACGTCCTGCGTGTTGCCGAGCTGCGGTGTCGCGATCCTGTGACCGTCGAGACCGGCCAGGTCCGTGATGCCGGACTCCGGCCTGACTACAAGCCCCGCGCCGCCGCTGGTCGCGCCTGCGATGATCCTCAGAGCCTCGCCGTCGGAGTTGACGTAGCCCGTGACCGCGGGGTTGGGGCCGATGTAGGCGATGTCCACCTCGCCGGCGTAGAGCGCTTCGATGACCGAGGGACCGGCGTTGAAGAGAATCGGCTCGATGGTGACATCGGGACCCAGCGCCTCAGCGAAGTCTCCTCTTGCAAGACCCAGGATCGCCTGGCTGTGCGTGATGTTGGGGAAATAGCCCACCCGCACCACGCCCGCGAGCCCCGCGCTCGGACCTGAGCAGGCAGCCAGACAGGCCAGGGTCGCAGCAATCATGAGAGCCTTCATCTTTCCTCCTTCACATCGGGCATCAGCCACTCCATCGGACAGCCGCCATTTGGCACCAACAAATCTCAACATATCTCCAATGGATATTGGCGTCAATCCAATATGACTGCCTCTCACCGCATCGAAGCGCCAGCTCCCACCTCTCGATGTATCTGTCGCTGCAGGCAACAAACCGGCTATGTTCCGGGAAACGAAGATCTGGAATCCGCTGCAGCAACATCGGATCAGCCCGGGAGGAAATACTATGAGGAAAAGAAGCGTTCTGCCAACTGCCCTCCTGGCAGCCATGCTCGCCATGTCTGTTTCTTCCGCATCCGGCGGACTGCTGGAGTCCATGCCCGCGGGGTGCGACTTCTACCTCGCCTTCGATCCCGAGGCGGTCGGGATGGACCGCTTCCTGGAATCCCTGGCCTCCACCAGCCTCGCCAGTGACGGGGACATGGAGGAGCTCCGTGAGAGGCTCGGCTTCAATCCCCTGTCATGGGATTCCTGGGCGGACTCCATGGCCCTCGATTCGGAGGGCGAAATCGGCCTGATCGTCGATATGGGAGAGTCCGATGTGGTCTTCGTCGCGCTCTACCTGCCCACCTCCGACCCTGCCAAAGTCGAGGGATTCTTCCGCAGCGTCTTCAGTTCCATCCCGAGCTTCAACGGCTCCCTGAAGTTCCATCAGACGCCCGACCATGCGATTGTCCTTCTGGGCGCTGATCCGAGCGGAGTGGCAGCATTCAACGATTCCGGCCCCTCCCTGGGCTCCGATCCCGGCTTCAGGGACATGATCGGCCCTGACCTGCGCGGCACTCCTCTGGGCTCCATGTACATCGACCTCCTGGCGATGAACGGGGGCGAGGACCTCAGTTCCTCGCTATTCCGGGCCGCGTCAGACGAGGACAGGCTCACCATGAGTCTGTCAGCGCGCACGGTCGACCCCGATCTGACCCGTTTCGCCTCCCTTCTTTCCCGCTCATCAGGGGAAGCGCAGTTCGGCGTTCCCGAGGGTACTGACGGGGCTCTCAGGGTCAGCCTCGACATGGATGCATTCCTCGCTCTGCTCACGGAGGAGGGGATCACGGCGGAGTACGACGCCGAAGCCTCCGAGCTCGGCCTCATGGCCTCCTCGGAGATTCTGGACCTCTTCACGGGGGATTTCCTCATCACGGTCTCCTCCGCCCAGACACACTACATGGCCATCCTCCAGATCGGCCTTGAGGACCCTGAAAGCGCCGAGGATCTTCTGATGTTGATCAGGACCCTGGTCGACGGCACCGAGGGCGGCGCGATCACCGGCTTCGACCTGGACGGCAATCCGTGCTACCGCATGGACGTCCCGATGGCGCCCGGCATTCACACCATCGAGTACGGAGTCATCGATGATGCTC
>Ga0209450_10000666_pt1 | contig 17305 bp, 11 predicted proteins | sample FrelakmetLWP11LW_FD_187149 | JGI IMG/M metagenome (GOLD analysis project Ga0209450, IMG submission 187149) | Freshwater lake sediment microbial communities from the University of Notre Dame, USA, for methane emissions studies - LWP11 LW (SPAdes)... | ecosystem: Environmental > Aquatic >...
GTCAGACAGGCAAAAAGAGAGGATATCCGATCAAGAAATTAGATACAGACAAATCAGCATCAGAAGATTAGAATCGAACAGATAAGGCTGCGTCACTCTGTTTTTCGCAAGGACAGCGACATGGACGTCTTACGAGACCGCCCATATCGTCACATGAAAAAGGAGGATCACATGAATCATCTATTACAACCTAAGAAGTACAAGAGTCTAATGACCGACGCAGGGTCCCTGGCCATCATGGACAAGACGATCCATTTCTTCGAAAACCGGATGGGCAAAACCAAGTTGACGGAAGACTACTGGAGCCGCATCTGGTATCGGGAGTTTCTTGATTTTCTGAAAAAAGAGCAGATCTTCTACAAGCTCCTCACGCCGAAGGCCTATGCCGACAACCCCGACTGCCGCTGGGATACGGCTAGAAACAGCGAATACAGCGAGCTGCTGGCCTTTTACGGATTCGGTTACTGGTATTGCTTCCAGGTGAGCATTCTCGGCCTCGGCCCCATCTGGATGAGCAGTAATGAAAAGGCCAAAAAGAAGGCGGCGGCACTCCTGAAGGAAGGCGCCATTTTTGCCTTCGGTCTTTCAGAGCGGGCGCACGGGGCGGATATCTACTCCACCGAGACGAGTCTTTTCCCCGACGGCAAGGGCGGCTGGCTGGCCCGGGGCGAGAAGTACTACATCGGGAACGGCAACGAAGCGGAGATGGTGTCCACCCTGGGCAAGGTCCGGGACGGGTCCGACGACTACTGCTTTTTCGTCACCAACTTCCGCAACAAGGCCTTTGAGCTGAAGCGAAACGTCATCTCCCACCAGGAATACGTTGCCCAGTTTGCGCTGAACGACTATCCAGTCACTGAAGCGGACATCCTGAGCCGGGGTCCATCGGCTTGGGATTCGGCGCTGAACACGGTGAACATCGGCAAGTTCAACATCGGTCCTGCCTCCATAGGGGCCTGCCAGCACGCCTTTTACGAAGCCATCACTCATGCCGCGAATCGCACCCTCTACGGCTTCCGCGTGACGGACATGCCGCATGTGAAGAAGAACTTCATGGAGGCTTGGCTGCGCCTCATAGGGATGAAGCTCTACCAGCGCCGCGCCACGGACTATTTCCGAAACGCCAGCGCTGACGACCGCCGCTACCTCCTGTACAATCCCACGAGCAAGATGAAGGTCACCCTCCAATCCGAAGAAGTCATTGCTTTGTTGTGGGATGTCATCGCCGCCAAGGGCTTCGAGCGCGATACCTACTTCTCTACTGTCGCCGGCGACATCAAGGGCCCGTCAAAGCTCGAGGGAACCGTCCATGTGAACGTCCAACTCATCCGAAAATTTATCAAGCGTTTTTTCTTCAACCCCAAAGACTACGCCCCTGTGGCACCGGATTTCAACCTGAAGGACGATCTGTTCCTTTTCAATCAGGGAACCGCCAGCGGCCTGGGCAAAGTCCAGTTCCACGACTACGGGCCTGTCTTCGGCGGATTTAAAGACCTGCCTAATGTCGCTGTGTTCATCAAGCAGATCGGCCTATTCAGAGAAATGCTGGAAAAAGCCTTCCCGGACAAGATGCAGGAAATGGATCCGTCCTTCTCCCTGCCCATGGGGGAGATGTTCTCCATAGTCGTCTACGGCCAGCTCATCCTGGAGCAGGCGAAGATCGACAACCTGGACAAGGATGTCATAAACCAGATCTTCGACTTCATGGTTAGGGATTTTTCGCGCTTCGCCCTGGAGATCTATGGGAAGCACACGACAAACGACAGCCAGCGGGCGTACTGCAAAGAGATCATGCTGATCCTCTCCGTCCCCGATCCTGCCCAGTACGAAAAGGTCTGGCAGGACAACGTCATCGCCCTCAACGGCGAATACCAAATGACTGAATGATCGGTTTTAATGGTCCTTTTTGATTGCCGATTCCATTATATATGGTAAGGAGAAATCTCATGATTAAATACACTCAACAGCAAATTGAAGAGCTGGACAAATTCTACAAACATCCGCGAAATCTGGTGGACCTGTTTGAAGACACGGTGACTAAATGGGGTGAACGAAACGCCATTGGAACCAAGAATCCTCAAACCAAACAGTATGAATGGATCACCTACAAACGCCTGGCCGAAAGAATCAATAACGTCAGGAGCGGCATCCACCAACTGGGCATCCATAAGGGTGATGCTGTAGGGGTTATCATAGGCAACTCCGTTGAATGGTATGTACTGGAAAACGCCTCACACGGGCTCGGCGCAATCTTTGTACCCATGTACGAAAAAGAACTGATGAAAACATGGCAATACATCGTAAGAGACAGCGGGGTGAAGTATCTTTTCGTTAAGGATGCGAAAATTGCGGAGCAGGTAAAGCATTTCAAAACTGAAATTGAAACCCTGAAGGAGGTTTTCACTATTTACGGAGGGGGTGAAAAAAGCCTCCAGGTTTTGGAAGAAGGGGGAAAGAAAAACCCGGTTCCATCCTACAAGCCTCACTGGAAAGAACCGGCCGAATTGATCTACACTTCCGGAACGACAGGGGAGCCGAAAGGGGTGCTTCTTTCTCACGGCAACCTGTCCGCCTGCTCACAGTCCGGTTATCACATCTTTCCCAGTCTCAACGAGAAATCCGTTTCTCTGGCGATACTGCCCTGGGCACACAGCTATGGCTTGAGCGCGGAACTGCACAACTTCATGCAATTCGGCGGGGCTATCGCTCTGATGGAGTCGGTCGACACGCTCGCAGAGGATCTTCTCAAGGTCAAACCGACCTTCCTTATTGCCGTTCCAAAGGTTTTCAACAAAATCTACGACGGGATTCAGGCAAAAATGCACGAAGAGGGCGGCCTGAAGAAAAAGCTTTTCGATATGTCGTGCGAGGAAGCTGTTAAATGCAGAGGCAAGGCGACGAAGTCTTTGAGACTCAAAATCCTCGATAAAATTGTTTTTTCGAAAATCAGGGAGAAATTCGGGGGTCGGCTTGAAGGCGTTCTGACCGCCAGCGCCGTGATGAATCCTCAAATAGCTATGTTTTTTGCGGATCTCGGCATCCCCACATATGACGCCTATGGATTAACCGAAACCTCACCCGCGATCACGATGAACTCCCCGCTCTGGGGAAACCGGTACGGGTCTGTCGGCAAATGTGTCGAAAACATGCATGTGAGGATCGACAAGTCTCTGACAGGCGAGGAAAGCGAAGACGGAGAAATCATCGCCTACGGCGCGCATGTGATGATGGGATATCACAATAAACCAAAATTGACCTCAGAAGTCATGATGGAGGACCGCTGGAACGGGTTCCCAGGAATACGCACCGGTGACCAGGGCCGCCTGAGCGCCGACGGATTTCTCTACATTACAGGCAGATTCAAAGATGAATACAAACTCTCCAACGGTAAATACATTCACCCCGAATCCCTTGAAACCGACATTAAACTCATTCGCAATATCGCGAATGCCTTTGTGTGGGGGGAAGGCAAGGAATACAACGTCGCCGTGATCGTTCCGGACTTCGAATCAATGAAAAAGGATGAGCGGATCTCAAAATGGGCGCAAGGCTCCCCGCAGGAAGTTGTGAAAAACAAAAACATTCAGGAGTTCTTGTCCGCCGAAATCAAGAAGCATCTTCAGGAATCTTACGGCGGATACGAAATACCTCAGCGCTTCATTTTTGCCGGTGAAGATTTCACCCTGGAAAACGGCCTGGTGACCCAGACCATGAAGCTGAAGCGTAACGTGGCTCTAAAAACCTACTTAAAGGAAATAGAAAAACTATATTAGCCTAGTGTTGTGTCCCACAAGTACTTTCAAAAAATGTCATTTCGAACGAAGTGATAAATCTAAGACTTCAGAGTAGTTATAAGATCTCTCCCGGAGTTTACCCTGAGGCACTCGAAGGGGTCGAGATGACAACTTATTTCTGGGACACAACACTAACTTTTCTAAAGGAATGTTTTGCTTACGCTACGCAAGGTTTTTGACTGACGTACCTTCTTCCGTATGCTGTCCCCGAGGATATCCATGTCAGGGCTGTCTTGATCACCGCTTCAGAAGATGGGCCTTGTATTTTTTCTTGACGCGGAGGGCGCAAGCTAGTACTATTATTTCTAACAACAGCACGGAAGGATGTTTTGGTAGGTATGAATTTTCTTCGTCGAATGATCTCTGCAACTATGATGAGCACGTGCACGACCACGCGCACCCTCAAGCGCACAACTATGGGGGTCATTCGACGGCGGATCATGACATAGCGTAACAATTCATAAAGGGCAGTTCAAAAGCCCGCCGTCGAGTAAGCGACGGCGGGCTTTTTATTTCTCAACCAACAGGAGGTGAAAGTCATGTCTAAGAAGATCAGTGTGGGCGTCATTGGGGCTACAGGGATGGTGGGGCAGAACTACATCCGCTTGCTAAACGACAACCCATGGTTTGAGGTCGTTTACGTGGCCGCCTCTCCCCGTTCGACCGGAAAGCGTTATCGGGAGGCCGTGGCTGGAAGGTGGCACATGAGTACGGACATACCGTCCAAGGTCGCAGAACTCGTTGTCGAAAACGCCGGCAACGTGGGCTCCGCTCTGGGCAAGTGTTCGGTGATCTTCTCGGCCGTGGACATGGAAAAGGAAGCCGTCAGAAAGCTGGAGATGGAGTATGCGTCAAAAGGCTTTGCCGTGATCTCCAACAACTCCGCCCATCGGCTAACAGAGGACGTGCCGATTCTCATCCCTGAAATTAACCATGACCACTGCGGCATTATCCCGGCTCAGCAAAAGCGCTATGGGTGGAGCAGAGGACTCATCGTGGTCAAACCGAACTGCAGCATTCAGAGCTACATGATCCCGATTCATGCGCTCATGCAAAAGGGCTACCGGGTCGCAAGGATGATCGTGACCACTTTGCAGGGGCTATCCGGCGCAGGGTATCCCGGTCCTTCCAGCCTGGACATTGTCGACAACATCATTCCCTACATCGGCGGTGAAGAAGAGAAATCGGAAAACGAGCCCCGAAAGGTTCTTGGCAAAGTCTCAGGAGGCAGGATCGTACCGGATGAATCTATCTCCATCTCTGCCCACTGCACCAGAGTCCCGGTGATTGACGGTCACTCTGCCTGTATCAGTATCGAATTTGGCGAAGCCAAACCTTCCCTCGACGAGTTGAAGGAGGTTTGGCGATCCTACCGGTCGGTTCCGCAAGAGCTTGACCTTCCTTCAGCTCCGCAACCGCCCATCGTTGTTCGTGAAGAGATAGACCGGCCTCAGCCGCGCAAGGACAGGGATGCGGAGAATGGCATGGCGGTTGTCGTGGGAAGGTTGCGGCCGTGCAAGGTGTTTGATTGCCGCTTTGTCGGGCTCTCGCACAACACGGTTCGAGGCGCTGCAGGAGGCGCGATCCTCATGGCCGAGCTGCTGAAGGTGAAGGGGTACATAGGATAAGGTGCAGGGCACAGGGTGCACGGTAAACGGGGAGAATCGTTCCTTGGCATCCCGTGAAATCAGCGAAGCGCTTGGGAGGCCCCTTTCAGGGCTTATTTCATCAGGATAGTCAGGGGGAAAAACGTCCTTGCCACAGGAGAAGTAAAACGCCATCATCGAGAGGAGCAGTCCGTTCCTGACGATTCCTTTTTTGACTTTTTTCATGCTCGCGAATAGGGCTGTTTATTGATTTTTTTACGAATAGCCGAGTTCTTCGAGCCGCTCTTCGCTGATTCCGAAGTAGTGGGCGATTTCATGCACCACCGTGAGTTCGATTTCTTCTTCCAGTTCCTCTAGGGTCCCGCACATCTCCTCCAGAGGCTCCTGGAAGATGAAAATGGTGTCCGAATAGATCGGCGGATCCGTCACGGACTGGTCCACAAGGGGAATGCCTGAAAAAAATCCGAGAAGCTCTTCCCCAGGGGGGACGTCCATCTCCTCAAGCATTTCTTGGGAGGCCCTCTTGCGAACGCTGATCAGCACGTTGTCGAGGTGCTCCCGCAATTCCTCGGGGATGCGGTGGATCGCCCTCTTCACAATCCGGTCAAACTCTTTGTCACTCACCTTCACGGGTTCTGAGTTCTCCCCTTCCCTTCCTTCGAAGAGACCTTCCTGCTCGAACAGGTTGTCACTTGGAGCCATTAGGCCCTTTCACAGGAGGCTCGATTTCATGGTATTTCCCCGGGAGCCGCGGTTCGGACAGGATAGCCAGGTTCGGCACAGGATACCGATAAGCGCCTTTGCTTCTGACGTACTTCAAGCCATCCATCAGCCGACCGAACTTGGAGCAGGGCACGGCAAAAGACATCTCGTGATCCTGTGTTCCGGCGAAGATCCTTTCTCCCGGACCTGGAACCATGTAGGTGCACTCGTCGGCTTGGAGCACTCCTGCGATCCATGCCGAGCAGCCGTAGCGACCGCTGCTGGTCGATTCGACCCCGGGCCCACTTCCATAATTCGCTCCCTGAATCAGAGCTAACACTTGGGCAGGATTGCCATAGGCAACCACCAAATCGGGAACAAACTCACACCGGTTGATCGGAGACAACCAGATCTCCTTGTAGACCCTCAAAGGCCATCTCGGATAGGACGCCTCCATGATCCTTCTGCACTCAGGATCATCCTGATAGTACTCCCCAAGGCCTCCTTCCAGAAACAGGTCCGGATCGGTGTGGCCCATGAAAACACGGGGGAGCGGGCAAGCATAGTCCTGATCCCTGAAAGCCACGGTCCACCCGATAGTTCTTGCCAGGGTCATTCCCTGACAGACTGCCATCCGGTAACCCATGTGCTCGAGGGGATATTTGGCCTTCTGCTTCGGCGCCTCGCCCTCCTTCACCAGCTTGATCGCCACGGGCATGGTCGCAAAGCGGCAATGCTCTTCAAGAGTTTCCCTAAGCCTGTTGGTTAGCTCATCCATAGGACGCTTCTCCTCTGAAACACCTGTTCTTTTTCCCTATTGCACCCACTCGATTCGACCCCTTTCCGTTTCTTGGGAATTGGTCAGATGGATTTTACAGCCTAGACAATGCGAATGCAATGAGCTTTGAATGGGGAAAGCCTATCGGCGGAAGGGACGCTCCCTCTTGTGTTTTGTCACGGCAAGGAGTAAAAATGGCCAGGAGCAGAAAAAGGGAAACGAACATGACCATCCAAGCGAAACTCGAATGGAAAGAAAAAATGCAGTTTGTCGGTCAGGCCGGCGACAGCCCCAGCGTTTTTATTGACACCAACGACGGCAAAACAGGACCGACGCCCATGGAAATGGTCCTTATGGGGGTTGCCGGGTGCACAGCCATTGACGTGATCCATATCATGAAGAGGAGACGGGCCGAGGTGACAGGTTTCCAGGTGAACGTCACGGGCGAACGCGCCGAAGACCATCCTAAGCGCTACACCAGGATTCTGATCGAATATGTGCTCGAAGGCAAAGGAATCACCTCAAAGGACGTGGAGCGGGCCATCAAGCTTTCGACGACAAAGTATTGCAGCGCCACGGCCTCCATGAACGCCCAGGTTGAAACAAGCTATCGTATTGCTGATAAGGACGGGTGACGGGGAGGGATTCGGGCTGGCCAAGCTGACAAAGGTTTTACAATACCTTAACAAAAGGTGCTGAGGGTTCAAAATGATGAAGCTTCGATTCAAAGATCCCGCGACCGGGAAAACATTCGACAAGCTCGAACTGTTCGACGAGGATCTCAAGCTTGACATGGGAACCGTGGACGGCGATGCCGCGCTCAAAGGGCTCAAGTGCGGAAACCACACGCTTGACACGGATCTCTACGAACTCACGATGGTTGCCGGTTACCTCGTTTCAAGCAAGAGCAAACAAAGAGCCTGCTTTGATCTGTATTATCGCCAGAATCCTGATGGAGGAGGCTTTTGTGTCTTTGCCGGGCTGGAAAGCGTCATTCAGTATGTCAATTCGCTCAAAATCTTTCCGGATGACGTGGATTACCTCAAGAGTCTGGGCATCTTCTCAAAAGAAGCCTTAGCGGAACTCGCCAAAGGCATAAAGTTCACCGGCGATATCTGGGCTGTCCCTGAGGGCACCGTGGTCTTCCCGAATGAGCCCCTGATCCGGGTGATCGGACCGATCGCGGAAGCCCAGATTCTCGAAACCACGCTGCTGGCCATTGTCGGCCACCAAACGCTCATTGCCACCAAAGCCGCCCGCCTCAAGACGGCCACAAAAGGCGCACCGGTCATAGACTTCGGCACTCGACGGGCTCATGGCGTTGAAGCGGCTCTCTACGGAGCCAGGGCGGCTTACATCGGGGGGTGTGAGGGCACGTCCAATGTTCGAGCGGGTAAGCTCTTCGGCATCCCGATCCGAGGGACTCATGCCCATAGCTGGGTGGAGAGTTTCGACACGGAAATCGAATCGTTCCAGACCTTCTCCCGGATTTTCCCTGACAACTGCGTTCTCCTCGTGGACACGTATGATGTTGCGGAAGGGGTGAGCAACGCGATTCGAGTCGCAGCGGAAATGCGAGGGGCCGGAAAGACCTTGAGAGGCATTCGGATCGACAGCGGGGACCTGGCGTACTACTCCAAGGTCGCCAGGAGCATGCTCGACGAGGCGGGCTTCCCGGAAGTGAAGATCCTTGCAAGCAGTGACCTGGATGAATGGCTCATCGAAAGCCTCAGGGACCAGGGCGCACGAATTGACATCTGGTGTGTGGGAACCAAGCTAATGACCTCGTATCAGACTCCGGCGCTCGGGGTGGTGTACAAGCTCATGGCCGCGGGTTACGGAAAAGACAAGCTCATTCCCAAAATCAAGATTTCTCAGAACCCGGAGAAGGTGACCAACCCGGGAGTGAAGAAAATCGTTCGATTCTACAACTCCCGGGGGTTCATGATGGGCGACCTGCTCACGGATGTGGAGGAGCCTCTTCCCTCAGGGAAACCGGTCATCGCTCATCACCCCATGTACGACTACATGAAGAAAACCTACCGGCCTCCCTATGAAGCCAGGGAGATCATGGTCCCTATCTTCAAGAAAGGCAAGCAGGTCTATGAGCCTCCTTCGCTTCAGGACGTGAGACAGCATGCCGCAAAGGAACTGGAGAGTCTGGAGAATGAAACCAAGCGGTTCACGAATCCTCATCTCTACAAGGTCTCCCTTTCCGATGAGCTTCACCACATCAAGAAGGATCTCCTCCTCTGGCACCATGAAAACGCTTCGAACGGCAGAACGTAACTAGAGCGCCTCCATGAACATCCTTTTCCTCCTTCTTTTCTGGAGCCTTTGGTTCCTCAATTTTTCCACGCGAACGGTCCTCTCGCCTCTGCTCCCGATTTTTGAAAAGGAGCTGCAGATCAGCCACGCCCTGGCCGGCAGCATCTTTCTTTTCATGGCGGTGGGCTATACCAGCTCCTTGCTGGTCTCGAACTGGATCACTCCCCGCATCGGCTTCAAGAAGTCCATTGCCGTGGGGTTTGTTGTTCTCATCGGAGCCCTTATCTCCCTGGTGTTCACGAGGACCTACTGGGGTCTGGGGGCTGTCGCCTTTGTTCTTGGGTTCGGGGGGGGCTTGTACCTTCCTTGCGCTCTCCCTTTGCTCACTTCAACGATTCACCCTGACAAGTGGGGGAAGGCTATTGCCTTCCATGAAACAGCCGCCACTTTCAGCATCCTGGTCATTCCCCTTCTTGCAGCTGCCGCTCTGCGCTTCCTCGATTGGACAGCACTGGTCATGGCTCTGAGCGGGCTTTGCATGGCTGTGACGGTTGTGTTTCTTGTTCGCGCTCCGGACCCTAGGCCCAAAGAAGAGGGAAAGTCCCCTTTCTCCCGGGTTCTCCGGCGCAAGGACTTCTGGATCATAGCGACCCTTTGGAGTTTTGCCGCGGCAGGCGGGCTCGGACTTTACAACTTGATTCCCCTCTTCCTGGTCAACGAGAAAGGCCTCTCCATCGATCTGGCCAACTCGATTTTCGGGCTTTCCCGAGTCGGAGGCTTGGTAGTCACTTTACTTGCAGGCTTTCTGATCGACCGGTTCGGCGTCAAGAAAGTGCTGCTCCTCTCGCTGCTGGGCTCAGGTTTTTCCATCACCGGGATTGCCCTGGCGGATTCCTTTCCTCTTCTGGTCGCCATGCTTGCTTTTCAGGCAACCTTCATGCCTGTCTTTTTTCCTGCCGGCCTGGTAAGCATTTCAAAGCTCACCACCTTCGGCGATCGAAGCGCCTTTGCCGGAGCGACTGTGGCCATCGGGGTTGTCTTCGGCACCGGGATCGCGCCCACTCTTCTCGGCACCGTGGCGGATCTCTGGAGTTTTCAGGCAGGCATGCTGGTGCAGGGTCTGCTCACCATCGGGGTATGTCTTTTGCTTAAATCCCTGCGTGGCCTGTAAGGGACGCTAAACCCCTTGCAATACCCATCGCGCTCTCTATAATAGCTTCTGCTTACGAGATTTCATGCCGCGATGCATGGCAAAAAGGAGTATCCATCCCATGTCGAGTGTTGATTTTACCCCAGCCCCCAATTTCATCAAGGCGATCATCACCGAAGACCTGCAGACGAGCAAATACGGAGGCCGCGTTCACACTCGCTTTCCACCCGAACCCAACGGCTACCTGCACATCGGTCACGCCAAGTCCATCTGCCTCAATTTCGGCCTGGCTCCGGAGTTCAAAGGCCTCTGCAATCTGCGCTTCGACGACACGAATCCCAGCAAGGAGGACATTGAATACGTGGGGTCCATCAAGACCGATGTCCGCTGGCTGGGTTTTGACTGGGAAGACCGGGAGTACTATGCCTCCGACTATTTTCAACAGCTCTATGAGTTCGCGCTCCGATTGATCCGAAAGGGGAAAGCGTACGTGGATGATCTCAGCGCGGAGCAGATCAGGGAATTTCGCGGGACCCTGACAGAGCCGGGCAGGGAGAGCCCTTTCAGGAACCGTTCCGCCGAAGAGAACCTGGCCCTTTTTGAGCGCATGCGCAGCGGCGAGTTCCCGGACGGCTCCCGGGTTCTTCGCGCCAAGATCGACATGGCCTCCCCCAATCTCAACATGCGGGATCCGGTCATGTACCGGATTCTTCACGCCGAGCACCACAGGACCGGCAGCACCTGGTGCATTTATCCCATGTATGACTTCGCCCACGGCCAGTGCGACTCCATTGAGGGCATCACTCACTCGATCTGCACCCTGGAGTTTGAAGATCACCGGCCGCTCTATGATTGGTTTTTGGACGAACTCGGAATCGGTCATCCCCGGCAGATCGAGTTTGCCCGCCTGAATCTGAGTCACACGGTGATGAGCAAGAGAAAGCTGCTCCAGTTGGTTCAGCAAGGAGTCGTGTCCGGATGGGATGATCCGCGCATGCCCACCCTTTCCGGTTTGAGGCGTCGAGGATACACTCCTGAGGCCATCCGGGGCTTTTGTGAGCGCATTGGTGTGGCAAAGAGAGACAGCACGGTGGATGTGGCTCTCCTCGAATACTGCATTCGGGAAGACCTGAACAAGCGCGCTCCCCGTGTGATGGCCGTGTTGCGGCCTCTCCGGCTGATCATTGACAACTATCCGGAAGGCCGAGTGGAAGAGTTGGATGCCCTCAACAACCCCGAAGAGCCCTCCGCGGGAACGCGAAAAGTCCCCTTCTCAAGGGAACTCTACATTGAAGAAGACGACTTCATGGAGACCCCGCCCAAGAAGTTTTACCGGCTCTCGCCGGGCCGTGAAGTGAGGCTTCGCTACGCCTATTTCGTGAAATGCGTCGGCGTCGTCAAAGATCAGAGCGGCAAAGTGACTGAGGTTCATTGCACCTATGACCCTCAAACCAGGGGAGGGGATGCTCCGGACGGCCGCAAGGTCAGAGCGACACTCCACTGGGTGTCCGCGCCTCATTCCATCGTGGCAGAAGTGAGACTGTATGACCACCTGTTGTCAAAAGCAGACCCCACCGACGAGGGAGAAGGTCAAGATTTCAAAGCGTTCCTGAATCCCTTGTCTCTTGAGGTTTTGAAAGGCTGCCGTTTGGAACCCGGCCTCAAAGAGGCTGGGCCCGGATCTCGTTTCCAGTTTGAGCGGTTGGGCTACTTTTGTGTGGATTCCAGAGATTCGACTTCAGAGCACAGGGTATTCAACAGGACCGTTACCTTGAAAGACGAGTGGACCAAGATCCAGAAAACACAGGCCAAAGAGCCCGTGCAGGCTGAACCCTCAAGAACAGTTCCGGCGCTTTCCATTGCTGAGAAACGGGAGGATCTCATGCCCATTGCCCAAGAAATCACGATCGACGATTTTTCAAAGTTGGACCTCAGGGTAGCTATTGTGCGGGAAGCAAGCCTTGTGGCAGAAGCAGACAAGCTCGTTAAGCTCATGCTGGATATCGGCGAAGGCCGCCTTCGCCAGGTGTTCGCCGGCATCCGCTCCGCCTATCCTCAACCGGAAAAATTGGTGGGAAAGAGAATGATGTTCGTTGCTAACCTCAAGCCCAGGCAAATGAAATTCGGGCTCTCCGAAGGCATGATCCTCGCAGGCTCGGGGAAAAACCGGCTGGCCGTCGCAACTTTTGACGGCGACCTCGAGCCTGGAGACAAGGTTTCATAGCTTTTTCTTGCTTCAGGCCTCTATAAGGATTATAGTCTGCATGTAGGGTTTGCGCCGACTCGCGCGAGTCACAGGAGTACCTAAGCGTTGAACATTAAGGTGTTTTTTACGGGTTTTGCCAAACCCCGCCGAGTGGCGAGGTTTTTTTTGGTCGGTTTTCTCTTCCTTGCAGCCTGCTCAGGGGGCCCTTCCGCAGAGGAGCCAAAATCGAAAGAGAGATTGGCTGTGCCTGTCATCGTGGCATCGGTTTTCACAAAGGATGTCCCCATTCAGGTCAGCTCTGTCGGCAACGTGGAGGCCTATTCCACGGTAGCCGTGAAATCTCGTGTGTCGGGCGAGCTCGTGGGGGTTCATTTTCAGGAAGGCCAGGAAGTCAAGGAAGGAGATCCCCTTTTCACGATCGACAAAGCGCCCTATGAAGTGGCCCTCAAGGAAGCCCAGGCAAGGCTCGAAAGAGATCAGGCTCTGGCCCGCAAGGCGAGAGACGATGTTCGACGAAACATGCCGCTCGCTGAAAAAGATATTGTGAGCCGCCAGTCCCTCGACCAGTACGTGAGCACTGCAGAGGCGGCCGAGGCGCTCGTCAAAGCCGATCAGGCCGCAGTGGAAAACCTCCAGTTGCAGCTCGGATACTGTTCCATTCGCTCTCCCATCTCGGGAAGGACCGGAAGCCTTCTGATCCAGAAAGGGAACCTGGTCAAAGGAAACGACGAAAACAAGTCCCTTCTGACCGTTCACCAAATCGAGCCGATCTATGTGACCTTTGCCGTTCCGGAGAAGCATTTGGGGGAGATCCACCGGAGAACCAAGGAAGGCAAGATGGAGGTCCAGGTCAACACCCCGGAGAACCAGGGCAGCGCCGAACCGATCACCGGTGTCGTGAGTTTTGTGAACAACACGGTGGAGCAATCCACAGCCACGATTCGCCTCAAAGCCACCTTTCAAAACAGGGACCGCCGCCTCTGGCCGGGCCAAACCATCAATGTCCTTCTCACTCTGGGTGTCCAGGCCAAGGCGGTGGTGGTGCCCAGCCAGGCGATTCAAAGCGGCCAGTCCGGTTCTTACGCTTTCGTCGTCAAGCAGGACCAAACCGCTGAACTTCGGCTCGTCTCCGTGTCTCGCACCACGAACGGCGAAACCGTGATCGAGAAGGGCCTCAGCCCCGGCGAAACCGTGGTCACCGACGGGCAACTGCTTTTGACCTCAGGCGCCAGAGTGAGCATTAAGGACCAGAACTCTGCTCGTCAAGAGAGCCCCAAGAAATGAACCTGAGTGCCCTCTTCATTCGACGGCCGGTCATGACCACGCTGGTCATGCTCAGCATCATCATTTTCGGTCTCATGGGCTACCGCCGTTTGCCGGTGAGTGATCTCCCGAATGTGGATTTTCCTACCCTGATGGTGAGTGCCAGCCTGCCCGGTGCCAGCCCTGAAAACATGGCTGCCTCCGTGGCCACACCCTTGGAGCGTCAGTTCACCACCATCGCCGGGGTGACGGCGATGACGTCCTCCAGTTCCCTCGGAGTGAGCCAAATCACTCTCCAGTTCGACCTGGATCGCGATATCGATGCTGCCGCCCAGGACGTACAGGCAGCCATTGCCAGAACAACCCACAGGCTGCCGCGGGACATGCCCTATCCCCCGTCTTACAGGAAAGTGAACCCGGCCGACATGCCCATCCTCTTCCTGTCCATCACCTCCCCTACCCTCCCCCTCTACACGCTCAATGAGTACGCGGAAACGATGATCGCTCAGCGGATTTCCACAGTGAGCGGGGTGGCCCAAGTGCAGGTCTACGGGTCCCAGAAATACGCCGTCCGCATTCAGATTGATCCCAATGCGTTAAAGAGTCGCGGCATGGGCATTGATGAAGTCGCCCGAGCTATCCGAACCGCGAACACCAACTTGCCCACCGGCATCCTGTACGGCCGCCACAGGGCTTTCACCGTGGAGACCACGGGCCAACTCAACCAGGCCAAGGAGTTCAACCCGGTCATCATTTCTTATCGAGGCGGCCACCCGGTGCGCCTCCAGGATGTGGGCAAAGCTATCGACAGCGTGGAGTTCGACAAGGCCGCGGCATGGTTTATTGATCAGCGTGCGATGGTGCTTGCGGTCCAGCGTCAGCCGGGAACCAATACTGTGGAAGTGGCGGATGCCGTCAAAAAGCTTCTCCCTACTTTCCAGGCCCAATTACCGGCTTCCGTGTCTCTCCACCTGCTGTATGACCGTTCAGAATCCATTCGCGAATCGGTTCGGGATGTCAAATTCACTCTCGTCTTTGCGTTGCTTCTTGTGGTGATCGTGATCTTTCTCTTTTTGCGCAAGATCTCCGCAACCCTGATCCCCTCTGTGGCCATGCCCCTCTCCATCATCGGGACCTTCGGGATCATGTATCTCCTCGACTTCAACCTGGACAACCTCTCGCTGATGGCGTTGATCCTGGCCGTGGGGTTTGTGGTGGATGATGCCATTGTCATGCTCGAAAACATCGTGCGCCACGTGGAAATGGGAGAGCCTCTTTTCGAAGCCGCTTTGAAAGGCTCCAGAGAAATCGGATTCACCATCATCTCCATGACCCTTTCCCTGGCGGCTGTTTTCATCCCCGTCCTATTCATGGGAGGAATCATCGGCCGCCTGTTCACGGAGTTCTCAGTCACCATCGGAGTCGCGGTTCTCATTTCCGGTGTCATCGCCCTGACCCTGACCCCCATGCTTTGCAGCCGCTTCATCAAGGCGGAATCTCTTGAACGCCGAGGCCGATTCTACGCGGCTTCCGAGGGCGTCTTTCAGGCCATGCTCAGGGCTTATGGGGCAGGGCTTCGGTGGTTCCTGCGGCACCGTTTTCTGACCATTTTGTTCACCGCTCTTGTGCTTTTGACCACCATCCATCTCTTTCGCACGCTTCCCAAAGGCTTTATTCCTTCAGAGGACACCTCCCAGATGATGGCGATCACGGAAGCCGTGGAAGGGATCTCCTATGAATCCCTGGTGGAACACCAGAAGGCTGTGGCGAGCATTGTCAAAGAGGACCCCAATGTGGCAGCCTTCATGTCCAATGCCGGGGCCCGCGGACCATTCGGCCGGGGCAACACAGGGTCCATGTTCATTCGTCTCAAGCCCAGGAGCGAGCGCGAGCTCAGTGTCGACCAGGTCATTACAGAACTCAGACCAAAGCTGAATCAGGTCCCCGGCATCCGGGTCTTTCTTCAGAACCCCCCGCCGCTCAGGATCGGGGGGATGGTGACCCGAAGCCTTTACCAGTTCACCCTTCAGAGCCCTGACTTACATGAACTCTACCAACATGCCCCTGTCCTTCAGGATAAGATCAAGGCTTTGCCGGGTTTTCTGGATGTCACCTCGGACCTGGAAATCAAGAACCCCCAGGTGAATGTGGAGATCGACCGTGACAGGGCCTCGGTACTGGGGGTGACGGCCGAACAGATCGAAGACGCTCTCTACACCGCCTACGGGACCAGACAGATCTCCACCATCTACGCCTCCAACGACGACTACGCGGTCATCATGGAGGTTCTCCCGGAGTATCAGCTGGAGCCTGCGGCTCTGTCTTTGCTCCACGTCCGCTCCGCCGGGGGCCAACTGGTTCCGCTGGACACGTTTACCCGTTTCTCCGCGTCTGTCGGTCCTGCGGCTGTGAGCCACCTGGGCCAGCTGCCTGCAGTCACCATCTCCTTTAACCTGAAACCCGGAATTTCTTTAGGGGACGCGGTGACCGCTGTGGGAAAGGCTGCCCGAGCCACCCTGCCCTCGACCATCAGCACCAGTTTTCAGGGAACAGCCCAGGCTTTCCAGTCCTCCTTCGAGGGCATGGGACTCCTGCTTCTCATGGCCATCGTCGTGATCTACATTGTCCTGGGGATTCTTTACGAAAGCTTCATTCATCCGGTGACCATTCTTTCCGCCCTGCCTTTTGCGGGATTCGGAGCCCTAGTGACGCTGCTGGTTTTCAACAGCGAGCTCAATATCTACGCCTTTGTCGGGATTGTCATGCTGGTGGGTCTTGTTAAGAAAAACGGCATCATGATGGTGGACTTCGCCCTTGAGGCGAAGAAAAGCGGAGACAAGTCCGCCTCCGAGGCGATTTATGAAGCTTGTCTGATCCGGTTCAGACCGATCATGATGACCACTATGGCGGCTCTCATGGGCACCCTGCCCATTGCTCTGGGCTACGGCGCCGGAGGCGAGGCTCGCCAGCCCCTGGGTTTGGCCGTCGTGGGCGGGCTCTTGTTCAGTCAGTTCCTGACCCTTTTCATCACCCCTGTCTTCTTCGTTTACTTGGATAAACTTCAGGGTGCCCTGAGGCAACGCGGCCGAACGGAAAAATCACCTGGGTAAAGCGGGCGTTCCTAAGCCCCGGTTCCTAACCTTTTCTCACTAAGAGAAGGGCGTTTTCTGTATCTGGGGGGAGACGGGAAGAGGATGGGTGCGGTCGGTCTAGAGTTTCTGAGGGGAAGGCTGGCGGGCACCCGCGATCAGGGATCGCAATGCTTCACGGTCTTCATCCGTGAGCTCCACAAGGCAGATGCCCACTCCAAAGGCGGTGTTATCCTCATCCATGCAGTAGGCATCGGCCCAGACCACTTTGCCGCTGACGCCTATGGCGTGATGTTTGCCGGGAAGAATAGACATGCGATACGTCTCATTGAGGCGCAGAGGCTCCTCGCAAAAGATAAGCAACCCATCCACGGAAACGTTTCTTATTTCTCCCTCGATCGTTCCTGTTTCCGCCAGGATCGTGATAGGCCAGCTCACTTCCACTCTC
>Ga0209450_10000667_pt1 | contig 17290 bp, 16 predicted proteins | sample FrelakmetLWP11LW_FD_187149 | JGI IMG/M metagenome (GOLD analysis project Ga0209450, IMG submission 187149) | Freshwater lake sediment microbial communities from the University of Notre Dame, USA, for methane emissions studies - LWP11 LW (SPAdes)... | ecosystem: Environmental > Aquatic >...
CGGGCATCAAAATTGCTCAGGATGCTTTCATTCCACTCAGGGCAATGCATATCCAAATGCAGTTTGCACAACGACTCTTTGTACCACTGACTGGCCATATCCATCCATCCTTAAATAATTCGACACTTATTTTAACGTACATACCGGCCGAATTGACGGCCGGCTGCCGTCATTGCCAGATAATGCTCGGCGGGAATTTCCGTGAAGACCGCATTGGTAGCGCCCAGCACAAAACCGCCGCCTGTTTTGCATCCGTCACAGATGCGTTTGACTTCTTCCTCAATCGCCGGGATAGGACCATTCTGGAGCAGTCCCAGATCGATGTTCCCGCAAAGGGCGATTTTGCCGCCAACACGGCGTTTAACCTCGACGATATCCATGTGTGCGACCGGATCAATCGCCTGCAAACCATTGATACCGCTGTCGGCAATATTGTCCAGGGCATCCATGATATTACCGTCGGTATGCAGGATGGATTTCATCCCCATCGCCGCAACTTCTCGTCCCCAGTCGCGCAGGTAAGGCAAAAAGAAACGATCCATTTGTTCGGGGCTAAAATACATCCCTTTTGTGTCGGCAATATCACATGCCGCACAGAGACCATCGGCGCCGGCATCTCGGGCACGCCGAGCAATCTCCATACCCTTTTTATACTTATCACGAGCCATTTGGTCAACTTCTTTCGGTGTATCGAACAATTTATAGGCAAATTCGAGATAATCATCCGCTTCGGGCATCAGCAGCATCGCCTGACACCATTCCATGATGAAAATATCATCACCGGCCGCTTTTCGGAGAATCGGCAAAAATCGCTCCGAATCCTCCGGCGGATACCACATCGGGGCTGGCTCACCGGGGGCGACTTCCCAGTAGGGACCGATATTCGACAATGCACACAAACCGATGCGTTTGGCGACATCAACCATGATCTCGGCATTCCGGCGCATCGCACGCTCGCGGCCGGCCTCGGTCAACCGAATATAATCCTGAGAGATCACCAGCTTTTCTCGTGAAAAAGCGTTGAATAAGTGAAACTCTATTTCCCATACCGGCACCAAATCATCCGGTTCGGTCAGGCTCAACGCAGCAAACACCCTGTCTCTGGGTTTCATAAATATCCTCTTTAACGTCCATGAAAGATCATTCAGACACAACAATAGGTTCGATATCCAGAATACCGCACACTTCTTTCAACTCCGCCCTGAAATCGCCGTAAATCATATGCAGATGATTAGACGGGAAGGTATTGAAGAATTCCGTCTTGCTACACAGCAACTTTAAATAGCTGTGCGGGCGTTCCCAGATCGTTTCTTTGAGTTTTTCACGCGGCATACTGACAACCTCGACAGGCGCAATGACCATCTGATAGCGACCGTTATTGCGGCATAACCGGGCAATCGTCGCACGGCCGGGACGGGTCACATGCTGGGGACAGCAGCCGCCGAATTTCCAGTTGAACTCGTGGACGCCCTCTTTTTCCCAATGAACATCCTTTTTGTCGGCCGCAAAGTCCGTCGGTTGCGAACCGCAGTTGCAGCTGGTCAGCACTTCGCTCTTAAAGTCATACTGGGTCAGGTCGGAAAACAGCACCGGACCGTCTGTCAGATTCTTCATAATCTGCATGGTCAGTGCCGCGTTCAAGTCGGCCTCACACGAAAAGACAAATCGTGGTTTGACGCCCAAGTAGTCCTGTGCATCCCCCAAAATCGCATGCGCCAGACAGAAACTGGTGTAAATAAACGGCAGTTCGGGCAGACACTTCATCGCAATAAAATCATAGCCGCGTTCTTTGATAAACTCCAGCAGCCCTAAGTAAAGCCGAATCTGTTTTTCAATCGCTTGCTCTTTGGCCACGGTCTTGCCGAAGGTCTCTTTCATCCAGGCGCGAAAAGCGGCTACTTTATCCTGCGGCACTTTCTCGGCGCGTTCGATAACATCCATCTGCTCAAAGCAGTCAATATCGACGCCGAAGCGTTTAAGCACATCGTTGGGGTCAACCACCGCCGGCAGCATCCCCATCGAGCGGCCGCCGCCCAGACCGAGTTTCTGTCCCCGCAGGCCGATGGCCGCACAGGACGCGCTCAGAAACGCCTTGACGGCCGTATTGGTCGCTTCATCCGCTGCCGGGCCATAGATCAGCCGTGAATAAATGCCCATTTCCTTCATCCCGCCGTTGGCGACCATTCCGCCGACCAAACCGCAGGTTCCGGTCTCGGCGTCTGGCAGCACCAGCACCGGTACCCCCGCTTCCATGGCCGCTGCGGCAGCGCAATTGGCATACGTCCAGGTGCCGACGTTGAGCACCAGCGCCTTTGCCCGCTCAAAGCGGAACTTGCGTCCCGCTTGCGCCATTTCTTCATAGCTGCGCAGCAACGGCGCCTGATCGATCACCTCAAAGCCCATCTTCGTTAGCCGCTGCTTGACGACGGCATGGCTTTTGGAGACACGGTCCAACACCGCCGGATCCCAGGTTTTGTCCGGCGACATCGTCGATATCAATGCAATTTTTCTGTCATTTGAACCCATATATTGACCTTTCGTCCAATCAGGAAACTGTTAACGGTAATTTAAACTCAACATCGAAAATGTATCTAATCGTGGAATTTTAAACGCACATCTATTGTCTTTCATTGTAAATGGCAGAGGCTTGTTGTCAGCCGCCGTGTGAACCTCTACAATCGTCTTATCCATCCTAAGATTGACAGCAATATCATACACCGGCAGGTTGGGCAGCTCACTTTGGAAATTGATCAGACTGACGATCAAACGCTTGTTTTCCGGCTGATCAAAGACGGTAATTTCAACGCACTTGGGCGCATTTGAAGTTAGCCGCAATTTATCTCCGGCCAGCGACTTAATTATATTCACAAACAGTGTCTCATGGTCTTTCTCATTTTCCAGCTCACAGTTGACATAAATACAGCATCCCTTGCCGTAGACGTTGGAGATCATCGCCGGATTGTCCGTGATTGCGGCCGGCGGATTACAGTGAATGGAGGCAAACTGCTCTTTATCATTGCGATCGGTATAAGGCAGCACTGTGTGTCCCATCACCTGAGCCGACCGATGCGCCGACAGCATCAATTGCGTTCCTTCGATGCCGACCGGATATACGGCATTGTAAATCCCTCCGAACACATCCGTTCCTTCGCAGGGCAGAATGAAGGTGATTTTTTTATCCGTTTTTCCCCGATAATCAGCGCCAAACACATCTGCCAGCATAAAATTAGGCAGGATGCCCTGATGCGAATCATACAAGGATGTCCATTTGCTGGCGTAGAGTTTTCCGCCGCCGCGGACATACTCCCGAAAGGCCTCCGCCTCCTGAGGCGTCATCATCGCCGCATTCGGCAGGATCACCAGTTTATAGGCGCCGAGCCGATCCAGATTTTTTTGCGTTATAATATCAAACAGAATGTTATGATTGACCATCGCCTTGGCCGTGTTCAGCACATTGCCGCTATGCGGAAATACGTCACAGTTGCTGTTCATCGTTACCGTCTTTGGATGTGCAGTCTCGGTTTCGACCTGACATTTCGACTCGGTGCTCAGATAGACAGCAACGTCGGCCATAATTTGTCCGCCCAAATACGTCTCATAGACCGCCGTCTGTTCAAACAGCTTGCCTATCATTTTATAGATGTTCGGGTTCAGCGTGCCGGTCGGATCGATGGAATCAATAAAAACAAACGCGGCGTGATTGGCCATCGCTCCGCAAATCTGGGCCATCAGATAATCCGGCGTCTTATAATAGTTGGCACCGATATGCGTGGCCAAACTGGTTTCATAGCCGATGGGTTTTTTCAGCGTCAGGTTATTCAGTAGCTTGCAGACAAACGACTGTTGGATATATCCGCCATAAAAGTCACCCTGCAGAAAATCATTGCAGTCCCGTAGTCCGGCCGCAATGCCAAATTGCCAGCCCAATGGAAATGTCGAGGCCTGATGCTCCACCGTCACCGATGGTTTGTTCCGCCTGGCCGTTTCGGTTACACGACGGGCAAAATCGATCATCCACTGCTCCCGACATCGCTGAAATCGGGTCCAGACCGGATGGTTCCAGTCCACTTCATCGGGAATGGCCTGTTTTGCCTCGTTCATAAACTTCTTGTGGCAGTATGGACAGAAGCACACCGTCGGCCAGAACGTCATATCGAATCGAATGCCCTCAAAGTCATACCCACTGCACAGCTCTTGCACTTCACGCAGGACAAACTCGGCATACGGTGAATTGGGGCAGCACACGCCGTAGCGTTCGCCCTGACCTGCATCCCGCCCTCCGTGATTGATGATGCGCCAATCCGGATGCGTATGATACGCCCAATTGTTAAAGACCAAGCTGTAGTACGCCACGACGGCAATCCCCTGGGCATGACAGGCGTCCGTAATCTCCCTAAATAGATCACGCCCTTTCAGACAGGCGTGAGGATGGCCGATCTTCGTCGGGTACAGAGAATGCCCCACATGCGAATGCGCATAGACCACCGCCGAATCAGCACATGCCAGCTTGAGCGCAGCAACATACTCCTTCGGATCGAACCGGGACAAAAACACAGGGTCCCAGTCTTCAATGTGCATATCAATGACCGAACGCTTAAACGCCTTTTGATACCAGTTTTTCAATGACGCATATCCTTATAAAAAAGACCGCACGCCGTTAGGCGCAACAAACATTATTCCCCCTGACCCTCGACACACTGGCCGGTGGTCAAATCAAAAACACCCTCAAACATTTCTTCAGTCCGCTGCGTATCCCGCTCGATAATCCGGCAGGCAAGCCGCATCGCATTGGCGCCGAACAAATCCAGCCCTTTGCCGCTCATGTGCCAGCAAAAGACGGCGTCTTTATTGCTTTTAAGACCCGCCGCACGATATTCGCCTTCAAACTGCATCCCGGCGCATCGATATAAACCGTGCATAAACTCGCCGAAGTTCCTGACAAAACAGGGATACAGGTACTCGCGGTCATAACAAATCCGCGTGATGATCTCATAAAACCAAACGTGAAGCATATCTATCTATCCCGACTTTAACTGCACTGCGGCATTGTCACTTCAAAGCCCAGATAATGCGTCATCGCCTCGCGCATCGGGTCGGCAACCCGCCCCGGCGAGATGCTGACGTGATGGCGATGTCCCATCGTGCCGACATGGAGCAGTACATCCTGCAGGCGGTCGATCTGTGCCACCCCCGCACAGCCAAAGAAATCCGCCGCGATGGGGTCTTTGGTGATCGCGCCTTCGCCCACATAACAGCACACCCGGCCGTCCCGCGTCAGCAAACTGCCGAACGTAAAGTCCATCGGCTTGATGCGTCCAACGTTGGGACCGAACGATTTATTTTCGCCGACCACGGTAGCAATCATCGAATGATCCGTCACGGTGCCCTTTTCAGTCATCAGGTCCATCGGCACCGGGCCGCAGTGGAACAGGATGCACTTATTCTCATCATCGCCGTAATTGTTGTTCCAGTCCAGACAGGCCGACGGCTGGCCAGTTGCAAACCGCAGCGCACGCATCACAATTGCATTGCCTAAGTCCACTTCGCAGGCAGCCTCGACAAACCGATTATTCATCTCACCCAGAATCATACACGGGGAAATATGGAACTGCTGCTGTACCTCAAACCAGCAGCGAATCGCAATCGCATCCAGACCTTCTTCACTGATCAGATCATCCAATGCAACGCCCATCCGTGCCAGATTCTCTTTGGATTCGGCCGGCGTCTTGCACAAATTGACTGCGTTTTCATACACGGCCATCTTGGCTTTGATTTTATCAGCACTGACCTTGCGCATTTTGTCAAAGACATACGACAGATCGTAGGTCTCAACGGTAATATTGTGTTTTTGCAGAGCCAATTCATCGATGCGTACCGTCTTAAACGGCGTGACACGCGCGCCGATCGAACCGACCTTCATCCGGCGTACGCCTTTGACTACGCGGCAAACCCGGTCAAAATAATCGATATTTTCGACAAACGCCTTGCTGCCGACCGCTACGGTATGGGGCTTGAGCGATGTAAACTTGATGCCGTACTGGCAGAATACATCCATGATCGAAAACTTGCCGCAAAAACCATCGCGCCGCACAGACGGCCCCATCTTGTTCAGCTCATCCGGATAGGCCAAGATCAGCACCGGCACATCCACATCCTGGAATGCGGCGACCGCCCCGTTCTCATCGCCGAAGTTGGGCAAGATGATAATCACTCCATCGTACTTGCCTTTATTGGCCGCCAAAAACGTCGCATATTTTGCGCCTTCCTGCGGCGACTGCACCGCACCGGCTTTTGTAGCGTTTTCATCCAGCATCAGAACGCGATGGCCAAGTTTTTCCAGCGCGGCAGCCGACTCACGCCGGGCGGCGGCGATCAGCGAATCCGGAAAGACATCGCGCGTCCCAAAGAACAATGCAAAGGTACTTTTGTGCTTATCCATAATCCTTACTCCAGTTAATACAACCTCATGTTTTTGTTTAACGGTTAAAATTCAGCACCCTGTCACGGTAACAGCAAAAATCAGAAAAACCGATATCCGGCGGAATCCAGTGGTCCAGCGACGGGATATACCCGCCCCGGCCAAGAATCGACGGCAGGCGCTTGTTCAGCTCTGCGTCGATAGCCGTCTCGCCCAGCGCCACCTGATGCTTGTCGATGCCGCCGATAAATACCATATCCGGCCATTGCCGCACCAGCTCTTCGACATTGTTGCCGGCCTTGACCTCAAACGGCAAAATGCCGTTGATGCCTGCCTCGCGCCAAATCGGAATCAGTTTGCGCACATCCCCATCGCTATCGACCACAATGCGATGAATTCCCAAATCTCGAAAATACGCCGTCAGCCGCTTGTAACGAGGCAGCAGATACTTTCGGCAAAACTCCGGCGACAGCAGCGGCCCCTGCATATACGACATATCTTCCCAGATAAAGGCAATGTCGGGCTGCGTCGCTGCGGCCGGCTTTTCATACAGCCGAAAATAAAATTCCAGCCGATCATCCAGCATCTTTTCAATCAGTTCCGGCCGGTCATAAAACGCCATCAGCAGGTTCTCCACGCCCATAATCTCGCGCGGAAATGCAAACATCCCGATACAGTGCAGCGTTACGATCCCCTGCGTCTGGGTGCGGATCGACGCCGTCAGGCCGCTCCAGTTTTTCGGCAGCCTCACCTCGACGGTACCTTCAAAAAACGCATTGTACCTCTCCCAATCCGCCATCGTCTTAACCGGCCAATCCAGATACTGCGGCAACGAACGCCCGTCTTTGCGAATCTTCAGCGTTGTCCCCCAGGCATCCTGAATGACCGCGGTTTCCGTGTCTTCTTCCAGCGTTTTGGCCTGCGACGGCATCGCCTGGTAATGGATCGGCAGATAGCACGGATACAGGATATTCAACTGCGAATAGACGTCGGTCGTCTGGGCAACAATCGCATTCTCAACACCTTCCAGAAAATGACGCGGAATGCTGCGGCTTAGGCCTTCACCGTACCAGCGTTCATAGGTTTCCGGCCACAGTCCCTGCTCATAAAGGCAAAACCGATCTTTGCATTTAAAGTCATAGATGTCGCGAAACAGCTGCCGATCATTCTGCACCATAAATCCTCGAGTCCTTAAGCAATAACACAAAGCGGATGACCGACCGGAACCGTCGTTTCCGGCTGAACTAAGATTTCCCTGACCACGCCGGACAGCGGGGACTCCACTTCCAGGTTGGCCTTATCCGTCTGCACTTCCAGCAGAATATCGCCTTTTTGCACCGCATCGCCGACCTGCTTGACCCATTTGGTAACGGTGCCGTCTTCCATCAGGTGGCCGAGTTTGGGCATTAAAAATTCAGTCATGGCAAACTCCTATAAAATATCTTCTACGGCCTTGATTATCCATTCATGATTGGGCACGACAGCCTTTTCCAGCACCGTGCCGTAAGGCACGCCGGTGCGCATCCCGCAGATGCGCTTGACGGGCGCTTTCAAGTCCCTGAAACAATGTTCCATAATCACTGCCGACGCCTCGCCACTCCAGCCCCCTTCGGCCGGGGCTTCCGTTACGACCACACAGCGGCCGGTCTTTTGGACGGAGTTGACGATCGTCTCTTTGTCCAGCGGCCACAGCGTACGCGGATCGACCACCTCACAGGAAATTCCTCTGGCCTTGAGCTGCTCGGCGGCCTTCAGGGCGTGCAGCACCATCCAGGACGTGGCAATGATCGTCACATCATTGCCCTTGTGCTTGATGTCCGCCACGCCGAACGGCACCGTATAATCGCCGTCGGGAACTTCGCCTTTGGTAAAGTACAGCGCCTTGTGCTCAATCAAAATCACAGGGTTATCATTGCGAACCGCCGATTTGAGCATCCCCTTCATATCATACGGCGTCGAGGGCATCGCCACGATAATCCCCGGCACATTCACCAGCCAGTTTTCAAGACTTTGCGAATGCTGTGAGGAATTGCGCATTCCCACGCCGCCCTGTGTACGAAACACGATCGGCACCTTCACCTTCCCGCAGGACAGCTGGCGGTATTTGCAGGCATGGTTGATAATCTGATCCAGCGCGATCGTAAAGAAATCGATATACATAATTTCCACAATCGGACGCATTCCCATCAGCGCACTGCCGACGCCGCAGCCGGCCATCGCCGCCTCGGAGATTGGACAGTCTTTGACCTGTTCAGGGCCGAATTCCTTCAGCAGACCGCTTGAAGCGCCGAACAAATTGCCCCAGCGGCCCACGTCTTCGCCGATCAGATACACGCTGTTGTCGCGTTTCATCTCTTCGCGCGTCGCACTGCGAAGCGCTTCACAGTAAGTCATTTGAGCCATTGCAATATCCTTTATTGTTCAGTATTAAATCCGGATTCAATTTCAATTCCGCTTTGATTAATCAATCGCCCCGTACCCCGAAACAACGAACCGTACACCATGCCGGCCACAAGACCTTTGTCAAATAGTATCGCGGTTTTCTCGGCCATAAACTCACAGCCGGCAATAGACACGCGCCCGCCCGCGGCATAGATACAGGGTTTGCCTGCGTTGTTCTTGTCCCAATCGGCAAAGTGGCAGGCGTTCAAAATTAGCGTCGAGGGGCCGTATTTGACCACTTGTTCGGGCGTGTCACCGATCGGCCAGAACCCGCTGTTGGAAATCTTGACCGGGCCTTGGTTCTGTGCATCGATGACCACCTTGGCCATAAACTGGCAATTCGTAAACTGCACGCCGGAATGCTTCTGGGTTTGACGAACCGCCACTGCCACCGGCCCGACATCCGATCCCGATTGGGTAATCAGAGCATTGCCGGTTCCGTAGCCGTAATCGTCGAACACAAACCCTTCCTTGGCAAGGATCACAAAACAATTGCTCATGTACTCCCAATCGGTTTTGCCGATCTTGAAACCAATGAAATTTGCCAGCAGATAGTTGCCCAGCAGATCATTTTGGAACTGTTCGATCCCGTCCTCATCCGTCGCCCCTCCGGTCGGAAATACCGGCTCGAGTTTTGAACGTTTCCAGAAATTGGGGTTAAAGTGAACGTTCTCCACCCGGCCAACATCCGTACACCGGTCGATGTAAATACCGATGTTCAGTGGACAGGCAAACACATTGCGAATCAAATGCAGCTCGTTACGATACGTCCCGACATCGATCGCACGATAGGGATTGGTCAGCACCACATCCAGCACCTGACAGAGCTGGCCGCGTGCCTGAATCGTCCACGGATACGGCGTTACTTGCGGCGGCGGCAGCTGCTCGGGGTAGTGAATCGTCACCTGTCGAATCGTCGCCGACCAATCCAGAATAATCGCCGGCTGGCCGTTCACGTCGCCTTTTCCGCCGTATATCAGCATCGTGGTTCCGTTGGGAGTCTTGCTGTGATTGACCGACCCGCTGGCGCCCATCAGCGTCACTCCAGCCGGTATCGTCAGCGAGCCATTGAGGCGATAGTGTCCTGCCGGCAAATAGCAGACCGGCGTATGGATTTTGGCATAATCCAGCGCCTTTTGAACCGCCGCAGTGTCATCATTGATACCATCGCCTTTTGCACCAAACGCTTTGACATTGACCACACACTCTAACAGGGCCGTTGACGTCTTTATATCTGACTTTACACCCATTCCCATAGCATTGACACCCATCATTAACAGGCACCCAATCGCAATTGCCGCTTTTGTCCGTTTTGCACTGTCCATCAATCGCATCCCTTTCGACATTTACGCCGTGCTGTTATACCATCACAAAATCCGTCGCCTGCTCAACGGTGGGGAAGGGTTGAGCAAGTGCCCATTTCTCATCTTCTTTAACTTGGGCAGCGATTTTGTCTTCTAGTGCGTTCAACTGGTTCTCGGCTACACCCATACCGACCAATTTGGCCTTGGCGCGAAGAATGGGACATTTCTTTTTCCACTGTTCGACCTCGTTTTTGGTACGATAAGTATGCTCAGGGTCGCCGCCGTAGTGCCCGCGGAAACGGTAGGTAACGGCCTCAATAAAGACAGGGCCTTCGCCGGTGCGGATTTTGGCGATTGCCTCGTCAGACGCCACTGTTACCGCTTCGATGTCCATGCCATCAACCGTAATGCCTTTAAGGCCATACGCCTCAGCACGTTTGGAAATCGGCTTGCAGGAGACAAACTCATCGACCGGCATCGCCTCGCCGTACTGGTTGTTCTCACAGATATAGACGACCGGCAGTCTCCAGATCGCCGCCAGGTTCATCCCCTCATGGAAAGATCCGGTATTCGATGCGCCGTCGCCAAAATAGCACACGCATGCACGGCCTTTTCCTTCTTTCTTGTTGGACATCGCTACGCCGGCGGCAATCGTAATACCGCTGCCGACAATCGAACCGCAGTAAAAATTGTTTTCTGAATCAATCCACTGCATCGGCCCGCCAATCCCTTCGCTGACGCCGCCGCGACGACCGAGCATCTCGCAGAAAATCGACCGGGACGTGCTGCCTTTGGCCAGAGAATGCCCCTGAGGCCGATGGTTGGAAACCACCACGTCGTCCTTCTTAAGCGAATGGGATACCCCCACCGCAACGGCTTCCTGCCCCACATAAGGGTGAAACCCGTCCATAATCAGGTCCTTCATCTTCAGATCGTAGAAGGCATCGTCGATCTTGCGAAGGACAAGCATTTTTTCATACAATGTCAGCAGTTTTTCCTTGGTCATAACGTTAATTCTCCTTTACGAATTGCAATTATTCTGACAGGGCAGGAATCAATCCCTTCGATAGGCAGCGGCAGAATAAAGAACATCACGCGTTCTTTGCCTATCTGTGCAAGATTGGCCGCCGATTCGACCATTGCGATATTGTTCTGGAACATTTTCAGGTGGTTGGGCTGGTAATCCGTACCTGGCACTTCAAAGCCCGTCGCATCGGTGCCGATGACCGGCGGGGCAAACTCCAGCAGGTAATCCAATGCATCCACTTCAAGATAGGCGTACTCGGCCCAGTCTTTTTGACGAAAACGCTTGTCGGCATCCGTCCGTAAAAAAACGATATCGCCCTTCTGCAGCCTACCGCCGTTACGCTCAATGACTTCCCGGCGGGAAATGGCGTCGCCGCCTTTTTTGTCGGAAAAATCCAGCACCAGCCCTGGGCCGACCAACCGTTCAATCGGGAAATTGGCCGCATCGGCACCTTTTTCCCAATGGTGATACGGCAGTTCGACATGGGTTCCACAGTGGGACGACATCGTGATATCGCTCAGGACATACCAGATGTCCGGGCGATGCTTCACATCGGGCAATAACTCAGTTACATCAAATGTTCGGGCTTCAAGCTTGAAATTCTCCTTGCCCGGAATCATCCGATGACTTAGCTCCATAACAGCGTTTTTTTTCATTCGACACTCCGTAAATACGTCTTTATTAAGATTATTTAACTTGTTTATTTTAAAGTAGTTATAGCTTATCAAATATATCTAATCGTTATTATTTCAGAGCAAAAGAAAACTGAAACCTATCGTTTCAGCAAAAAATTACGTTTTCATCCCGCCGCACGATTCGCGGACAACTAATTCTGGCTCCAGCACAACGCGGTTATAATAGTCACGAGGACACTTGCCGTCAAGAATATCCAGCAGCATCGCAACGCCGGTTCCGCACATCTTATCCACGGGCTGTTTGACTGTTGTCAGCGACGGAACCTTATACCTGGCGACCGGCAAATCGTCAAAACCAATGATCGCGATGTCCTGCGGAATCCGCAACCCCGCCTCTGCAATCGCACGCATCGCCCCGATGGCCGTCATATCGTTGAACGCAAACACCGCATCCGGCCGATTTCGAAATGACAGCATACGCTTCATCGCCTCATAGCCCTCATCCAAACACAACCCACCGGGAACAATCTGCTGACTGGTGAAAACCATTCCATTTTGGCTTAATGCGTAGATGAATCCCTGACATCGCTGCTCCGAAATCAGGTTGCCTCGCGGGCCGGAAATATGTGAAATCATCTTATGCCCCAACTGAGCAAGATGATTGGTCGCCACGAACGCTCCTTTGTGGTTATCCACCAACACGCACGGAGCCTTTCGCTGATGATCCTCACATTCAGTCAGAACCACCGGAACCCCGCCGCGAATAAAAGATGAAACCGTATAGGAGTCCCGCTCATTACTGGTACCTATAAAAAGCACGCCTTCTACATGTTTTTGACTAAACATATCCAAATAGCCCTGCTCACAATCATCATTGTTCTGGATATCAGTGAGCAGAAAATGGTAATTTCTTTTGTTCGCCTCGGCCTCAATCACACGGATCATTGAGCCGCTGAACGGCTGGGTCATATCCGAAGCAATCACACCAAACATATTGCTGCGCCCGGTGCGAAGCATCCGCGCCTGCGTATTTACCTTATAATTCATTTTTTTGATGGCCTGCAAGACCTTCTGGCGAGACACATCGCTCAGCGAGACCTTCTTGGTCTTTTCGTTGACCACCGCAGAGACCGTCGCTACGGAAACACCGGCTTTCCGAGCAACGTCTTTAATCGTAATTGCTTTATTTAAAATCATTTATATCTATTTCAAAAACTATCCAAAAAAACGTCCTGATTGGCGATATCCATATTATACAATAAAGTTGTCCAAACTCTTTCCTTAAAATCAAAACAGACGGCTACTAAACGATTATATTTAAATGTCATCTCTCTGTCAATACTAAAAACTCCTCCAAGTCAATCAATTTTGGGGCATTGAGCAATTTGCACAACAATAAACAGGTCTATTGAGCCGAGCGTTATTCTATCAGTCTTACCTGAAATAATCATAAGTATTTCCATAGAATAGAGTTGCAGTTATTCTGATGAGCTTTATACTGCAAGAAATGAATGGAATTGTTCCCAAAACTTTGCAAAATGGATGACTTATGAAGCCCAAAACACAATCGACAAGCCAGTTTGACTTATTCCGCTGCCACTTCAAGCAGATACTCAACCTTGACCACGAACTGTGCCGGTTGGCCGATGTTATCGACTGGCCTCGGTTTGATGTTGGGTTTGCCGTTGTTACAGTGAGGACCTGGGTCGTCTCGGCAATGCCATTCGGCGGATGGTTGGACTGCATTATCTCAAGCATGCCTTTGACGAATCGGATGAGTCGGTGGTTGCGCGCTGGATTGAAAATCCTCACTGGGGGGCTGTTGAAAAAGCCAGCATTACAAAGATTACGCCTTGTTTTTCGCTTAAAAACGAAGCCGATTTTTCTTTTTGTATAGTTTTTCAACAACCCCACTGGCAGTATTTCTGCGGGTATAAATACATGCAGCATGACTGTCCGATTCATCCGACCAGCATGGTCACGTTGCGTCAGCGGGTGGGTATCGAACGACTGGAAGCTTTGCTGGCTGAGACAATTTAGCTGGCGTTGGAATTCAAGCAGGTGACCTCCCAGCAATTGCGTAAAGTGACCGTGGATAAAGGCCGGACTGATTCAAGAACGGGATCATACGATCATTACTATAAAGACGATTCAGGTTTTTTTTCGCATCGAACTGGATGACTCGAACGGCAGCAGATACTGAAGCGTAACCTTTGTACTTGTTAAGCGTGCGTAGGACACACTGGGGCACGTACTCATCCCCTTGAATAATAAGCACTTATGATTTCACCGTCGCGACAGAGTGACCGATTTTCGGATATTTTCGCAGATTCGCAAAATGGTGTTTTTATTATCACAAAATGGTGTTTTTAAATTCTAATAAATTGTTATTATGGGAATATTGAAACGATTCGTTTTTTATAAGAATTTAGAATTTGATCGGTATGTGCCGTCAGCAAAGATATGGGTTTGGTTATTTCATTGTTGTGTATCGCGGGATTTGGCCCAGGTTTCGTTGCGACCCACTTACGGGGACAGAGTCTGCAGACTGGGAAATGGGGCAAACAGTCAGGTATCCATTAAAGAGCCGGATAACGGTCATTTCAGTCGGTTAAAGTAAAATTGTTTTGATATTTTGTGGGTTCCTCTAATAATTCATTTTGGCGGACAAACGAATCTTTTTGTCCCCGGCTTCGTCAGACAAAAGCCGCTTTATTGTTCAAATAAACTGATTTGTCTTCCTTGCCGGAGAACAAAAATCTTCCATTTGCCGCTCAAAAGCAATTTTTAGAGCCACCCTAAATAATTAAAACTCTGGAGGATGTATGCAAAAATTCGCAATTCTTTTTATTTCGCAACACTACTGTCCGGTTATAAGTCGAATAAAGACAATTGGGGGCAACTTGGCGAAGACTTTGGATACATGTCAAATCCTGTGCTCAATGCCAATATGGGTGCTGGTAGAATATCAAAGCAATATGGTTCACCCTGGAACCATGTTGCCGATACAGGCTGGAATTATGCAAATCCAGTTCCGGCATCATCAGGTCTTTGGGCAGAATGGACATACACTCCGGTTACGGCTGGTGCCGGCAAAATACAGCTGCTGACCTGGGGTCCTGATTTTAACAAGTGTGTGGGCAGGAGCGAGGCTGATTTCGATAATAATTGTGTCGTCAACACAGCAGATTTGCTTATAATGGCAGACTGCTGGCATGAAGGTTCTTCATGTGACCCAAACGTAGATTTATATGCCAGCAGCTCGATAGATTTCAGCGATTATTCTCTTTTTGCGGGCGATTGGCTCAAGACTTCTTTCCCCAACGGTGTAATCTGGGATGAAATTAGTGTTACCAATACTCCGCCTCCTGGACCATCCATTACCGACAAGCTAGTCCTTTATCTTCCTTACGATAAAGGTGCAGGCGTCATCACCCACGACCTGTCCGGCAATGGCTTCCACGGCAAGCTTTTCAGCCAGTATGCCGCAAGCGGGACATGGGATATCGCAAAATGGACTCAGCCGGTCATTAACGACAACCACTGGGTAGGCGGCAAATGGGGCAGGTCAGTTGCAGTAGACAGATTTGGTAGGCTTATAGAAGCATGTATTGCATGGAAAAAAGGATTGAATCGGTTTTATACAGGAGAATCCCGTGACTGAAATTAAACACAAAACAGGGTTTATCATCCTCATTACGCTTGTTGCGACAATCGGCGGCTTCCTGTTTGGATTTGATTCCGGTGTCATTAATGGGACCGTGGAAGGCCTTCGCACGGCATTTAACTCAGATAGTGTCGGGACCGGGTTTAATGTCGCTTCGATGCTGCTGGGTTGTGCGGTTGGCGCTTTTGCGGCCGGCCGGCTGGCCGATCGTTTTGGACGGCGTAATGCTTTACTGGTTGCGGCGATCTGCTTTACGGTCAGTGCCTGGGGGTCGGGGATTGCCAACAGCTCGATCGAATTTATTCTTTATCGCGTACTCGGCGGCTTGGCCGTAGGGGCTTCTTCGGTGCTGGCCCCGGCGTATATCAGCGAGGTGGCTCCAGCGAAACACCGCGGCATGCTTTCATCGATCCAGCAGATTGCCATCATCAGCGGCCTGTTTTTTTCGTTCCTGAGTAACTACTTGATCGCCGGACACGCCGGCAGTTCGCTGAGCATGTTCGCCTGGGGCTATGAGGCGTGGCGATGGATGTTCTGGATCGAACTGTTTCCGGCCGTAACGTTTTTCTTTGCATTGCTTTTTATTCCGGAAAGTCCCCGCTACTTGGTGGCTTCCGGCCAAAAGAATCGTGCACTGAAAGTGCTACACCAGTTAATGGGCTACTCGTCGCAGGCCAAGTATGACGACATTCTTGCAACACTGGCTTCCGACCACCACCGCCCACGCTTCCGCGATATCCTGGGTCGTTTCGGCTTTCGCCCGATTGTATGGGTTGGCGTTGGACTGGCGGTCTTCCAGCAACTGGTCGGCATCAACGTGGTCTTCTACTATGGTAGCGTATTGTGGCAATCGGCGGGTTTCTCTGAAAATAACGCCTTGCTGATCAACGTTATCAGCGGCGCCGTCAGTATCGCGGCTTGTTTCGTGGCCACGTTTATGGTCGACAGATCTGGCCGCAAACCGCTGTTACTGACGGGATCCATCGGTATGGCGATTGCCCTCGGAACGATGGCGTTCGTATTCGCCACGTCGGCCGTTAGCGAGGGAGGCGCATTGCGGCTTGTGGGCCGGAACGGCCCGATTGCCCTGGTCGCCGCCAATCTGTATGTATTCTTTTTCAATATCTCCTGGGGACCGGTGATGTGGATTATGCTTGGTGAAATGTTCCCGAACCAGATTCGCGGTTCGGCACTGGCGGTTAGCGGCTTTGCACAGTGGGTTGCCAATTTTGGAATTACGATGACGTTTCCGATTATACTGGCGGGCATCGGACTCGGTGGCGCTTATGCCTTTTATGCCGCTTGTTCTGTCGTGTCGATCTTTTTCGTTATTAAGTTTGTCAAAGAAACGAAAGGCATTGAACTCGAAGAAATGCAGGGATGAGCCATCAGAAAGCCGCAAAAACGGGAATAAACGTGGGTTTAGCTGCTGCCGTTGTGTTTCATTTCATCTGAATTATTAATAAGATGGAGTATCGAGATGTATTTATTGGGATATGATTGTGGAACCTCATCCAGTAAGGCGATGCTGTTAGATGTCGAAGATGGTAGCATTGTTGGTGCGGCGATTTCACCTGAAAAGGAGATGCCTATCATTGCTGTGAAGAACGGTTGGGCTGAGCAGAAACCATTAGATTGGTGGGGTAAGGTACCTGGTTTGAAGGTTGGCTTGGTTGGGGCGAGTGGCTGAGTACGGAATGGATGCTATCCGCTTTGGGGTAGTAAATTGCCGCGTATTGGCTCTTAAACTTGCGGTTGCAACCCTGCTTGGCCTCGCCGAAACGGGAAATTTTAATT
>Ga0209450_10000668_pt1 | contig 17285 bp, 16 predicted proteins | sample FrelakmetLWP11LW_FD_187149 | JGI IMG/M metagenome (GOLD analysis project Ga0209450, IMG submission 187149) | Freshwater lake sediment microbial communities from the University of Notre Dame, USA, for methane emissions studies - LWP11 LW (SPAdes)... | ecosystem: Environmental > Aquatic >...
GCCGGTCAGATGGCTGTCTATCCACTCAATTATTTCTTCACCCCTGGCAGCATCAAACCATCTTATTTCAGTGTCCCTGTTCCACCATGTGATTTGTTTACGTGCATAGCGGCGGCTGTTTCTTTTAATGAGCTCTATCGCCCTGTCGCGTGTCATCTCCCCGTCGAAGAAGCTGAACATCTCACGGTATCCGACGGTATTGAGTGCATTCAGTCCTCTGTGCTGCATGAGCGAGGCCGCCTCCTGCTCGAGACCTGCTTCTATCATGCCGTCGACACGGCTGTCTATCCGGGCATAGAGATCGTCACGGTTGCGTGTTATCCCTGCCTTGATGATCCTGAAGTCCCTTTCCCTGACTCTTGACGTGAGGAACGATGAGTATGGCTTGCCCGTGCTTTCGGTAATCTCAAGGGCACGCAGAATCCTCCTTGGATTATGAAGATCGACCCTTGAATAGTGTTCCGGATCAAGAAGCCTGAGAGCCAGCCGTAATCCTTCGATACCCTCGTTCCTGTACAGTTCCATATACTTTTCCCGCACTTCAGGGTCAGTGTCAGGGATTTCATCCATACCCCTGCAGACAGCATCCATGTATAGCATCGACCCTCCGGTCAGGATGGCAACATTTTTACTGAGGAAGAGTGACGGAAGGAGGGCAAGCACATCACGCTCATAGAGACTTATGCTGTAATAGTCCCTGACGGAAAGGAATCTGATAAAGTGGTGTCTGACGCGGGCGAGCTGCGCATCATCAGGGGCGGCGGTGCCTATACGCATCTCCCCGTAGAACTGCCTTGAGTCACATGATATTATATCACACCCGAGATGAAGTGCAAGGCTTATGGCAATATCGGTCTTTCCCACACCAGTCGGTCCGGGAAGTACGATAAGAGTGTTTTTCATGGGAATTGTTACCGGAGGAGGTTATTATTCCTCTTCCTCTACATTTTCGATGCTGTCAAATTCACCCAGTGTTTCGTCGTCTTCAGAGTCAAAAAAGATCTCGTCGTCGACTACCTCTTCCTCTTCATCGTCGGTAACAATCAGGTTGTTGTACTTTTTGCGCGATACGCCCCCGAAGGTGACCTGTTTCGGGGGGAGCCCCTTTGAGTTTGTGCAGAGAGGATATTCCCTTTCATCAATCTCCTTGCTCTCGCCCACATATTCTATAAACAGCGCCCTGTCATTGAAGAAGTCGAATACATACAGCAGTTTCTGGTTTTTACGGAAGATGACATCTTCAAGGGTGGCATTTTCCATCGTTGAAGAACCTGCTCCCATATCAAAAAGTGTGAACTCCTCCTCTTTTTCCCAGCTGTCGGTAGCCATGTAAAAAGAGGCTATCTGAGACCTGTCAAACTCGAGCTCCTCCTGAATGGCATTGTGAAAGTCAAGCAGACTATGACTTTCGAGAAACTCAAACTCCCTCACAAAAGCTTCATCCTCATCAGATAATACCACAAACCTGTATACCATGCTTCTCAATGTTTCGAACGGTGCAATTTAATATTTTTTAAAATACGTTCACCCGCGGGTATTTTTTTTTAAAATGAAATCAATTGTGTCAATGTTATCCGCATAATCCCATAAATCGGGCTTTTGCGACTTCCCGAAAGGCATACGGCCATGACCTGTCACGCACTGGATCAGGTTTTTCTGAGATTCGAGGGCGTGGTCGACGTTACCTATATCATTATAGAATTCATAGTTTACCACTCCCATTGGGGGTGTGAGGGACTTGTCATTACGCAGGAGAGAGAAGCCGGTGTCGGTAAAAGGTTCCCTGTTGACAATCATCACTGCTTTGTTGTGGTCATAGTTGACGGCATATTTATGATGTTCCCGCAGTCTCACCCATGAGGTCCAGTGCGAGACCAGGTGACTTACGTCATATCCTTCCGGAAGGTAAAGCCTGGATACATTGCGGCATCCCAGTCCGAAGTATGAGAATATATCGTCACCCAGAAGCTCAAGCTCCTCAGCTGTCTCCGTTCCTTCAATAATGGCGAGGCTGTTCCGGTTACGGCGTATTATGGACGGGATGTTCCTGAAATAATATTCAAAATACCTGGAGCTGTTGTTGCTGCCTGTGGCTATCACCATGTCAAAATCCTTAAGGCTGTCAGTGGTAACCACCGTCAGTGTTTTAAAAGCCGGTTCAATGGATATCAGCGTCTCAATCACGGTCTTTATGAGCAGTTCATCCCTGGTGCTCAGTCTTGCATGGAGCCTGTTGCCGGTTATCAGCACGCACAGCAGATCGTGGAAGCCTACCATCGGTATATTGCCTGCCATGACCACCCCTATTGTCAGAGGTTCCTTTACGCTGCCTGTCTCCGGGTAGGCTGAGAGCCAACGGGTCAGGTTCTCATGGGTAAGATTGTTGCCGATGGCTGATACGGCGCGCCTTACGTTGTCAGGGGTGAACCAGGGATTTGAAAGGTGAAGGGTATCTATGAGCCCTGCGAAGGATCCGGCATTGCCTGCAGTCACGCCTGCAGCTCCGTCGCGCATCACCTGTCCCAGTGACGCGAAAGCCGCGATCCTCTTTTCAAATGAAAAAATGCCCGGTTGCATACGGGCAAATGTACAAAAATGATAATGTGAAAAGAAAAAGAGGCACCCGGCCTCTTTTCTCCAGTCTGTAAAAATCAGTTCAGAGCGAAGCTTATCGGCACGGTCATGCCGACATTTACCGGTTTGCCTCCCTGAATACCAGGACTCCATTGGGGGCACCTGGCGATCACGTCAAGGGCGGCGCTGTCAAGAAGCGGATCGACACTCCTTACAACCTCCGGATCTTTAACATTACCCTTATAATCAATTGTGAACCGGACAAATACTCTGCCCTGTATCCCCTTTTTGGCTGCCTCGTCAGGGTATTTTACATTCTCACCTATCCACTGTCCCAGTGCAGCGTAGGTGGTGTCATTCCGGAAGACGGGCATCTTTTCAACAACCATAAACACCTCGTCAGGTGCCACATATTCCTCGGTGGCGGTTGCTCCCTTTTCTGTCACCGCTTCTGTTTCTTTCTGTCCGTCGCTGCGGTCCTTGCAGGAAAACAGGAGTACCATCACCATGGCAAGCGGAATTGCCAGGATCATCTTGAGGGAAGCGCTGCCTCCCGTTCTTTTCTTTGTCATCATGATTATTCGGTTTTTAAGGAGTGATCTTTTTGAGAAGGTATTTGAAAAGACCGGAGCAGGACTCCGGAAGACATAGGCAAGCAGCAGTTCCTGGTATGAAACCAGGTCTTCGCCACCTGTAATACATTCACTGTCAGCCTCATATTCATGCACAGACTGAAGCGATCTGCGTATCAGGTAGGCTGCCGGATTGAACCACTGCACTGTTGTGATGAGTCCGGCCATCAGCAGATCGGTGTGATGCCCGAGCCCGATATGCTTCATTTCGTGGTTTATCATGCGCCCGGCATCGCTACCGAAGACTGAACTGCTGATGAAGACATAGCCGAATGCTGAAAAACAGACTGGACTGTCAGAGTCAAAGACTATCACCCTTCCGTTCTTCTTCCCCTTAAGGGTAAGTTTTATCAGCCCCGCGGCGCCTGTCATCATCGATCCTGCGGCAATGATCAGACCGCAGGTATAGACCAGGGGGAGGATGCCGGCAAAAAATCCTGTGTGCGGCGCTGATACTGAAGGGTTGACAACCATTTCAGGCAGCAGGAGGGAGACCAGTCCGCCCGTCTGCAACACGGTGCCGGGTGCATCTATCTGTATGTTCAGCAGGGGCACCACCAGCGAAAAGAGCATCGACCCGAGGAGCCAGTACCTGTTCCTCCTGTGACGGGTATCACGCCTGAGGGCTATCTCATAAAAGGCCCAGAGCAGGGTCAGGCAGATGCTGCTCTCAACCGCGTAAACCAAAATCCCGTTCATCATTTCCTCTTTTTATCACGGTCCTCATTTTTCATCATCGCCATGATCTCCTCCATCTCCTTTACGGTTATGGAATCTTCACGGGCAAAGAAACTCACCATCTTCTGGTACGAGTTTGAAAAGTAGTTTCTCACAAAGCTGCTCATCTTTGACTTTCGGTAATCATCTTTTGTAATGACCGGAAAGTACTGGTAGGTCCTCCCGTAAACCTTGTAACTGACAAATCCTTTGTCCTGAAGTATCCTTATTATCGTGCTTACGGTGGAATATGCAGGCCTTGGTTCATCAAATCTCTCGAGGATATCCTTAATAAAGGCCCTTTTCAGTCTCCAGAGTATCTGCATTACCTCTTCCTCAGCCTTTGTCAGCTCCTTTATCTCCATTTCATTATCTTTTAATAACATCAAATATACAACTAAAGAATTAAATATACAACTAATTCTTTAAAAAATAATCAGAAAAGGTTCATTTTTGTCACGGCAATAAAAATAATGGAAGAAAAGGTGTATCTTGGTTCCTTAATCTATGCCGGAGGAGAGAGGTTGAAAAGGATTACACTGATTACTGAGAATATACGGGTTGCTTTCAAGGCAATAAGTTCAAACAGGCTGAGGGCAGCTCTCACGATGGCCATCATTGCGTTCGGCATTATGGCCCTGGTCGGCATTCTCACCGCTATAGACGGTCTGAAGAATACCCTCACCGAGCAGTTCACGATGATGGGGGCCAACTCATTCTCAATCACGTCTCGATCAATGAGGGTTGTGGTTGGCAACAAGAACTACAGGACGAAGAATCATTCTAATATCACCTACCGTGAGGCGATGGAGTTCAAGGAGAGGTTCACGGAGCCGGCATGGGTATCGGTGGGTTTCAACGCAACCAGCCTGGCCACTATCAGGTCCGGAAACAAGAAGACGAATCCTAATATCCAGGTATACGGGTCGGATGAAGATTACATTACAATTGCAGGTTATGAGCTTGAATCGGGGCGCAACTTCTCGGCTGAGGATATTGAAGGAAGCAGGCATGTTGTACTTGTAGGACAGGAGGTTGTGAAGTTTCTCTTTCCCGGGGTTGACCCGCTGGGACAGGAGATAAGCCTTCCGGGGCTGAAACTCACGGTCATCGGAGTGCTGAAGAGCAAGGGAAGCAGCTTCATGGGAGGTGACCTTCTTACCGCTATTCCGATAACCACGGCAAGACAGTATTTCTCACGTCCCAACATCACGTATACAATCAGTGTCATGCCTCACAAGGCCTCAGCGCTTGAGGTGCTCACCAGCGAGGCGGAGGGGATCTTCCGCATAATACGCAACCTTGACCCCCGCGATGAGTCGGACTTCAATGTTCAGAAGAGTGACAGTATTCTGAAGATACTGCTTGAGAACATAAGGTATGTCACCCTGGCTGCCACGATTATCGGGCTTATTACCCTCTTCGGTGCGGCGGTAGGACTGATGAACATCATGCTTGTATCGGTTACGGAGCGAACCAGGGAGATAGGTGTTCGAAAGGCGCTGGGCGCCAAGACGAATATCATCAGGCAGCAGTTCCTGTATGAATCGGTTATCATCGGCCAGATGGGAGGATTGTTCGGTATCATCCTGGGTATCATTATTGGAAACCTGGTCTCGCTGGGCATGGGCTCACCCTTCACTATACCGTGGCTCTGGGTCGGGGGAGGAGTATTGGCTTGTTTTATTGTGGGGATTGCCTCAGGTTATCTGCCTGCGATGAAGGCTTCTGCGGTTGATCCGATTGAGGCATTGAGATATGAGTAACGCCATCTGACTGATATTGAACTGATCTGACAACCTTATAATGCCATGAGCATTGAAATAATTCAGGCAGGGTCAAAGAACTATCCAACGATCACATATGATCCTGATGAAGATATTCTCAGGATAACGGGCAGATCTATTGCAGAGAGGCCGGAATTTGTTTATAATCCCCTCGAGGAGTGGATCAGGTCTCATCTGAGCCGGTACAGTCAGCTTACCCTGATCATATTCCTCGAATATATAAACAGCGGGTCATCCAAGTCCCTTCGTGACGTACTCAGGATGATCAGCACCTACCGGGCACCCATGTACAGGGTCCGGATCACATGGCTTTATGAGGAGGATGATGAAGCGATGCACGAGCTCGGAGAGCATTATCGTGATTCAGCAGGCGTGCCCCTGGAGGTGAAGATGGTCATCTGACAGAAGCTCCCCTTTCACGGAAATAAAAAAACCGCGGTGGCGCCGCGGTTTTTCTGTTTCTGAATCTATCAGAGCATTTTCCCCATCATTAATATAAGGTCAATGCACCTTGCCGAGTAACCCCACTCATTGTCATACCATGACAGAACCTTGATCATTGTTCCGTTGACCATGGTGCTCTGTGCATCAAATATTGAAGATGCAGGGTTGTGGATCACATCAACAGATACGATCTCGTCTTCGGTATATTCAAGAATGCCTTTCATGGGACCTTCAGCAGCTTTCTTCATTGCAGCGTTGATCTCTTCCTTGGTGGCACTCGTTTTAAGAACGGCCACGAGGTCAACGAGAGAACCCGTAGGTGTGGGGACCCTTACCGCAAGACCGTCAAGCTTGCCCTTGAGTGCAGGGATAACTTTACCGACAGCTTTGGCTGCTCCCGTGGTCGTAGGTATCTGTGATACCGCTGCTGACCTGGCCCTGCGAAGATCCTTGTGAGGAAGATCGAGTATCTTCTGGTCATTGGTGTAGGAGTGAATGGTGGTCATGAAGCCGATCTCAATGCCGAAACTGTCATTCAGTACCTTGGCCACCGGGGCAAGGCAGTTGGTTGTACATGAAGCATTTGAAATGCACTGATGCTCAGGCTTGAGCATGTCGTCGTTGACGCCAACGACTATCATTGCATCGATAGTGTCTTTTGCGGGTACGGTGAGGATTACCTTTTTGGCTCCGTTCTTCAGGTGGTCACCATAACCTCCCTTCGGACTCTCTTTGGATGTGAAGATACCTGTTGACTCGATCACGATGTCAGGCTTAACCTCCCAGGGAATTGCTGCAGGATTCTTTTCTGCGTGTACCCTTACCTTCTTGCCATTGACGATGATGTTCTGATCATCATGGGTGACTCCGTGGAATTTACCCTGGGTGGAGTCATATTTAAGAAGATGTGCAAGTGTTTTTGTGTCGGTAAGGTCATTGATGCCTATGATCTCTATTTCAGGCTTTTCAAGCGCAAGCTTGAATACGTTGCGACCTATCCTTCCGAAACCGTTGATAGCTACTTTTATCTTTGCCATATTGAAAAAAAATTAAATGGTTTATGAAACGACCACAAAAGTATAAAATAAAAAGGAGAGAGAAAAAAAACGGCAGTAATTATTCCTTGTTGGGTCTGAAGATCAGGTCAGAAAAACGTGACGGTTTCAGCGGGTCAAGGATCATGCCGATGCGGTAGCTGACAAACAGTGCCGGCAGAAACTGCCTGTTTTCTTCATTTGCCATGATAGGGACCTCTTTGGTGAAAGCGTGGAAAATTGCTCCTACCTCAATAGCATGGGTAAGCTTATCGTTTTTGCTGTATTCAAAATTAAAACCGGTGCGGGCCACGAGCCCGGGTATAAGTTGTATTTCATCAAAGCCTTTGAAGAATGATGCTCTGCCCACGATGTCAAGAGCCTGATGAATCTTCGTAATATCAAACTTCTGCTCTTCTATCTCATAATAGCCGTCACCTGACGGGACGATGACCTCATAGTATATAGGTTTTGCGAAGAGCAGGGTAGGGCCGCCGCCAATAAGCCAGCCTATGGATACGCCACCCAGGTCACGTTTTTCAAAAAGCTCTTTCTGGTATCCTATCCCGGCACCAATTGACCAGGTGGAGTTAATCTTTCCGTATACGAATGACCCTGAGTTCTGAAAATAGTAGTTTGTCAGTTTGATCTCCTTGGGGTGTTTGAAACCTTCGAAGGAGCCTTCAAAAAAAACCCTGCCCGAGGGTTTTGTCTGGCGCAGCTCACGGTAGATAAAAGACCATCCGTCAGTGTTAAGGGCAAGGCCGAATGAGCGCTCGTTGCGCCAGAAAAGCCTGTCCTGTGGGTCAATATCACCCTGTGCAAGCAACGGGCCGCAAAGTAAAAGGAATAATATGACGTGCAACAATCTCATATTCAGGATGCCGCAAAATAAAAGTGGCAGTATGCGAAAAAATGCTGTCTAGCCTGCTTTTTCAGTTGAATCTGTATTGTTGCTGCTGTAAGCGGGGCAAGCCTCACGGTTACAAGAACTGAGAGCAAGCGCAGCCATGAAAGCCAGAACAACTATAAGACTGAGTTTTTTCATTTTATCTGCCATTAAGTCCGACACAAAAATAACTTTATTTTGAAAACAATAACTGTGCCAGATAATTATTTTGATAAAGCACCCTTTTTAAACCTTAAAGGGTTAAGATTGTTATCTAAGAAAATGAAGATTATGAAATCATTTTTATTCAGAACAGTATTAATCACACTAGCATTAACGTCAATGGGAACGGAATTGAGATCGCAGGACAAACCATTATACAATGACCTGAATCCTGAAGAGACCAAAATCATAATCAACAAGGCTACCGAATATCCTTTCACCGGGTTATATGACAAGTTCAAGGGCAAAGGGACCTATCTGTGCAAGCAGTGTGGCAGCGCGCTTTATTATTCTGACTCGAAGTTTGATTCCGGATGCGGATGGCCAAGCTTTGATGATGAGATCGACGGAGCCGTAAAGCGCATCGCTGATGCCGACGGCCGGCGTACCGAAATTGTCTGTGCATCATGTGACGGCCACCTCGGCCATGTCTTCACCGGTGAAGGCTTTACCCCCAGGGATACCCGTCACTGCGTAAACTCAGTCTCGCTTGACTTTGTTCCTGTAAAGCTTGAAGCCGGAAACTACGGGACGGCACTCTTTGCAGGCGGTTGCTTCTGGGGCGTTGAATATTTCCTGCAGAAGGAACCGGGGGTAGTGTCTGTGGTATCAGGTTACACCGGAGGCAAGGTCAAAAATCCCTCCTACAGGGAGGTATGCACCGGCACAACCGGTCATGCTGAGACTGTAAAGGTTACCTACGATACCCGGAAGACCTCTTATGATAAACTTCTCAAGCTTTTTCTGGAGATACATGATCCCACCCAGGTCGACCGGCAGGGGCCTGACATTGGCGACCAGTACAGGTCGGAGATATTTTACAAGAATGAGACACAGAAGGCGCTGGCATTGAAATATATTGAGGTGCTGAAGGGCAAAGGCATCAAGGTGGCGACGCAGGTTACCCGTGCTACGGAATTTTACACTGCCGAGGAGTATCACCAGGATTACTATTTCCGCAACGGGAAAGTGCCTTACTGTCATGCGTATGTGAAGAGGTTTTAGCCAGGAGCAGGGGGCATGGAGCATGGAGCAAAAAAAAGTCTCCAGTCTCCAGTCTGCAGTCGGCAAAATTTGCAGACTGAAGACTGCAGACTGCAGACTGCAGACTGAAGACTGAGGACTGAAAACTACAGATTAACTGCAATCACAACCTGGGTACCCTTCCCGATGTCCACGGTGCATCTATCTCATCAAGCTTTGCATTAAGTCCGTCAACGGCCTTGCCTGCTTTCTGGATCCTCTCGAGCAGGACGGGAAACTCTTTCTTCAGGAGCTGGTACTGCTGGTCTGCGATACCCGATATGTCGCCGGTATTGCCGTAGAGTGACCTTGACATGGTTGAGAGACGGGCTGAGAGAGAGACAGGTGAAGGTGGTGTCTCCTCGGTGCTTGCGCCGACAGAAATGCCTCTCACAAGATAGAGGATCTCACCGATCTCATTGTTTACGGCCACTGCCTCCTGCATAAGGGCAGCGGGGGCCTCGGGCGTCTGGTGAATCACCTGCATGATTGTATTTATCATTACATCAAGTTCCCCGATGTAGGAGATCGCTCCGTAAGCAGACCTGGCAAGTGCCGTAGCCTCCCTGATCCATCTGTCTCTTGCAGCAGGGTCTTTGGCAGGTATAGATACTATATCAAGCGGCTTGCATACAAAAGGCTCCGGTCCGGCCAGCTCTTTCACCTCTCCCTTGGCATACATTGCCATCGAGACGAAGTATTTGCCGGGCATGACAGAGATGCCTCCGCCGCCCCATCTTCCTCCTCTTCCGCCCTCTGAGACGGGATCGAATTTAGTGGTGCTGACAGGCTGGTATCCGGCGTATGTATAGTTCCAGGTGATCCTGCTGACACCCTTCGATGCTGATTTGTAAAGCTTGCGTATGATGTTTCCTTCCTCATCGGTGATAGTGAAGATAAGATAAGGTCTGATCTCTTTTTCCTCCATGCTCAGATCCAGCGGAGTGGGCTGCGGGATGAATTCACCCTTTTCAAACAGCTTCTTCTCAGCGTCTTTCCTGATATCCCTGTCGGTCCGGGGAACGGTATCCACATAATAGGTTATCGTTGCGCCGTACGGGGGATTGGGAGCCTTGTAATACATTGAGCCCTGGTTGTCAAACTCGCTGTCCTGTACGAACATTTTACCATCCCTAACGGGGAAGATATAGCCCGGTTTTTCAACAATCTCCTTCCTGTAGTTGCGCAGCGGTGTGTAGTCATCAATGACATAAAATCCTCTGCCGAATGTTGCAATGACAAGGTCATTCTCCCGCTCCTGTATGGCGATGTCACGCACAGATATCGTGGGCAGTCCGTTCTTGAACTCCGTCCATGTGGCGCCGGCGTCAAACGAGACGAAGAAGCTGAACTCGGTGCCGAGGAACAGGAGGTCACGGTTGACATGATCCTGCTCGATGGTATGTACAGGACCCACAGCCGGCAGGTTGGCACTTATCGAAACCCAGCTCTTTCCCTTGTCAGTGCTCCTGAGGACATAAGGTTTGAAATCGTCACGCTGATGGTTGTTGAAGGTGGCATAGACCACGTCAGCATTGAACTTGTCAGCAAGGATGTCACTCACATAGGCAAACTCTGGGACGTCCGGGAAGCTTTTTATCATATTCCAGTTTGCACCGCCGTCCTCTGATACCGATATGACACCGTCATCGCTCCCGGTATATAGCAGGTCTTTCTGAACCTTTGATTCCGTAAATGCAATGATGGTTCCGAGAAGTGATGTGGACCTGTTTTTTGCCACAGCGTCGGCAGGCCAGTATTTGTCCATCACTTTAAGGTTATCCCTGTTCTCGTTTCTTGTCAGGTCGGGTGATATCTTTGTCCAGTTGCTGCCCTGGTCGTCACTGCGGAAGAGGAAGTTGGCCGCCACGTAGATCCTTTTGTTGTTGAACGGGCTGATGACCACGGGTGTGTCCCAGTTCCATCGGTATGTCAGTTCGCCCTCACCGGGATAGGGCTTGATGCTGACGCTCTGGCCGCTCTTGCGGTCCCAGCGTGAGACGTTGCCATACTGTGACTCGGTATATACAATATTTGGATCTGTGGGGTCAATGGCGACCCAGAATCCGTCGCCGCCCTGTGTGACAAACCAGTCGTCATTAACGACACCGTCGCTGATGCTTGCCGAGGGTCCGCCAAAAGAGTTGTTGTCCTGTGTCCCGCCGTAGACATAATAGAAGGGATAGGAGTTATCTACCGCAACCCTGTAAAACTGCGTCACCGGAAGGTTTGACTTGAATATGAAGTTCTTTCCGCCGTCAAATGACTCGTAGATGCCTCCGTCGCCCCCTATGTAGAAATGATCGGTGTTGTCAGGGTCGATCCACATTGCATGGTCATCGACGTGACGGCCTTCGTTTCCTACGGCTCTCCATGTTTTGCCACCGTCATTTGTAACCTGCGAGACAGTCTCCATGCTGTAAACCGTGTTTACATCCTTTGGATCACAGATGATCTCGTTATAGTACTGGCCGCTCTCATGGTGTCCGCTCATCTTTTCCCATGAAGCACCTCTGTTGGTCGATCTGAAGAAGCCTCCTGATTCGCCCTGGGCTTCCATTATTATATAAAGAACATCCGGGTTGACAGGTGAGATGGCAATACCCATTCCACCGATATGTCCTCCGGGGAGGCCGCTCATGATCTTGTTGAATGTGACGCCGCCGTCTGTGGATTTATACACTGCCGACTCCGGGCCGCCGCTGATCTTCAGTCCTATATGTCTGCGCCGCTGCTCTGAGGTTGCATAGATGACATCCGGGTTGCGCGGATCAAGCACCACATTGTTGACACCTGTGTTCTCGCTTATGTTCAGTATTTTGTTCCATGTCTTTCCGCAGTCAGTGGTCTTGTATAGTCCGCGCTCACCGCCCGGTCCCCATGCAGAACCTTCAGCTGCCACATAGACAACGTTGCTGTTGCGCGGGTCAACGGCTATCATTCCAATCTGCCTTGATTCCTTGAGGCCCATGTTCTTCCAGCTGGCGCCTCCGTCTTCCGTATAGTAGACACCGTCACCCCATCCGAGGGCACGCTGGTGGTTGTTCTCTCCCGTGCCCACCCATAGTGCATTGTAGTTGTTGGGGTCCATGGTGATACATCCGATGGCATATGAACCATGTTTGTCAAATATCGGTTTCCATGTCGTACCGTTGTTGGTGCTCTTCCATATATTGCCTGACGAAATGGCCGCATATATTTCAGAGTGGTTTGAGGGGTTCACAGCGAAATCGGAAATTCTTCCGGAAGCCCATGCCGGGCCTATTGAACGGAAGGAGATACTGCTGAACAGTGAGGAGGAAACGGAGGGCGTGATCTGCTTCTCAGCCTCTTTTGTCTCTTTCTTTGCATCTTTCTTCTGTGCCCACAGGCAGCCGGGACCGGCAAGTAACAGGGCCAGAAACAGGGTCAGGATTTTCTTCATTTTATGGGTTGTTGGTTAAATATTCAGAGTGACTAAGGTAAGAAAAGGAAAATAGTCAGTAATTTTTTTAACGTTATTTAATTAATTTGCCGGCAGCACTAAGACCAGAAAATGAACAGCACATATTTCACCCGCAGAACAGTAAGAAAGTACAGTGAGAGAGAGATAGACCCTTCACTGCTTGAGAAGATACTCGCAGCGGGGACAAGAGCCTCCACTACAGGCAATATGCAGGTATACAGCATTATAGTCACCCGTGACGAGGAAATGAAGAGGCGTCTGGCTCCGGCCCATTTCAACCAGCCGATGGTTACCGGGGCACCTGTGGTTCTCACCTTCTGCGCCGATTTCAACAGGTTCAGCAAATGGTGCCGGCAGAGAGATGCCGAGCCGGGTTATGACAACTTCCTGTCATTCATGACTGCCGCCATTGATGCACTGCTTGTTGCCCAGACTGTATGCAATGCTGCAGAGGAGGAGGGTCTGGGGATCTGTTACCTCGGAACGACAACTTACAATGCAGACAGGATAATTGATATACTTGGACTACCGGGCGGGGTTGTGCCGGTGACAACCGTCACCATGGGATGGCCCGCAGATGTTCCTGAGCAGGTTGACCGGCTGCCGCTGGAGGCGGTGGTGCACGGGGAGCGATATTTGGACTATACCCCTGAAATGATTGATAACATCTACAGGGAGAAGGAATCCCGCGATGACAGCCTTGGTTTCATTGCCGAAAACAAAAAGAAGACCCTGGCCCAGGTTTTCACGGAGGTGCGGTATAAGAAGGCTGACAATGAGTTTTTCTCCGGGAAATTACTGGAAGTTCTTAAAAAGCAGGGGTTTATGAAATAGGAGAGAGGCAAATTTGCGATTTGCGATTTGCGATTTGCGAATTTTCTTCCGTCTTCGGTCTTCGGTCTTCGGTCGAGTACGCAATGAAACCCCGAGCCACAATAACCACATCCACGGCACTTTACGGCTCAAACGTCATCCCAAGCTCCGCTGATATCACTTTCAGATCTTCCACCACTGCCGGGACGAGTTTAATGCCATCACTGAGATATCTCTCCTCCGCTTCCCTTTCCGGGTCGCCGGGAATCAGCACCCTTGACTCACCTGTTGCCGGTTTAGCATTTCTGAATGTTTTTATCCACTGATCCATCTCAGTTTTGAACTCGGCTGCCGGTCTGAAGGCATCTATGCGCATGGCGCCGAAGAAGTGTCCTGTTCCTTTTCCCTCCTGGTTCTCAGGCACAGGAAGGTACGCCACGCTGGGCGGAACGAAAGGGCCGAAGCTGGCGCCGCTGAAGAGGGCGCTGAAGATATCTACCACGGCTGTCATGCAATAGCCCTTGTGGCTGCCGTGCAGCCGGTCGCCGCCCAGGGTGAGCATGGCGCCTCCCCTGCGCAATATGCCGGGGTCGTCTGACGGGCTCCCCTCCGCATCCTGGACATAGCCTAACGGGACCTTCTCTCCCTTCTTCTCCGCCACGGCGAGCTTGCCGCGTGCTATGGGGGTGGTGGCGAAGTCAGCCACGAAGGGGGGCTCGGTGAGGGCAGGGACAGCCACTGCCAGCGGGTTGGTGCCGAGATAGCGGCTCACCGACCAGGTAGGGGAGACAAGGGGGTTGGCATTTGTAACGCATATCCCAACCATGTCGTGTTCAAGGGCCATCATGGCGTAATAACCTGCAATGCCAAAATGATTCGAGTTGCGCGTCGCCACCCACCCTGTGCCGGTCACCGCAGCCTTCTCTATTGCGAGACGCATTGACCGCATGCCGGCTACCATGCCGAAGCACCTGTCGCCGTCGACCACGGCTGTCGACGGTGTCTCATGTACTACCCTGACATCGGGTCTTGCATTTACCCTGCCGCTCTTCCACAGCTCGTAGTACTCCTTTATTCGAATCATGCCGTGAGAGGCGTGGTCACGGAGCTCGGCCGCAACCAGCACCCTGGCTACAGCATCAGCATCCTCCCGGCTGCATCCGAGACGCATGAAGATGCCGGTCGTGAATTCAAGCAGATATTTGTGATTATACATATTTTGTCAAAAGTCAAAAGTTAAAAGTAATAAGTCATAAGTCTGAAGGTCTGTAAATCAATATAATGCAAATCATTCGCCGGGGTTAAATCATGCAATTTTAGCTTTTTCTGAATGTATAATGTGCTCCTGCCTGGGCGGTAGGCGTTATTACAACGTCATTTATGCATACATGAGGCGGAAGCGTTGCACAATAGAATATTACTTTGGCAATATCCTCACCTGTCAGGGGCTGAACGCCGCTGTATACCGAGGCAGCTCTCTCGCTGTCTCCCCTGAACCTGACTAGGGAAAACTCCGTCTCCGTCATTCCGGGAGCTACGTTTGTGACTTTGATGTTGTGCTTTACCAGATCAATGCGCATACCCCTGGAGATGGCATCAACAGCATGTTTCGAACCGCAGTAGACAGCGCCGTTCTCATATACCTCCTTGCCGGCTATTGACGAGATATTTATTATATGTCCCGATCCCCTTTTTACCATCCCCGGTGCTATTGCCCGCGTCACGTACAGCAATCCCTTTACATTTGTGTCAATCATCTGGTCCCAGTCATCTCTCTCCCCTTCGTCGATATGACTCAGTCCTGCTGCCAGCCCTGCATTGTTGATCAGTATATCGATGTTGCACCATTCCTCCGGCAGGTGTCCCAGATGCTTCTCCACCTGCTTTCTGTCACGCACGTCGAAACACAGAGGCAGAACATCAATGCCATACTCCTGAACCAGGTGTTCAGCAAGATCATGCAGACGATCCTTTCTTCTGCCGGTAATTATAAGGCGGTTGGTTGCCTCGGCAAATTTTATCGCGGTGGCTTCGCCTATGCCTGAGGTAGCACCTGTAACAAGGACAGTCTTTCTCATAGGTTTAGTTTTTTCAGAGGAGTAAAAATAATCAATATTGTGGGTATCTTTGGCGGTCTAATTTAAAATGATGGATGATTTAATTCAGGTCAGGGGAGCATCCAGGGAGAAGGTTGAAGCTATGTTTGACTCAATCTCCCACCGTTATGACCTGCTGAACCGCCTTCTGTCACTTGGTACTGACAGGCGCTGGAGGAGGCGTGCGATCAATGTTATCGGGAAACATGTCAGGGCATCGAAGATACTTGACGTGGCAACCGGTACAGGTGACCTGGCCATTGAGGCGCTGAGACTCAATCCGGATCAGATCACAGGCATTGACATCAGTGAAAAGATGCTGGCTGCAGGGAAGGAAAAGATTGACAGGCAGGGATATACAGAGAAGATCAGCCTTGTTAAAGGTGATTCTGAGAAGATTCTGTTCCCTGACCACTATTTTGATGTGGTGATGTCAGCCTTCGGCGTGCGCAATTTTGAGAATACCGTAACGGGTCTTCGGGAGATGCTCAGGGTTATCAGGCCTGGAGGGATGATAATGGTGCTCGAGTTTTCCAGGCCTTCATGGTTCCCGCTGAGGCAGTTATACGGCTTTTACTTTACCCGGATACTCCCGTGGATCGGGAGGAAAGTGTCAGGTGACCCTGATGCTTATTCATACCTCCCTGACTCGGTAATGGCATTCCCTGACAATGAGGATTTTCTGGCACTCTTACGGAATGTAGGCTTTACCGGTGAGAGACAGCTGAAACTGAGTGGCGGGATAGCCAGTATTTACTATGGATTCAAGCCATGAATTTACCGGAATACAATAAATTCCGATATTTGCGTTTTTAATATAGACCCAGATTATCGTGTTCAGAAGATCAATTATAGTACTCCTTTTGCTGACGCCCGTCCTTTTGTCAGCCCAGAAAGCCAAGCCCAAGAATGATTCAAACTATGATGAACGGATGCTTCACTTCGGGTTCAGCATGGGTCTCAATACGATGGATTTCAACATCAAATTGTCAGATGAAGCCATAGCCAATAAAACAACCGTTGAAACGGTAAGCCTTAAACCCGGCATCAACATACAGATTGTCACCGATTTCCGGCCATCGACCTACCTTGATATCAGGTTCCTTCCGGGGGTCTCATTCGGACAGAGGAATGTCAGTTTTTACGATTCAACCGGCACTGCGTGGGGGGAGGAGCCGCAGAAGATTGAGTCTTCCTTTCTTGAATTTCCCCTCTCCCTGAAGTACAAAGGGATGAGGCTTAATAATTCAAGACCATATATCATCGGCGGTCTTAATTTCAGGTATGACCTTGCAGGGAAGAAGGAATATGATAAAGATCAGGGAATCTATATGAGGCTGAACAGGGCCGACCTTTACTACGAGGTGGGTGCTGGCATTGATATTTATCTTCCCTATTTCAAGCTTACAATCGAGGCCAAGATGTCGAACGGTCTGCGTGACATCTTGGTGCATGAACCTTATACCGAGAATCCGCAATATGTAAACGCCATTGAATCAATGCGTTCGCAGATATGGGTGCTCTCTTTCCATTTTGAGTGATCATGGCTGAGGAGCTCAGTCTGCTGCTGCCCCCTGAGACAGCCTTCGATGAGGATGCCCTGCAGGCT
>Ga0209450_10000669_pt1 | contig 17269 bp, 13 predicted proteins | sample FrelakmetLWP11LW_FD_187149 | JGI IMG/M metagenome (GOLD analysis project Ga0209450, IMG submission 187149) | Freshwater lake sediment microbial communities from the University of Notre Dame, USA, for methane emissions studies - LWP11 LW (SPAdes)... | ecosystem: Environmental > Aquatic >...
TACCGCATACATATCAGCCACATTTTTAAGCTGCTCTATCGCCATCACACGATCCTCATAAAGAGTATGCACTGCCAAATTGCTATCTTCGATGCCTTTTATACCGATAAAACCGATAAATAGCGTCGATACCACCACCGTAATAAAAATGGAGATGATTCTGGCTTTAAGCGTGAAATTTCGTTTGAAGCTGCGGTACTTATCCCACATAGCCTGAGCCCAGGTTTTCCCCTCTTTAAGCACGCGGTGATAGTGCATGGCGCCTTCAATCTGCTGGCGCGAAGCCTTTCTACGCACTGAAATAAATCCAGCCAGCTGTCCATGCTCAGTAAACGGCGAAACAACCGCTTCTACCCAGTAATGATCACCGTTTTTGCAGCGATTCTTTACGATACCAATCCACGGCTTGCCAGATTTCACGGTATTCCACAAATCGGCAAAAGCCTCAGGCGGCATATCCGGGTGGCGCACAATATTGTGGCTTTGGCCAATCAACTCCTCTTCCGTATAACCGCTAACCTCTATAAAGTCATGGTTAACAAAAGTAATTCGTCCCTTTAAATCGGTCTTGGAAACGATTTGTAGATTATCTTTCAAATCGATTTCGTGCTGCGTTACTGGCATGTTGATCTTCATTTCAAATCCTTTTTAATCTGGCAAAACTAACAATTTAGCAAAACTCAATTTATTAAAATTCTTCCCATTCACTATCGTCTGTGCCGGTTCTAACACTTGATCTAACCGGTGCAGATGCTGATACAGGCTTATGCATGCCAGGTTTGCTTGATATGCGCATTTGGCTGTTTGGGGCACGGCGGTTATTGCTCATGCTGCCTCCAGTCAATTTAAACGCACTAACCACTTCTATCAAACCTTCGGCTTGGTCTACCAGCGATTCTGCCGCTGCAGCCGCTTGCTCTACCAGCGCGGCATTTTGTTGTGTCACTTCATCCATACTGGTAATTGCGTTATTCACTTGATCAATGCCTGCGCTTTGCTCGCTAGATGCTGCAGAGATTTCGCCCATGATATCGGTCACGCGCTGCACGGATGTCACGATCTCTTGCATGGTTTTGCCTGCATTTTCAACCAATACCGTGCCTTCGGCAGTTTTACTTACAGAATCGGTAATCAGCTCTTTAATCTCTTTGGCCGCACTCGCGGAACGTTGTGCAAGGGTTCGCACCTCACCCGCCACCACGGCAAAGCCACGGCCTTGTTCGCCCGCGCGGGCAGCTTCTACTGCCGCGTTAAGCGCAAGAATATTGGTCTGGAAGGCGATGCCGTCAATCACAGAGATAATGTCTTCAATCTTGTGGGCACTTTCATTGATAGCGCTCATGGTATTTACAACCTGGCCTACCACTTCGCCGCCTTTTACCGCAACACCAGAAGCCGCTGCCGCAAGCTGGTTGGCCTGTCTGGCGTTTTCAGCATTCTGTTTCACGGTTGAGGCCAACTCTTCCATGCTGGAAGCAGTTTCTTCCAGACTGGAAGCTTGTTGCTCGGTACGGCTTGATAAATCAGTGTTGCCGGAAGAGATTTCGCCTGCTGCGGTATTGATGGTGTCACCCGCTTCGCGCACTTGTACAATCACTTCGGTCATTTTGTCCATCAGCGCATTCACGCCTTCGCACAGGCTGGCAATCGCACCTGTTTTGCCTTCTAAAGGTACGCGGCTGGTTAAATCCCCCACTTTTGCGCCTTCAATAATGCCTTGGGTTTCTTCTACCGCTTCAGCTAAAGTTGCTGCAGTTTTATATTGTTCGGTAATGTCTGTAGCATATTTCACCACCTTGAATGGTTTGCCGTTCAAATCAAAAATCGGGTTGTAGCTGGCTTGCAGCCACACTTCACGACCACCTTTGGCAATACGTTTATATTGGCCGGCTTCAGCTTCTCCACGACCTAATTTTTCCCAGAATGCTTTGTACTCATGGCTGGATTTATAACCAGGCTCCACAAACATGCTGTGATGGTTACCCACAATCTCTTGCTGGCTATAACCTGTCAGTGCAACCAAGTTTTCATTCACCGCAAGTATTTTTCCGGTCAGGTCAAATTCAATCACGCCCTGAATCTTGTTGATGGCTTTCAACTGTCCTTCGTAATCTGCATTCCTGGTTTTCTCTGCTGTGATTTCCGTGACATAGTTCACAATCTTGAAGGGCTTACCATTCAAATCCACAATCGGGTTGTAATAGGCCTGTATCCATACTTCCCTACCATCCTTGGCAATCCGCTTGGCTTGCGCCATATGGCTGCCGCCATCAACCAGCTTTTGCCACAGTGCAGTGTATTCAGGGCTTTTGGAGTAGGCTGGATCAAGGACAACACTGACATGTTTTCCAGTTAATTCGTTTAGGGTATATCCAAGCATGTTCAGGTAGACCTCATTGGCCTTGAGAATCGTACCATCTAGGCCCAACTCAATCACACCTTGAGATTTATGAATGGCGCTGATCTGGCCTATCGAATCCATTTCTTCCGTGACATCGCGCCATTCAAGCACGTTGCCAATGTAATTGCCTTCCTTATCCAGGCTGGCAGTAATATGCAGCTTAATATTTAATGGACCAACTTTGATCATCGTATTGAATGGAAGTCTTGATGGGTCAGCTAGCATCTTGCGTTGATGTGAGGGCTGTTTATGGAACACATCAATACATGTGCCCATTATCTTGGATGGGTCGAACGATGGAAACGCTTTGCGGAATTCTTCCAGATTGTCTGCAAAAAGCTTTGTGGTAGCATCATTCACATAGGTCACAACAAAATCGCGGTCAATCGCCATCACGGCGGCTGAGGCACCATCCATCGCACCTCGGACACGCTGCACTTCTAATTCATTAGCTATGCTCCTGAGCTTGTCCTGCGTAATGTCTGTCAGATAACTAATTACCTTGTATACCTTGCCATCTGTACCTGATAATGGGCTGTAATACCCTTGCACCCAGATAACGTCACCTTTTTTGGTAAGAAGCCTGTACTGTCCGCTATTGTTATGGCCGTTGCTTAAACCTTGCCAGAAGCCGCGATATTCCTGGCTATTACTGTAATCTTTCTCGATAAACTTGCTCTGGTGTTCATTCACCACATCGTTGGCGTCGTATCCTAATGCATTCAGCCAGTTGGCGTTTGCAGTAAGAATTCTTCCATCCGGTGCGTACTCAGCCACGAGCCTGATTTTGTTGATCTCAGCTTTTATGGCACGTGCTTCTGCCAGTTCTTGCATTTCTGGCTTGTTTGTTGAGAATGCTTTCAATAATGAAGTAATCATGTTCGTTGGCCTTGTTATCTAGCAAATAAGGTTTGTAAAAATAATTTCAGTGAAGTTGTTAACCATAAATCATGAGCAAAATGTCCTCAATCTCTTGCCTGAGTTTCTCCCAATCAAAACTCTCTAACCAAGATTGGCATAATTGTCTAATGGACATTGTCGACTCCCTCAAGAAAGAACAGGCATCAATGAACAGCTACAGCATCAACCAGCGCCATTTCCTGACTGTTCATCAGTTGTTCAATATCCACCAGAATCAGCATCTGCTCTTCTACTGTGGCCAAACCCACAATGTATTTGGTATCAATGCTGGTGACTAACGATGGCACATCACGGATTTGTTCTTCTTTTAAGGCCATCACATCTGAAACGCCATCTACCACAATGCCTACCACGCGACCACCGAGATTAAGAATGATCACCACGGTAAATTCGTCATACTCCACTTTGCCAAGGTGAAACTTGATGCGTAAATCGACAATCGGCACGATTTTGCCGCGCAAATTAACTACGCCTTTAATAAAATCTGGCGTATTGGCAATTTGCGTGACGGCGTCATAACCGCGAATTTCCTGAACCTTTAGAATCTCAATGCCGTAGGATTCGTCACCCAGAATAAAGGTGAGATATTCACCCGCTGCGCTTCTTGAGCTGGCGACTCTTGTATTGGTTGTATTCGTTGTATTGGTTGCAATATCTGTACTCATTATGAAAGCTCCTTAGGCATCGCTTGATTTTGTATGAATTGATTGTGATTTGAGAATGGTATGGCACCAGTGAGGTAGTTATTAGGGGTTTGCCCCATTTGAATGAGTGCCGGGACATCCAGAATTAACGCCACCGAGCCATCACCCATGATGGTGGCACCAGACACGCCCGGCACCTTTTTAAAGTTTGTTTCCAAGCTCTTAATCACGACTTGTTGCTGGCCCACGAGACGGTCTACAAACAAGGCCGATTTTTTACCATCTGCCTCGAGCAGCACCAGTACGCCTTCTGTCGGCTCAATAATATCGGTACGCTGATTAAAGATACTATGCAGCGCGATAATTGGCAGATACTCACCGCGCACATGCACCATACGCCCTTCGCCAGTTACGGTTTTAATATCTTCAGCACGCGGCTGCAAGGTTTCTACAATGAGGTTCAATGGAACAACATATAGGCTATTGCCCAAAGACACTGACATGCCGTCTAGAATGGCCAAGGTGAGCGGCAATGAGATAGAAATCGTCGTGCCATAACCTAGCGCTGAACGTATTTCTACTACGCCGTTCATAGCAGCAATATTTCGTTTGACCACATCCATGCCTACACCTCGGCCAGAAACATCCGTCACTACTTCGGCAGTAGAAAATCCCGGTGCGAAAATGAGAGAGAACACCTCGGAATCTGTCATGTTTTCACTTACGGTCAGCCCATTGGCTTTAGCCTTGGCAAGTAGTTTGTCGCGGTTCAGCCCAGCACCGTCATCGGTGACTTCAATCACGATACTGCCACCCTTGTGCGTAGCAGATAGCGTAAGCACGCCAGTTTCACTTTTGCCGGCCGCTTTGCGTTTATCCGGTGTTTCAATACCATGGTCTACACTGTTGCGCACTAAGTGCGTAAGCGGATCGACAATGCGCTCAATCAAGCCTTTATCTAATTCGGTCGCTGCACCGACAGTAACGAACTCTACCTTTTTGCCTAGCTTGGCAGCTAAATCGCGCACCATGCGCGGGAAGCGTGAAAACACAAAATCCATCGGCATCATGCGGATGGACATGACGGATTCTTGCAAATCGCGCGTATTGCGGGTGAGTTGCCCTACACTGTTAATAAGCAACTCATGATGCACAGGGTCAAGATTACTGATGCGCTGCTCGATCATTGCTTGGGTAATCACCAGCTCACCTACCAAGTTGATGAGCTGATCGACTTTTTCTACCCCAACGCGGATTGATGAAGTTTCTGCATTGGCAGGCGCTTTGTCTGACTCACGACGGCCAAGATTTTTCTTTTCCACGGGGTCTGCCGATGCGGCTGCTACTGTTTCTACCTTCACCTCTGCGGCTACTTCAACCTTGCCAGAGTTGGCTTCGGTAGCTACTGTGTCATCGCCAATCAGTGTACTTGCTACAGCGTCCGGATGTGGCTGAAATGGCGCAAAAAAGCCATAACCTTCTTCTTCTTTTTCTTTACCTTCATCCTCAAATAAACCGTATCCAACCTCTTCATGAATCTTAACCTTGGAATCTGCATTGGATCCTGATTCCGCTTTTGGTACAGCAGGCTCGCTATTGGTTTCTGATGCAGCCTTAGCCAGAGTTATAACCAAATCATCAGGGTCAACAATAAATGAGCAAATTGAAACAATATCGTCCTGGCTAGAATCTGTAACCAGCTTAAATACAAAGCGGCCATTCTCTTGCTTGCTGACAGCCACGTCACCCAGCAAACCTAGCTCACTTTGTAAGTTAGACATATCTTTTTCTGTGATTTCCGGCAACACAATGCTAAAACGGTTTAATCCATCACTAGGCACTTCTGGAACTGTCTCTTGCTCGGCTGCTTTTGGCTCTGGCTGCTTTTCTGGCATCGGCTCAACTACGGGGACTGGAGCTGGTTCTGAAACTGTAGGCACCGGTGCAATTGCAACACCCCCTGCTTCAGATAACGATTTCAACATCATTTTAACGTCAGCCACCTGCTCTTGATCAACCGCTGTTGCAAGGCGATGTCCATCCAGTTCCATTTTTAATACGTCTTTTGCCGCCAGAAACGCATCCACGTGCTCTGACGTAAGTTTCATTTCATTTTTACGAATTTTATCCAGCAGGTTTTCCAGCACGTGCGTGATTTCGGTCATATCCATAAAACCGAAAGTGGCTGCGCCGCCTTTAATCGAGTGGGCTGCGCGGAAGATTGCATTCAAATCTTCTGCGTCCGGATTTTCCATATCGATGCCTAGAAGCAATCGCTCAGCTTCAGCTAAAAGCTCTTCTGCTTCATCAAAGAAGACCTCATAAAACTGACTCATATCAATTGTCATTGCTATACCCCATATTCACTAGTAAACCCATCCAAGCTTGCTCCATGATTACTCAAAACTATTCTTACCCAATTACTTTCTGCACGACTTCAATCAAACGCTTCGGATCAAACGGCTTCACCAGCCAGCCGTTAGCGCCTGCAGCTTTGCCTTTAGCCTTCATTTCATCGCTTGATTCAGTCGTTAACATTAAAATGGGTACCTTTTGATACGAACCTAGTCCACGTAAATTTTTAATAAGTGTCAATCCATCCATGATTGGCATGTTCTGGTCTGTAAGCACAAGATCAACAGTCTTTTCCTTTGCCTTATCCAAGCCGTCTTGCCCATCAACCGCTTGTACCACATCGTAGCCAGCTGCTTTAAGACTGAATGCCACCATCTGGCGAAGAGAACCTGAGTCATCCACTGCTAGAATTGTTTTTGCCATTTCATTTACTCACTTTTTATTTATGTTAATTAGATACTTATACTATTTAATTAAAGTTATTTATTAAAAATATATTTACAGCTAAACTCGTATTACATAACGGCTGGCAATCCATAATATTTAGCCATTCAAACTAAAAAAGCTCTATGTCTCCGGTGACCATGTCATGCTGATCTACAGAGCGCCGCAACCCTCCCGACAAAGCATGACTGCCTGCGTGCAGGCTATGACTAATCTCTTCAAGAAACTTGGTGATCGCTTCATGCTCATGGGAAGGCTCTATCTCGCCACCATGATTGGCCAATTCCTGCAGCAGATCCTTCAATCCATTCACTCTTTTTATGGTTCTGGTTAGCAGCTGGTCTGTTAAGTCCTGAAACTGTAGCCCGGTAACAGCGGCATTGACTTCTTTACCAATTTTTTGCTTAAAGGCTTCAAGTCTTTCTATTTCTTCTTTACCAAACCGATGATCTGCCAATAGAGCATCAAGCACTTGCTGCTGCTCGGTCACGGCTTCATGCACAGCCATAAAACTAGTACTCAATTTCTCAATAGCTTCACTTAACAAAAATGTTGTCTGCAACAAATCTGCTTCGACTTCCACCAAGTGCTGTTTGCCATGATCGGACACCGCCGCAAGCAGACTTCTTAACTCTCTAATCGGTAATGTTTTCATTTCCATACAATCATGTTCCATAATGCTCAAAATCAATCGGTTGAATACGGTTAGAAAAACTAACCAGTTCAAATGCTTTGTCAGTTAACCTTAGCGGCCTCTTCCGGTTCCAATATGGCCTTATCTATATCTGACTGGCTTGCAGACGAGGATAAATTGACTGCACCATCGTCCCGCATAGCATTCTCTTCAGCCTGCTTGTTCATCACAATAATGCTGATACGTCGATTGGTGGGGTCCAATGGGTTCTCCTTATTGAATAATGAAGCAGAAGCCAGTCCCACAACACGCAACAACTTGGTTTCATCCATACCTCCCGCTATCAATTCACGACGCGATGCATTGGCCCGGTCTGCTGAAAGCTCCCAATTGCTGTAACCCATATCGCCGCTAGGATAAGGCACTGCATCTGTGTGCCCGGATAAGCTGATTTTATTGGTTACCCCGTTCAGCATCTTGCCTATCTCACGCAGAATCTCTTGTGCATAAGGCTGCATTTCAGCCTTTGATGAAGCAAACATAGCTCGATTCTGCTCGTCCACAATCTGGACTCGCAATCCTTCAGAGGTGATGTCCAACAGCAATTGTTTTTTAAATTTACTTAAAGTCGGACTGTCTTCAATTGCTTTTTCTATTTTGCTTTTCAACTCTTCCAGTTTTGCAGCTTCTGCTTTTTCCAGTGCTTGCTGCGCTTCTTTTATATCGACCGCCTTTTCTTTACCTTTTGGGCCATCCACCGGTTTAACCTGCCCTTGTTTTTTGGTGAGATCTTTACCACCGCCGCTTTTGATGACAGAATCGCTCGCCGCTACTGAGGGGCCACCCTGTAACGCTACCTTCAACGGCATCTTAAAGTACTCTGAAATACCCTCTAGAGTAGCCTTGGACGAAGAGCCTAATAACCACATCAGCAAGAAGAAGGCCATCATGGCTGTTACAAAGTCAGCGTAAGCAATCTTCCAGGCACCGCCGTGATGTCCGGCGGCGGTCTTTTTAATCTTCTTGACAATAATAGGTCTAACGCGATCTTCAGCCATGGCATGCTCCGTCCAAATCCATTGTTATCATTTTCTGATAGCGCATTATTTAGCCGACTTGGCCTGTTTAACGTGGGTTTCAAGCTCAGCAAAACCCGGACGCTCGGTTGAATAAAGCACTTTTCGGCCAAATTCAACCGCAATCGCAGGTGCATAGCCATTGAGGCTTGCCAGTAAAGTCACTTTTACCGTTTGAAACATCTTGGTACTCTCTTCCAGTTTCTGTTCCAGTAAACCGGAAAGCGGGCCAACGAAACCATAGGCCAGCAAAATCCCTAAGAAGGTACCTACCAGCGCATGTGCAATCAATATCCCTAATTCTGCAGGCGGCAGCGCCACGTTTTCCATTGTGTGCACCACACCCATTACCGCTGCCACAATACCGAAAGCGGGCAGCCCATCGCCAAGCTTGGCGATGCAATGTGCCGGCACATGACCTTCCATGTGATGTGTTTCGATTTCATTGTCCATCAGGTTTTCAACCTGGAATGCATCCATATTTCCAGATACCATCAAGCGCAGATAATCTGTCATAAATTCAACCAGGTGATGGTCGTGCAGTATCTTGGGATATTTGCTGAATAACGGGCTGGCTTCCGGATTTTCGACATCGTTCTCAATTGACATCATGCCGTCTTTGCGAATTTTGGTTAGGATTTCAAACAGAAGCGCGAGCAAATCCATATAGAGCGCTTTGTTAAACTTGGATCCCTTGAACAAGGAGGGTAATGACTTCATCGTGGCTTTAATGGCCTTGTTGTCATTACCGACAATGAACGCGCCAAACGCACCACCAAAAATCATGAGGACTTCTAATGGTTGCCACAATGCCCCCAAATGTCCTCCAGCAAGCGCATATCCACCGAAAATGGTACCGCAAACCACAATATATCCAATGATGACGAACATGCTTATGCACTCCTGAAAAAAATATATACTTCTGACGTATTAATAATTAGAGTCAGAATATCAAGAGGCTTGGTAAATCAATCTATCGAATAAAGGGATATTTTTAGGTTTGTATTACGTATCGAAAAAATCTGTGGAACGAATTGGATTTAACCAACAACATGATGAGAAAATCTAGAACAATAATCGATTTTTTCTGTTAGGTAAAAACTAGGAAATTCGCCAGACATAAATCGTTGGAGAGTTTCCATACCCGGCGATACGCATACTTGGAGGGATGCCAGGAATTTCAAATTCCAGACTGATAAGAAGGCTGCCAGGCTGCATTTCGTGACACGCTTTCTCCCACAAAGCCGGCATCGCAGCAGGTGATAGATAGGCAAAAATTACATCGTAATCAGCGAAGTCCAGCGACAGATAGTCACCTAATTTAAAGATTGCTTTAGAGCGCCGAATTTTTGCGCGTAGAAAACTTAGCAACCATGGCAAAGGTGCAATTTCAATGCCTTCGATATGACAATCTGGCCTTGCCTTGGCAATATACATCGACATATCACCCAAGCCGCTACCAATGTCTATTAAACGCACCGATCTGTTCTTTGGCATGACTTTGGCTACCTGCCGCCATACTACTGGACGTGAAGGAAAAAATGGAACTTGGCTTCGGAAAGTAGTCCAGAATAAAGTCAGACTTATAATAAAACCAGTTAAATAAGCTTCATTAGGAATGTTCCAGCCGGACATACCCCATATGGCAACAGGAAAGCATAAATGTATCCAGCGCCACCAGATTGCCATACCGGCTAAAGAAGAAAATACTGCAGCGATTAAAGCCTGCATGCATACAAAAGTAAGAATCGGAAACGTTAAATCCACTTTAAAACAAATTATTACAGCTAACTGAATGCCCCATAAAAATACAGTCACCGCTATCAATGCAGCACATTGTATTAAGACAGCTAAAGTCGCCGGCTTTAAGCGTGTTTCACTTATACACTTCATTAGCGATCTTGATATTTCGAACACATCTAAGCCAACGTATTGATTTACATTATGTTTTTCAATATATCGCTTATTAAGTGTTTTACCCATGATTCGATTTTAAGCTGTCATTGAAACCAGTTTATATGTGAGCTCTTTCGCTTTCTTGGTTTTGCCAGCGCGTGAAGGTACATGACACAGGTTGCATACATAGTTCTGGTTCAAATCGTAAGTATTCACGATAAACTCGCCTCCGCAACAGGTGCAACTTTTCATTCTCAGCATCTTGCTTTCTACAAAACGCACCAGTGTCCAGGCACGTGTTAGCGATAATACCGGCTCAACTTCTGAGTCCGGTTCTACAACCTGTTGTTGATACAGACTATATGCCTTGATAATAGCGTCAATGCCTTTTACATCTGCATAATCCACCATGAATTTGTAAATATTATAGAAAATAGAGGAATGGATATTGGGCTGCCATGTCAGGAACCAATCCGTAGAAAACGGCAGCATGCCTTTAGGTGGCGATACGCCTTTCAATTCTTTGTAGAGCTTGATCAAACGCTCGCGGGACAATGTCGTTTGAGATTCAAGCAACTGTAATCTGGCGCCAAGTTTAATCATTTGAATGGCCAACTGGATTTGCTCTGATTCGTTTACTACGCTTTTCGTTTTCATCATCATCACCCTTTATCTAGAATCAATATCTATCTTATGTTGAAATAATTCTCTAAGATTCTTACTGCATCGCACCGGCATTTTGACCTGCCATCAACACGGCAGTATGCAGATGGGCTTGTGAGCGATCTTTTGTATAGTTAGTCAGCATGCCCAAGATTGTGCTGTCATCAAAACGGAAGCGTGCCAACATCATATTAGTGCTGCACAATTTGAGCAGTTGTAAAGTGCTTAATCCTTCAAGTAAATCGGCAATATCTTTACTTATCCCTAAACGGAAAATCGCCGTCGCTTTGTCCGCACGAATTAATTGCTGAGCCAACAATAAATAATTTAGGTTAGCGTCTTTAATTTCTGCCATCATTTCTGTTTCATTCATTTTATTTCCCCGATCATTTTTCTGTGGTTGTTAAAAAGTTTGCAGTTCGTGTTAGGCGTACTTTGAGCTTTTTAATAAAAACAAAATATTGGGGTTTGTCGGTTTTTTTGGTAGGACAAGCGGACGCACCCATGTAGGTGTTTGTCTTACAAACACCTACATGGGGCTAAAGATAATGATATATTTCAAACACTTAAATTATTTAAAACGTCGCCGAATTTAATTTAAGCTCTGCCAGAAACAGTTAATTCATATATTCCATTTAAAAAATATCCTAAAAGTATTTAAAGTTTTCTTGGTTTCTGCCGTTATTCACTTCCTACACTTAAAACAATGTTCCACTAAAAACATTAACGGCATCACTTCATAAATATTTATCGGCAAAACTTTAAAAAACTTTAGGGTATTGCTTAAAAAAACTAAAATTATTTTATATCTCATTGTTTTTTATAATTTAAATATTTAAAAAAACATTAATCTTTTCTTCCCACCCAAGAGTCATCTACCTGTCGGCTTTAGGAAAGGCCAGTTTTAACCCTTTTATTCTCAAGATACAAACGTATTGATTTACTTAATAATGAGTTCATGAGCAAAAGTAAGCAGCAAAAAAACAGCATGCTTTCTTAATGGATAATTCATGGAGCAGATATTTTAGGTAGTCGTTATGGCAGAAGACAGCGATTTAGAAAAAACAGAACAGGCTTCCCCCAAGCGCATAGAAAAGGCTCGGGAAGAAGGTGACGTGCCCCGCTCTCGTGAGCTGGCTACCTGTACTGTGCTTTTCGCAGCAGGCTTAAGCTTATTAGCAATGGGCAATCCGCTGGGTCAGGCATTAAAAACGTCCATGAGTGCTGGCTTGCAATTTGACAGGTCAATGGCTTTTGACCCAACCGCATTGTTGATGAGAATATCAGACACAATCTATACGCTGCTTCTAGCATTTGCGCCATTTGCGCTAATTTTACTGATTGTGGCAATTGCATCTCCGGTTCTGATTGGCGGATGGATATTCAGCGGCAAAGCGTTCGTTCCACAATTTAGCCGTCTTAACCCGATACGTGGCCTGGGCAATTTAGTTTCCAAAAATGCTGCTGTCGAACTGATGAAATCTATCGCCAAAGCCTTATTAGTGGCAACAGTTGCCTACAGTGTGATTTCGCATGACATGGAACCGATTCTTTCGCTTTCACTATTACCCTTAAAGACTGGCATTTCTCAAGTAAACGATTTGATGCTGACAGGCTTCTTATCGATTGTAGGTGCTTTAGTGTTTATCGCAGCTATTGATGTGCCCTACCAGCTTTATCACTATGCCGACAAACTCAAAATGACCAAAGAAGAGGTGCGCCAGGAATCCAAAGAGTCCGAGGGCAATCCGGAAATCAAGGCCAGAGTGCGTCAACAGCAGCGTGAAATGGCAAAACGCAGAATGATGTCTGAGATACCGACAGCAGATGTCGTTATTACCAACCCGACACATTATGCAGTTGCTATTAGATACCAAGATGCAGGAATGCGTGCGCCAGTTGTAGTGGCCAAAGGCGCTGATGCGATTGCCTTAAAAATTCGCGAGATCGCTGCTGAAAACAATGTGCTCACAATGGAAGCTCCCAAGTTGGCGCGTGCATTATTTGCACATACCGAGTTAGGGGATGAAATCCCTGAAGCACTATACTCTGCCGTCGCCGAGGTGCTGGCTTATGTATTCCAGATGCGTATATTTAAGAAGGAAGGCGGCTTCCGCCCTGAAGCGCCTAAATCTTTACCTGTTCCGGAAGATTTGGATCCCCATAGTTTATTGCCTGCTGCAGGCGTTCATGATTCAGAGTTATTTGAATCGAAAGTGGTAGCCTCATGAATCCTATCAACATGCCTATCTGGATGAACAAAATTGGTGGCCGTAATGTAGCGGCGCCACTCATCATCATATTGCTGCTTGCAATGATGATATTGCCTTTACCGGCCTTGATATTAGATGTGCTCTTCAGCTTTAATATTGCGCTATCTATTCTTGTGCTTCTCATTGGTTTACAAACCAAAAAAGCGCTCGATTTTATTGCTTTTCCAACTGTGCTGCTGGTAACCACCATGTTGCGTCTATCACTTAACGTTGCCTCAACACGGGTAGTGTTGACTGAAGGTCATACCGGGCCAGATGCTGCAGGAAAAGTAATCGAAGCGTTTGGACACTTCTTAATTGGCGGGAACTACACAGTCGGTATCGTCGTGTTCGTTATTCTAACCATTATTAACTTTACCGTCGTCACCAAAGGTGCTGGCCGTATTGCTGAAGTCGGCGCGCGCTTTACCTTGGACGCCATGCCTGGCAAACAGATGGCAATCGATGCCGATTTGAATGCAGGTCTAATTGGTGAAGATGAAGCACGCCGCCGTCGTGCTGAGATCGGCCAAGAATCAGAATTCTATGGTGCGATGGATGGTGCCAGTAAATACGTGCGCGGGGATGCTATCGCCGGCATCATGGTCATCATCATCAATATAGTAGGCGGATTGATTGTAGGGATAGTACAACATGACATGGCGTTCGCAGATGCCGTGAAAAACTATACGTTACTGGCTATTGGTGACGGTCTTGTTGCACAGATTCCATCACTCATCATTTCAGTAGCTGCTGGCGTGGTGGTGTCTCGCGTAGCCAACAACGAAGACATTGGCGGTCAGTTGATGACTCAGCTGTTCTCTAACCCTAAAGTCATCTATATCACTGCTGGCATAATTGCCGGTATGGGAGCGATACCAGGCATGCCGCATTTTGCATTTCTTATGTTAGCCAGCGTACTTGCCGGGATAGCATATATAGTTGATGAGCAGAAAAGGAACGCTCAGGCTGAACCGGTGCTAGAAAACAAACCGGAAGTAAGCACAGAAATAGAAGAAGCCAGCTGGGATGATGTAACACCTGTGGATGTCGTTGGACTTGAAGTGGGCTACCGCCTGATTCCATTAGTGGATAAAGCGCAAGGTGGCGACTTGCTCAAACGTATTAAGGGCTTACGCAAGAAATTCGCACAAGAAGTCGGCTTTCTGGCACCTACTGTTCACATTAGAGACAACCTGGAACTCAAGCCATCAAGTTACCGCATCACGCTTAAGGGTGTAGAAATTGCTAGCGGTGAATCGCATTTTGGTCAGTATCTGGCGATTGATCCAGGCATGGTGAGCGGCTCGCTGCCTGGCCTTACCACCGCTGATCCGGCATTTGGCCTGCCGGCAGTCTGGATAGAGGCTAACGTGCGTGACGAAGCGCAAAGCATGGGCTACACCGTAGTGGATGCTGGCACTGTAATAGCCACTCACCTGAACCATATCATATCCACGCATGCCGCAGAATTATTGGGCCGTCAAGAAGCGCAGCAGCTACTCGACCATATCAGCAAAGAATCACCAAAGTTGATTGAAGACCTGGTGCCTAAATTATTATCCCTATCAATTATTCAGAAGGTATTACAAAATCTGTTAGCTGAGGGTGTACATATTCGTGATATGCGCACCATCGTTGAGACACTTGCAGATCATGCATCGCATACCCAGGATGCGAATGAACTAACAGCGTTTGTTCGCGTACAGCTTGGTCGTGCTATCGTGCAGCAGTTATTCCCTACTGGCAATGAAGTGACTGTGATGTCACTGGACAATAGTCTCGAGCGCCTGCTTATGCAAGCCCTGCAAAACAACACGGCAACCGGCGCGGCGATTGAACCGGGCATAGCTGAAACATTGTCTAGACAAGCTGAAGCTGCCGCGAAACAACAAGAGCTACTAGGAATGACGCCCGTACTGCTGGTTCCTTCACCGCTAAGAGTAACGCTCTCAAAATTCCTTCGTCGTGCTATTCCACATTTACGTGTCTTATCTCACGAAGAATTACCTGATTCAAAAACCATACGTGTAACTAGTCTTATTGGAGGTCAAGCATGAACATTAAACGATTCTTTGGCAAAAATTCACGTGAAGCGCTCAGCATGGTACGCAGAGGGCTTGGGGAAGATGCAATCATCATCTCTAACCGTGCAATAAATGGAGGCAATGAAATTATGGCCTACCGAGAAGAAGACATGCATGCCATGATTGCAAGCAAAGCTTATCAAGAATTCGAACCTAACGATGAAAGCGGCGAACCAACAACATTGTTAAAGCATATTAATATGAAAAATAAAACGCAGAATCTGGATATAGATGCCATTAAGTCTGCGCCATTGAATACTGAAATTGATAACCGAGTTAAAGCTGAAAAACCAGAAATATTGCCAAAACAAGAAAAGTTGAGTAAACAAGCTGCCACTCCGCAGTTATCTTCCATAAATAATCCTGAACAACAGGTATCCAGCCAACAGATGGCGGCAATGCTTAGAGAAATGAAAGAGATGCGTCGCGTAGTTGAATCCCAACTCACGGCTATTTCATGGGGTAACATCCAACAGCATGACACTATCAAATCAAAAACTTTAAGCGTCCTATTAAATGCAGGTTTTAGTGCCTCACTATCCAGACAGCTAGCTGAAAAATTACCCCCTGATATGGATAGCGGGAAAGCTACCACTTGGATAAAAACCATACTTACCAAAAACATGAGTTCTATAGAAAATGAAGCCGAAGTGTTAGATAAGGGCGGTGTGTTCGCGTTGATTGGCCCAACCGGAGTAGGAAAAACCACGACTATGGCAAAACTTGCAGCCCGTTATGTCATGAAACATGGTACACAAAACTTAGGGCTCATTACGACCGATGCTTATCGTGTCGGTGGTCATGAACAACTCAGAATTTATGGCAAAATTCTTGGCGTAATGGTACACGCAGTCAAGGATGAAGCTGATCTTAAAATCGCACTTAATGAGCTCAAAAATAAGCATACCATTTTAATAGACACTGTAGGCGTGAGCCAGCGCGACCAAATGGTTGCCAAACAAATTAGCATGCTTTCAAGCGCCAATACACCTATTAAAAGATTGTTATGCCTGAATGCGACCAGCACCGGTGAAACGCTTGCTGATGTGATAAGGGCATACAAAGGCAATGGGCTGGCAGGCTGCATCATTACCAAACTTGATGAAGCGGCGACTATAGGAAGCACGTTAGATGTCGTTATCAGGGAGAAGCTCAAACTCTATTACACGACAAATGGTCAGCGCGTTCCTGAAGATATACATCTGGCAAATAAGCAGCAGCTGATTGAACATGCGCTAAAACTAAGTTCTGCCAGAAATTGGCCGTTCCAGTTCCTGGATGAGGAATTGCCTTTCGTTATGGGCAATACCGTATATCCTGCAAATGCCTCTCAATTTGCGGAGGCAAGTTATGTTTAATTTCCATAACAAACAAGTGCATAACGATCAGGCCGCAGGACTCAGGCGAATTATGGCCACGCCAAAACCCAGGGTGGTTTCAATACTTTCCACCACACCAAGCCGCGATCAAGCACGCCTTATGGCAAATTTGGCCACCCCCATAGCGGCTGACGGAAGTGATGTATTAATACTGCACGCATCACATGAATGCAGTGAAAGTATTTATGAAATTAACAAGCTACCAGCTCTGTTGGATGTGATTAATGAAAAGTCTTTATTGCAGAGCGCTATAAAGAACTCCGGCAACGGATTTTCTGTTGCCAAACTGATGCCAAGCCATCAAGTCGGCACTCCGCTGGACAGCTTTCTCGGCGAACAACTAAACGCTATTTTTGTTGGACTGGCACAGCAATATGAAATCATTTTGGTCGATACCGCATTAAACTCGAGCCATTTATTGCCCCTGAAAGCTCTAAATGACAGTGAGATCATTATTAAGCTTACTCGGCACCCCGAGTCGATCAAAGAAGCATATTCATTAATTAAGAAAATCTAC
>Ga0209450_10000670_pt1 | contig 17265 bp, 7 predicted proteins | sample FrelakmetLWP11LW_FD_187149 | JGI IMG/M metagenome (GOLD analysis project Ga0209450, IMG submission 187149) | Freshwater lake sediment microbial communities from the University of Notre Dame, USA, for methane emissions studies - LWP11 LW (SPAdes)... | ecosystem: Environmental > Aquatic >...
CAAAGAGGGTGTAGCAGTAGATCTTGCCCGTTAAAATCGAAAAAGTCACGGCGGGGTTGGACGGAATCCCGTCCTTCATGTCTTCACAGATGAGCGCTTGGACCAGCGAGAGCCGGGTGGAAACGGGGCCGGATGCGCTGCGCGACGGCGATTGGGGGTGGGCGTCAAATACCCAAAACACCGCGATGCAGACAACTGCGAGCAACGGTACACAGCGTTTTCGAAACAACTTATTTCTCCTTTCGCTGGCGGTTACCGGCGGCACGACCCGCACCCCAGTGACCCGGAGACACCGGAGGTCTATTTGTTGAGCTTAGCGTGCTTTTCTGATTTTTCAAGAGAATTTCACGCTAATTGCCGCTTTTTTCTTAAACAATTCTAAGGTATGCTGTCTGCGAACCTTATGCCAATATCGTTTTGAGGAGCTATTGATGCAGCATTCCGACGCCCTTATCCAAGACCCCGTGCCCGGCACACACACGGTCCGCTTCTGCGGCGACGTTCTGACTTTCGCACTGACGGTCCCTTCCGGGATGAAGGGGTCCGCCTGGATCCGCACCAACATCGGCCACGCGGCCGTGACCCGCACCGAGATCATCCGCAGCGTTCATCTTCAGGAAACGCCCCTGGGCCGGGACTGGTTCGACACCGCCATGCGCCGGGTCTCAGAGAACCGTTTCGAAATAAGGCTCGCGCTGTGCGAGGTGGGCCACTACGAAGCCAAGTGCTTCTTCCTCCAGGAAAACGAGGGCTCACCGGTCTGGCCGCCCGGCGCCAACAGCTGCGTGAACGTCCAGTCGTCGGAATCCTGCTGCGCCAACATTATCTACAACGCCTTCGTCCGCCAGTTCGGGGCCAACAAATCCGGGAAGCAACCGCTGCCTGCCCCCGGCGAGGAGTGCGTCCGGGTGCTCGACGCCGCCCGCTACACGGTGATCCCGCCGTCGGGGACCTTCCGCGACCTCATCGCGGAGCTCGATTTCATCCTCGGCGAACTAGGCTGCCGCATCCTCATGCTGCTGCCGATCCACCCCACGCCGACCACCTACGGCCGGATGGGCCGCTTCGGAAGCCCTTACGCGGCCCTGAGCTTCCGCAGCGTCGACCCGGCCCTGGCTGTTTTCGACCCCAAGGCAACCCCGACCGAGCAGTTCATCGAACTGGTGGACGCCGTGCATCGCCGCAACGCCCGTCTGTTTCTGGACATCGCCATCAACCACACCGGATGGGCCGCCAACCTGCACACCAACCACCCGGAGTGGCTGGCGCGCACGGCCGAGGGCCGCATCGAGGTGCCGGGGGCCTGGGGCGTGCAATGGGAGGACCTGACCAAGCTCGACTACCGCCACCGGGAGCTGTGGCAGTTCATGGCGGAAGCCTTCCTCACGTGGTGCCGCCGCGGGGTGGACGGCTTCCGCTGCGACGCCGGCTACATGGTCCCTCACCCCGCCTGGAAATACATCATCGCCCGCGTGCGGGAGCAGTTTCCCGACACGACCTTCCTGCTGGAGGGGCTCGGCGGCAAGATCTCGGTCACCCGGCAGCTGCTCAACACGGCCAACCTGAACTGGGCCTACTCGGAGCTGTTCCAGAACTACGACCGCAGCCAGATCGAACACTACCTGCCGGAGGCAATCGATATCTCCGCAACCGACGGCCTCACGGTGAACTTCGCCGAAACCCACGACAACCAGCGGCTGGCCGCGACGTCCCACGCCTACGCCCGCATGCGCACGGCCCTTTGCGCCCTATCCTCCTTTGCAGGGGCCTTCGGGTTTGCCAACGGGGTGGAGTGGCTCGCCGCCGACAAGATCAACGTCCACGAGGCCATCCCTCTGAACTGGGGAGCGCCGGTCAACCAGGTGGCGGAGATCCGCCGCCTTACGACGCTTCTCAAGCTTCACCCGGCCTTTCACGACCGCTCGGAGGTCAGCCTGATCGAACAGGGCGGCGGAAACCAGTTGGTGATCCTGCGTCGCCACCGGCCGACCGGCAAACGGCTGCTCGTGCTGGTCAACCTCGACCACGACCGCCTGACGCAGGCCGCGTGGAGCCCGCCAGAGGCCGGCCTGAGCCAGCGGATGTACACCGACCTGCTCACGGAAACGCCGGTGGAAGTCCAGGAATCCGGCGGGTGGTTCAGCTGCGCGCTGGCGCCCGGGCAGGTGCGCTGCCTGAGCCCGGACCCGGCCGACCTCGAGCTGCTGCAGGCTTCGCCGACAGATCCTTTCACCGCGCCCCCGCACATCGAGCATCAACACCTTAGGGCCAAGGCGCTGCAGGTGTTCACCTATTACCAGAACACCCAGGACATCGGCGGCTTCGACCCCGACCGGGCCGCAGCCGAACTGAAGAGCGACCCGGCCGCCTTCTGTACGCAGCTCAACCCCGGGGGCACGGAAAGCCGTGTCGTCGCCTGGCAGTGGCCGCGGGACCTCAGGCGCGAGGTCATGCTCCCGCCGGGCCATTTCCTGCTGGTCAAATGCGCCTGCGGTTTCCGCGCGCGCCTGGTCGATAAAGACCGTACCTTGGCTGTGGAAAACGGGGTGCGCGGCGCCGACGGGACCTTCTTCTGCCTGTTTCTTCCGCCCTCTACCCCCCGGGGGCTCAAGCGCCTTTCGCTCCGGGCGGCCGCACATGAGGAAAGTGGCACTCGCCATGCAGAGGCCCACATTCTGCTTCTACCCCGTGCCGAGGATGCCCGGGTGAAACGGGTGTTCACCCGCTCCGAGCTGCTCAAGGAGCCGCTGCTCGTGCTCGGCACCAACGGCCGCGGAGCGATGCTGCGCGGGGCGGTTGCTTGGGGTGGGCTCGCCAGCAAGTACGATGCCTTGCTCGCCGCCAACCTCGCCCCGGATTATCCCGAAGACCGCTGGGTCATGTTCACGCGCTGCCGGGCCTGGCTGCTCTACCAGGGGTTTTCCCAGGACATCAACCTGGACTGCCTGCAGGCGTTTGCCGCGGGCAACAGCGGCGGGGCCTTCTGGCGCTACAAGATCCCGAGCGGCCAGGGCGAGCACGTGCTGCTCACCATCGGGCTGGAGATGCTGCCCCGGCGCAATGCCGTCCGCCTGGCCTTTTACCGCCACCCGGCCGGTGCAGACCCGGCCCGCCTGGCGGATGCCACCCCGGTCCGCCTGATCCTGCGGCCCGACATCGAAAACCGCAGCTTCCACGACACCACCAAGGCCTTCGCCGGGCCGGAGCAGCACTTTCGGAATTCGGTCAGCGCGGCGCCCGGCGGCTTCAGTTTCCAGCCGGACCCTCCCCACTGCCTGCAGATGGAGATCTCGAGCGGCCGCTTCGTGCCGGAACCGCAGTGGCAGTACATGATCCGCCATGACCAGGACGCCGAACGCGGGCAGGACCCACACTCGGATCTCTTCAGCCCGGGCTATTTCGAAGCCCCGCTCACCGGCAGCCAGACCGTGCGCCTTCTGGCCGAAACCGGCCCGCCTCAGTCGCACGCCGCCCTACCGGCAGACACGTTGCTGCCCGAACGCTCCCCGCTGGAGTCCAGGAGTACAGCAAGCTTGCGTCCGATCGAAGTGCTCGAAAAATCTATAGGCCACTACATCGTCGACCGTGGCGGCCTCAAGACGGTGATCGCCGGCTACCCCTGGTTTCTCGACTGGGGTCGGGATTCGCTGATCTTTGCCCGCGGGCTCGTCGCGGCCCGCCGTTTCGAAGACGCGCGGGCGGTGCTCAAGCTCTTCGGGCAGTACGAGGATCGGGGCACCCTGCCCAACATGATCCGCGGCGCCGACACCGGCAACCGGGACACCTCGGATGCGCCCCTGTGGTTTGTCGTGGCGTGCTCGGAGCTGGCGGCGGCGGAGGGCGGCGAAAGCCTTTTAAAAAGCGACTGCGGCGGCCGCACGGTGAAGCAGGTCATCGCCTCCATCGCCAAAGCCTTTATCGCCGGCACGCCCAACGGGGTCAAGATGGACCCGGACTCGGGGCTTATCTTCAGCCCGTCTCACTTCACCTGGATGGACACGAACTTTCCGGCCGGAAGCCCTCGGCAAGGCTACCCTATTGAGATCCAGGTGTTCTGGCATGCGACCCTGGACTTCCTGGCGCGCATCGACAAAAAGGAAGGGCGCCGGTGGAAGGCCCTGGCCGAAACGGTCCGGGAGTCGCTGACGACGCTTTTCTGGCAGCCGTCCCTGGGCTGTCTCGCCGACTGCCTGCATGCCGCGCCGGGCCAAACCGCCCGCCGCGCGGACGCCGACGATCACCTCCGACCGAACCAGCTTTTCGCTATCACGCTGGGCGCCGTAACCGAACCGGAGCGTGCCCGGCAGATCCTCAGGGCCTGCGAAGAGCTTCTGGTGCCCGGCGCCATCCGCAGCCTCGCGGACCGGGCCGTCAGCCGCGCGCTGCCGGTGCATTTCAACGGCAACCTGGTCAACGACCCCCTCCGGCCCTACTGGGGCCAATACAGCGGCGACGAGGACACGCGCCGCAAGCCGGCCTACCACAACGGCACCGCCTGGACCTGGCCGTTCCCTTCCTACTGCGAGGCCTGGGCGATGACCTACGGCGAACAGGGGCGGCAGACAGCGTTGGCCTGGCTCACCAGCAGCATCCGGCTGCTGGAAAGCGGCTGCCTCGGCCACCTGCCGGAGGTCATCGACGGGGACTGTCCCCACACGACCCGCGGTTGCGATGCCCAAGCCTGGGGGGCGAGCGAGTGGGTGCGGGTGTGGCTCAAATTGACACGATAGCATGAACGCTCTGAACCTGTTGATTTTTCTGTAATGAACCTGTATTCTGCATGGTCCGTAGGTGCGGATACCGCATGCTCGATTGACGGACCCTTCCTCGTTCCAATGGCGCCGGCTGATACGTGCCAGCCGCGTTTACCTTAATAATTCAATTAGGAAAAGAACTTACATCCATGCAAAACTTCAAATCCTATCAGGTGCAACCGAACATCCCGCAGAACCTCACTTTCCTGGAAACCCTCTCACGCAACATGTGGTGGTGCTGGACCCGGGACGCCATCGAGCTTTTCCGGCGCATCGATCCACGCCTGTGGGCCGAGTGCGGCCGTAATCCCATCCCGTTTCTCACACGGGTCCCCCAGGCCCGCTTGGAGAAGCTCGCCAAGGACACCAGCTTTGTCGGCCATCAGGAACGGGTACGCGGGTTGTTTGAGAAACGGGTGAACCACGCCGAGATCCAGGTCGAATTGCCCCTCGGCCCCGGCGAACACATCGCCTATTTCTCCATGGAGTTCGGCGTGCACGAGAGCCTGCCGTTTTTCGCCGGCGGCCTCGGGATATTGGCCGGCGACCATCTGAAGGCCTCGTCCAACACCGGGTTGCCGTTGGTGGGAGTCGGGCTCATGTACCGGCAGGGCTATTTCCGTCAATACCTCAACCACGAAGGCCTGCAGCAGGAGGCCTACCCGGAGACCGATTTTTTCAGCCTGCCCCTGCAGCGCATGCGCGATGCGACCGGAAACGAAATCCGGGTGAGCATCCGCAGCGCCGACGGCCCCATCCATGCGATCGTTTGGAAGGTCCTCATCGGCCGCGTGCCGCTTTTCCTGCTTGACACCAACATCCTGGAAAACCCCCCCGAGCACCGCGAGGTCACTGCGCGGCTCTACGCAGCCGAAGCCAAGATCCGCCTGGCCCAGGAGGTGCTTCTTGGGATCGGGGGGATGCGCGCGCTTCAGGCCATGGGCTTAACGCCCAAGATCGTCCACATGAACGAGGGGCATTGTGCATTTGCAGGGCTGGAGCGCCTGGCCCAGCTCACCGAAGGACAGGGAATCGACCTGAAGGCGGCCCTGCAGATCGTCCCGCGCACGACGGTGTTCACGACCCACACCCCGGTCGCTGCCGGTCACGACGAGTTCCCGGCGGACATGGTCAGGCCCTTTCTCAAACCCCTGGCCGAGAAGCTGGGCATATCGGAAAAGGAGATGCTGTCCTGGGGACAGGCCCAGGGAGCCCACGACAATGGCCCGGTTTCCATGTTCATCCTGGGGGTGCGCCTGGCGGCCGCCTGCAACGGGGTCAGCGAGCTCCACGGCAGCGTCGCCCGCCGGATGTGGGCCCACATCTGGCCGGGCCGCCCGGTGGAGGAAGTGCCGATTGCCCATATCACCAACGGGGTGCACATCCCCACGTTCGTATCCAACGAATTCGGCGGCTTGTTCGACCGCTACCTCGGGCCCGACTGGTACCTGGGGTCCCAGCGGCTGGACAACATCCGGCGCATTGAAGAGATATACAACGAAGAGCTCTGGCGCGCCCACGAGCTGAACCGCTCGCGTCTGGTGCGCACCTGCCGCGAACAGCTCGTCATGCAGTATCAGCGCCGCAACGCCCCCCGCAAAGTGCTCGAAGCCGTGGACAAGGCGCTCGACCCGGACGTGCTGACCATCGTTTTCGCCCGGCGCTTTGCCACCTACAAGCGGGCGTTTCTGCTGATCCAGGACCCACAGCGGCTGGAGGCCATCATCAACAGTGAAGAGCAGCCGGTGCAGTTCATTTTTTCCGGCAAGGCCCATCCGCGCGACAACGAGGGTAAGGATCTCATCCGGCAGCTTTTCCAATTTGCCAACCGGCCCGCGGTGCGCGAAAAATTTATCTTCCTGGAAAACTATGATTTGCATCTGGCCCGGCATCTCCTGCAGGGCGCAGACGTCTGGCTGAACACCCCCCGCCGGCCTTTCGAAGCCTGCGGCACCTCCGGCATGAAGGCGGCCATCAACGGCGCCCTCAACTTCAGCATTCTGGACGGATGGTGGTGCGAGGGCTACCGTGAGGAGGTGGGCTGGAGTATCGGCAACGGCGAGGAGTACGAAGACCACGCCTACCAGGATGCTGTAGAAAGCCAGGCGCTCTACAACATTCTCGAGAACGAGCTGGTGCCCTGCTTCTACGATCGCAAGAAAGGCGATCTGCCCACCCGCTGGATCGAGAAGATGAAAGCGTCGATGAAGATGGCCATGGAAGGGTTCTGCAGCCTGCGCATGGTCACCGACTACGCCGAAAAGCTCTATGCCCCGGCAGCGCGTTGGTACGATCGACTGGCGGCCGACGGCGGAGCGGAAGCCAAACGGCTCGCCGCCCAGCAGGAACGGGTGCGCTCGCTCTGGAAAGGCATCGAGATCGGCCCTCCGGCCCGGGACATCCGCGGGGTGCAGCGCGTGGGGGATTCTTTCCTGGTGACCGCGGAGGTGAGCATGGGCGAGCTGCGCCCGGATGAAATCGACATCGAGCTTTACTTCGGATTTTACAAGAGCTTCTCGGAGCTCACAGACAGCCGCGTCATTCCCATGCAGGTAAAAGAGGATCGCGGCGCCGGCCGGTATCTTTACGGCTGTCAGATGGCCTGCGAAGCCGCCGGCCGCTTCGGCTTTTCGGTGCGGGCGACGCCGCACGGGGATGCCTGGATCAAACTGACGCCGGGGCTGATCACCTGGGCATCGGAATAACCACATGAAAGGATCGGCGCCATGAAGACCCCGACCCGCAATCCCAGGGTGCTGGTGGTGACCCCGGAGGTCACCTATCTGCCGGACCGCATGGGCAACCTCGCCTCTTTTTTCACCGCCAAGGCCGGCGGGCTGGCCGACGTGTCGGCCGCGCTGGTGAGCGCCTTGCTGGATCAGGGGGCCGACGTGCATGTGGCTCTCCCCGATTACCGCTCCATATTCAGCGACCGGCTGGTCCCTTTCTTGAAAGAGGAGATCTCCAGCATCCAGCGCAAGATGCCGGACGACCGCGTCCACCTGGCGGAGGACCGGGCGTTTTTCTACATCAACCGGGTCTACTCCAAGTACGGGGATGAAAACATCAAGCTCGCCCTGGCCTTTCAGCGGGAGGTCATCAACAACATCATCCCGCGGGTGCAGCCCGACCTCATCCACTGCAACGACTGGATGACCGGGCTCATCCCGGGGGTCGCGCGGCGGCTGCGCATCCCGTGCCTGTTCACCATTCACAACATCCACACCGTCAAGTCCACCATGGCCTTCATCGAGGACCGCGGCATCGATGCCGCCAGCTTCTGGCAGCATCTGTACTACATGAACTACGCCCCCTCCTACGAGGCCGCCCGGGATTACAATCCGGTGGACTTTCTGACGAGCGGCATTTTTGCCGCGCATTTCGTCAACACGGTGAGCCCCACGTTCCTGCTGGAAGTCGTGGACGGCCTGCACCCGTTCGTCGAAGAACAGATCCGCCGTGAGATGGCCAACAAATATTACGCCGGCTGCGCCTTCGGCATCCTGAACGCGCCCGACCCCGCCTTCAACCCCCAGACCGACAAGGACCTCAAAAAAAAGTTCGGCCCCAAGGACCATGCCGCGGCCAAGCGCGAGAACAAGCGCTTCCTGCAGCGCAACTTGGGGCTGATCGAGGATGTGGCGGCGCCGCTGTTCTTCTGGCCCTCGCGGCTCGACCCGGTGCAGAAAGGCTGCCAGCTGCTGGCGGACATCTTCTATCGATTGATTTCCACCTGGTGGGACCGGAACCTGCAAATCGTCTTCGTGGCCAACGGCGATTACCAGCGTGTGTTCCAGGACATCGTCAACCAGCACCAGTTCCACAAGCGCGTCGCCCTCTGCGATTTCAGCGAACAGATGGAGCACCTGGCCTACGCCGCCTCGGATTTCATCCTGATGCCCTCGCGTTTCGAACCCTGCGGCCTGCCCCAGATGATCGCACCCATGTACGGGTCGCTGCCCGTGGCGCACGACACGGGCGGCATCCACGACACCATCCGGCACCTGGACACCGCCGCCGACACCGGCAACGGCTTCCTCTTCAAAACCTTCGACAGCAACGGCCTGTTCTGGGCCATCGAAGAGGCCATGAAATTTTACGCACTGCCGGCCCAGGCCAGAGCCCGCCAGATCAAACGTGTCATGACCGAATGCGCCGAAACTTTCACCTACGAGCAGTCGGCGCGGCAGTACATCAACCTGTATGAAAAAATGCTGCAGCGACCGCTGGTGGTTGAATGAATTCGTTCCGCAGCCGGCTGCGGAACGAATTCATATTGCAGGATTATTGAGAAACCATGCCCCGTTCAACGCCATCCGCCACGTCGTCCGGCGAGCGAAGCGTCAAGCGCATCGTTCGCCGTGATCCGCTCCTCGAGCCCTTCGCCGATGTTATCCGTCGCCGTCGGTCCCTGATAGACACAGCCGAAAAACGCTTGACGGGCGGTCGCCTGAGCCTGGTTGATTTCGCCTCCGGTCACGAATATTTCGGCCTGCACCTAAAAGGCAACCAATGGGTCCTGCGGGAATGGGCGCCGAACGCCTGCCAAGTCTTTCTCATTTCGGAAGGGACCGGGTGGAAAGAAAAGGCCCCGTGCGAGCTCAAACGCAAGGGCGCCGACGGCGTCTGGGAGCTGCGGCTGCCCAAAAAGACCCTGCGCCACGGAGATCTGTACCGCTTGAAGATCCACTGGCGGGGCGGCCGGGGCGACCGCATTCCCGCCTGGGCCCGCCGCGTCGTTCAGGATCCCGCCACCCTCATTTTCAACGCCCAGGTCTGGCACCCGGAAGCGCCCTTCCAGTGGCAACACCCGCGCTTCCGGCGCAGGTCCGCCGCACCACTCGTCTATGAGGTCCACCCCGGCATGGCCCAGGCTGAGGAGAAAATCGGAACCTGGTGCGAATTCACCGATAGAATCCTGCCGCGCATCGCCGCGGCCGGATACAACACCGTGCAGCTCATGGCCGTGCAGGAACACCCGTATTACGGCTCGTTCGGCTACCAGGTGTCGAGCTTTTTCGCGGCCAGTTCGCGCTTTGGGACCCCCGAAGAACTCAAGACGCTCGTGGACGCCGCCCACGGCAAGGGAATCGCCGTGGTCATTGACCTGGTGCACTCCCATTCCGTGTCCAACGAGGTCGAAGGGCTCAGCCGTTTCGACGGGACCCTGCACCAGTACTTCCATGACCTGCCGCGCGGGCGCCACCGTGCGTGGGATTCGCGCTGCTTCGACTACGGCAAAATCCAGGTCCTGCACTTCCTGTTGTCCAACTGCCGCTTCTGGCTGGATGAGTACCGCGTCGACGGCTTCCGTTTCGACGGGGTGACCAGCATGCTCTACCTCGACCACGGCCTCGAAAAAAGTTTTGTTTCCTATGCCGACTACTTCAACGACAACGTGGACGAGGACGCCCTCACCTATCTGGCGCTGGCCAACCGCCTGATCCACACCCTGCGGCCGGATGCCGTAACTGTGGCCGAGGACGTGAGCGGCATGCCGGGGCTCGCCGCACCGGGGACGGAGGGCGGATTCGGCTTCGATTACCGTTTCGCCATGGGCATTCCCGACTACTGGATCAAGCTGATAAAGGAGGTCCCGGACGAGCATTGGCCCATGGCGCATCTCTGGTACGAGCTCACCAACCGCCGCCACGACGAAAAGACCATCAGTTATGCCGAGTCCCACGACCAGGCCCTGGTGGGCGACCAGTCGATTATTTTCCGGTTGATCGGCGAGGACATGTACCGGCACATGCAGACCGGCGACACCCACCTGCGCGTCGACCGCGGACTGGCCCTGCACAAGATGATCCGGCTGATCACGCTTGCCACCGCCGGCAGCGGCTATCTCAATTTCATGGGAAACGAATTCGGCCACCCGGAGTGGATCGACTTCCCGCGGCAGGGCAACAACTGGTCGTTCAAGTATGCGCGCCGGCAGTGGAACCTCTTGGACGACCCGAACCTGAAATACCGCTACCTGGCGCGCTTCGACTACGACATGATCGGCCTGGCGAAGACCTCCCGGCTGCTCAAGAACCCCTGGCCAAACCTGCTGCATGAACACAACGACAACAAAGTCATCGCCTTCGAACGCGCGGGGCTGGTCTTCGTCTTCAACTTCCACCCCACGGTTTCCCATTTCGGTTATCGCATCTTCGCCCCGCCCGGAAAATACCGCGTCATCCTTGACAGCGATTCCGCGGAATACGGCGGCCACGGCCGGCTAAAGCCGGAGCAGGAGCACTTAACGCTCTTCGAGGAGGAATCCGGCCGCAACGCCCTCAGCCTCTATCTACCCACTCGCACAGCAGTTGTCCTGGAGTTGCAACACCGCTCCGCCATGGCGGGCTCCGATGAGTAAGACCGAGATACCCCGTCCGGACCCACTCGAACTGTCTTTCCCGGCGGATGCACAGGCCTCTGATCTGAACCCGGCATTTCGCCGCATCATCGAGCGTCTCAATGAGGCGGTCCTGGTCATTCAGGACCACGCCTTTCTCTTTGCCAATCCGAAAGCCCAAGAGCTGCTGGGCTACTCCGAGAATGAGCTGAAATCCGGCACCCTGCACCGGGTGGTTCACCCGGAGGACCTGGATCTTGTGCTGCAGCAGTCCACTGAAAGCGCGCGCAGCGAAAACCCTCGGGAATCCTTCACATTCAAAATCCTTGCCAAGAGCGGCGATGCCCGCTGGGTGGAGATGCGAAGCGAAGCCTTCAGCTGGCAGGGCCAGGCGGCTACGCTTTGCTTTTTAAAGGATGTGACCGCTCATCACCTGATTGAGCAGAAATACAGACGGGTCGTGAATTCAACGAGCGAAGGGTTCATGATGCTGGACCGCGAATTGCGCATCACGGAGGTGAACCCCGCCCTGCTCTTCATGACCGAATACGGGCCGGAGGAGCTGATCGGGAAAAGCGTGGAGGGGATGTACGAGCAGGGCGGAGTGGAATTTTACTCGGCCAGCCGCGATCACATGAGCTTTGAGGCCAACCTCATCACTCAGGACGGGCAGCATCTCCCCACCCTCTTCAAACGCAGCATGCTGCGGGACGAGGCCGGGCAGGTGATCGGTTACCTGTTTTTCCTGACCGACCTGACCGAGCTCAAAGCCACGCAGGATGAGCTGCGCCGGGCGGAGCAGCGCTACCACAGCATGTACCGCAACGCGGTGCAGGGCATGTTCCAGAGCGAGCTTTCGGGAAAATTCATCCGGGTCAACCCGGCCTACGCCCGGATCCTGGGGTACGGCTCGCCCGATGAAATGCTGCGCCTTAAAACCAGCAGCACCGAATTTTATTTTGACCCGGCTGTCCGGCAGCGCATGGTTCAGGCCTTGAAACGCAAGGGGCTGCTGGCAAACTATGAGGTCAAGCTCCGGCGCAAGGACGGCAGGCCGGTGTGGACGCTTGCCAACTACCGGCTGACTCGAGACGACAACGGGGAGCAGATCATCGAAGGGATCCTGGTGGACCACACCCGGCAGAAACGGCTGGAAGAGGTTCTGCGCCAGGGTCGCGAACGCTTCCGAAACCTGTCCCTGCGCGACAACCTCACGGGGCTCTTCAACACCCGCTACCTCTATCAGGCCCTCGAGGGGCTTTTCGAGGAAAACCGTACTTCCAAAGGGCCGTTTTCTCTGATCTTCATGGACATGGACGATTTCAAGCTCGTGGTCGACACCCACGGGCATCTGAACGGCAGCCAGGCGCTGCGCGAGGTCGCTCGGACCATCCGGTCCGCCATCAAGAAGCCGTGTTTCGGAGTGGCCTACGGAGGAGACGAGTTTGTCGTTGTGCTGCCCGGGTTCGACAAGAACCGGGCTAAATCCAAAGCGGAATCCATCCGCACGAAAATGAAGCGCACCACTTACCTCACCGACAGCGGCCTTGCGGTGCGGCTGAGCGCCAGCTTCGGGCTGGCGAGCTACCCCGATGACGCCGCGGACAGCAAGAGCCTGCTGGCCCGGGCGGACAAGGCCCTTTTCCGGGTCAAGCAAACCGGCAAGGGGTGCATCGGCACGGCTTAGTTATTCCTCCGGCAATCAAATACGACAAGTTCAGCATCTCGCGCACAGGCGGAGCGGGGTGCCCGCCGCGGCGAAGCGCACGGCAGCCAGCTCGATCCATTTTAATAAAAACCGGATGATACGGCGAAGGGGTTTTCTCAAGAATTCTTGTAGCGGTGGTAATATCTCATGACGCGCTCGATGTAATCTGTGGTCTCCTGATAGGGGGGGACGCCGCCGTAGCGGTCGACAGCGCCGGGGCCGGCGTTGTAAGCGGCAAGCGAGAGCGTTAGTTTGCCGTTGTAACGGTCCATCATGTCCCGTAGGTAACGCGCACCGCCGTCGATGCTCTGGTTGGGGTCGAAGGGGTTTTCCACGTTCAGCAACCGGTAATTCATGGGCATGATCTGCATCAACCCGCGGGCACCCTTGTGGGATGTGGCGTTGGGGTCGAAATCGGACTCGGCCTTGATGACGGCCTTGATGAGCGGGGCCTCGAGGCCGTATTTCTTGGATGCTTCGGTGATGATGGGGTCGAACTGGTTGGAGTCGAGTTTGCTGATGAAGATTTTGCGCTCGCGCATGAACAGCTTGAACTTGGCCGAAGTGGGGGCGTTGGTGAAATGCATCACCCCGTTCTCATCGATGTAACGGTAGATGTCGGCGGGTGCCGTGGATGGGAGCAGCATCGCAACGAAAAGCAAGCTCAGGATGCCGACGATCTGAAGTTTCCGATGGCTCATGGGTGCGAACATCTTGCGCGTTGGCAGTTAAGAACCGGACCACATTTCCATTTTAACCGAAAACATCCGTAAACTTCAAGCGTTAAATTGGAATTGTGTGTGATTCTAAACGGATATACAATATATCGGCCGATCGTGGAAAAACTTTAACATCAGAACAACTGGAGCTGATCTGGTTTTCTCTTTCGGTGCTTGCCGCGCGGTGATTCATCCTTCAGAAGGCGTTCCTCGATGTGCGTGACGAAGGGCGACATTTCGCGGTCGGCGGCCTTGCCGAAAATCCGCCGGCGCCGGGCCCACGTCAGAAAGAGCCGCTCCTTCGCCCGCGTCATGGCGACATAAAACAGTCGGCGTTCTTCGTCGACGTCCGTTCCGCCCCTTTCCGACGACCGCTTGTAAGGGATCAGCCCATCTTCGCACCCGGCGATGAAAACCACCGGAAACTCGAGCCCCTTGGCGGCATGCATGGTCATCAACGCCGCTTTCTCTGCACGCGGGTGATAGAGATCGGTGTCTGTAAAAAGGGCGCCGCTGTTGAGAACCCCTTTGCCGGTTGCTCCTGAATCTGCCACCATGGCAGCGAGCCGGTTCAGCGCCTCTCTGGTTTTCTCTTCGGCAAAGAAGGCCGCAACACCCGGATGGTTTATTATGTTAAGAAGCCTCTCCTCTCCTTTCTCGGATGCCGTCTCCCGATCCATGGCGGAAAGCCGAGCAGCCACCTCAGTCAGCTCAAACTGCTGATTCCGGTTTAGACCTGCGATGGGAAAGCGTATGACATCCGACAACCCATCCCTGAGGCATAGCCGGTTCTTGAAACACCAGTCCTTGAAAGTTGCAAGAACTCGCCGCCCCAACTTGGGGGCGACCACCGCCACGGCATTTTCGAAATCAGAGTAGCTGCCGCAGCCGGATAGAACCTTCAGCAGGGACAAGATCTCGGCGACCCCCCTTTCTTTGAATACCTGGCGCCGGCTGACGGCTTGAAAGGGAATGCCGCAGTTTTTCAACCCATCAGCGATTCGTCGGAGTTGGTCGCTCGTGCGAGTTAAAATGGCAAAATCCGCATACCCCCTGGCAAGGGACGGGTGGGCCTCCTTGACCCGGCCGGTGTCAATGGAATGAAAACCGGTCCCACCCACAAGGTCGTCGATGACGCGGGCAATCGATTCAGCCTCGGCGTGTTCGTTCGCAAGCTCGAGAATGGCGACGGTCTTGGCGCCGTCGATGCTTGAATAGGTCCTTGATCGTTCTATGCCGTCCCGGTTGATCACCTGGAAGGAGGCTGAAAGAATGGCGCGGGTGGAGCGATAGTTGTGCGTCAGGTGAAGGACTTCCGCACCGGGATAGTCTACCAGAAACTTACGAAAACAGCGTGAATCGGATCCGCGGAACCCATAGATGGATTGATCCGGGTCGCCGATGACGCACAGGCTGTTCTCGCCGGAGCCCGTCGGTACAAGGCTGCGGATGATCCGGTATTGGCCGTAGTTTAAATCCTGGTACTCATCCACAAACACGTGCTGAAAGCGGTTCCGGCAGGAGCGTCCAAATTCCGGACCCTCCAGGCGCTTGGCCGTCTTGAAGATAAGGTCTTCGAAGTCCACCAACCTCTGGCTTTCCAGCAACTGCCGATAGGCGCGGTAGACGGCCGCCACGCATTGCTCCTCAGGAACATGACTCGCCGATTCGGGCAGGTCATCGGGGAGCAAAAGGTTCTGCTTGGCGCGCATGATCCGCGACTGCAGCGCCGGGACGTTCAGGGGTACCGAAATGCCGCTCTGAGCCGCCATGGCCGCCGCTTGTCTGAGCAGACCGATCTGCTCATCATCGTCGATGATCCCGAACGCAGGCTCCGGGTTGTCTTCAAGCAGCAATTGCAGGCACAGGCCGTGAAAGGTGGAGATGACGGGAAGTGTGTGGCTTTCGCCGAGCAGGCCCCTCAGCCGCGATCGCATTTCTTCTGCGGCCCGGTGGGTGAACGTAACGGCCAGCACACGGTCGGCTGAAATACCCCTCTCGGAAATCTGGCGTGCGATCCGGCAGGTCAGGGTGTGGGTTTTTCCGGTGCCCGGGCCGGCCACGATCATCAATCTATCTCCGTCGTATTCCAAAATCCGGCGCTGGTCTTCGTTGAGTTGATCCATCCATGACCGTCGGTCTTTGCCAGAGGACGCGATGGCTGGAAGATCCAATTGGGTGGGTTTTTCGCCTTTAGGGGATGCGAACTTATGGGGGTACGAGGATGGAGGCGCATCAACCGGATGAGAGAAAAGCAACCGCTGCCCTTGAATCTGCGCTCGTTCCTGAACGGTGAAAATCTTGACTCGTCCGTATTCGCCGTCGAAACCCGGGATGATGTCGACTCTCTTTTCGCGCATGCGCTGCACCGCCTCGCCCAGCAACGGAATTCCGGCTTGATCGATATCATCCGGGTTCAGTTCCTGTAGAATGCGGAGCTCCGGCCCGAGGGTCTCAATGGCCTCACGATAGGCCTGGGAGACCTTTTGGGTCTTCGGCCCCACCTGAAGGATCTCTGACAGCAGGTCGGTCAGGGGAACGAAGTGGTGATAGGGATAAATCTTCTCCGGCCGTTGCCCTGCCGGCCGGTCCGCCAACTCTTCGACCCGGTTGAGAACCCCGATGGTGAGCGGTTTGCCGCATTGAGAACAAAGGCCCTGTTGAGCCATCGTTTCCCTGGGCGTCAGGCAAACTCCACAGCTGCGGTGACCGTCCATGTGGTACTTGCCCTCCTCCGGGTAGAACTCAATGGTGCCGGAGAAGCGCTTTGGGTCCCCGCTTTTCAAGGCCTCGCGCATGGCAAAATAAGACAACTCGGTGTCGAACAGGTTGGCTTCACGGCCCACGTTGGCTGGAGAGTGGGCGTCGGAATTAGACACGAGCGTGATCCCATCCAGAAAGGAAACTCTCCAATTCATGGCTGGATCAGATGACAGCCCGGTTTCGGCCGCAAAGATATGGCCGGTGAGATCTCCGAAACAATCGCTGATGGAGTCAAACCCCGACTTGGATCCCAGCATGGAAAACCACGGTGTCCATATGTGGGCCGGGATTAGACATGCATCCGTGGAGGTCTCCAGCACCACCTCGAGCAGATCGCGGGCGTCAAGCCCAAGGATCGGCCGTCCATCGGATTGAATGTTGCCGATTTTTTCAAGCCTCCGGTTGAGATGGCGGACTGCCTCAAGGTCGGGAGCCAACACAAGGTTGTGGTTCTTGCGGGTTTTGCCCTTTTTTTTGTAAATATTACTGATCTCGGTGGCCAGTACAAAACGCACCATTCCTCGACAGTTGGCCGGCACCCTTGCATCCAAGGTTGTTGAAATTTCACTGTTGAGCCGAAACAACCCCGGCTCCGCGGGTTCAAGTTTTTTTTCGATTTCCGCAAACCATGCCGGGTGGCTGAAATCCCCGGTTCCAATCACCTGGACCCCTTTGATCTGGGCGGCTATATAGAGGTTCTCGAGGTCAAGATCTTTCGCCGTGGCGCGTGAATATCTGGAGTGGACATGAAGGTCGGCAATGATTTTCATTGTGAAGATTTGTCTTGTTTAAAATCAGTAAATACGCTATATACTTATGTAATCTTTTTTTGACACTATATCTGGTGGTTTATCCGGGATTTAGCTTATGGGTATTCTTTCATCAGCGGTTTCCATCACCCGCTACCGTGCGGAAGGAAAAATTGAAGGCTCGGTAATGGAAACGATTGCCAAGGGGCTCAAAAAAAATGCCATCCTT
>Ga0209450_10000671_pt1 | contig 17237 bp, 16 predicted proteins | sample FrelakmetLWP11LW_FD_187149 | JGI IMG/M metagenome (GOLD analysis project Ga0209450, IMG submission 187149) | Freshwater lake sediment microbial communities from the University of Notre Dame, USA, for methane emissions studies - LWP11 LW (SPAdes)... | ecosystem: Environmental > Aquatic >...
TGCTGCTGACGCCCGTGAACGGGATACGCTCCTTGCGCAGCATCGTGCGGTAATCGCTTTCCATGCTCGTGAGCAGCTGCTTGACCGCGCCCAGCGTGTCCACTTCGTACATGAAGTACACGCCGCCGCGCAGGTCGAGGCCGAGACTCATCGGCTTCAGGCCGATCGCGCGCATCCACGCCGGCGTGCGCGGCACCTCGGACAGGGCTACCAGGAACTCGCGGCCCGCACTCTCCTGCATCACGTCGCGCGCCTTGAGGCGCGCAGTCGCGTCATCGAAACGCAGGACGAGTCGGTCGCCTTCGAGGTACGAGTTCTCGACGGTCACGCCCTTCGACTGCAGCGACGACACGACCTGCTGGCGCTGGGCGTCGGTGGCGGCAGTGCGGTCATTGCGCGAGAGCTGCAGCGCGGGCGCCTCGCCGAACACGTTCGGCAGGGCCAGCAGCGTGCCGACGAGCAGGACGATGACGACCAGCCAGATCTTCCAGGCCGGATAACTGTGCATGCGCGGACTCCGGGACGGCTCAGGCGCTCTTCAGGGTGCCCTTGGGCAGCACGCTGGTGACCGTGTGGCGCTGCACTTTGACCTGCACGCCATTCGCGATCTCGACGGTAAGGAACTGCTCGGCGGTCTCGGTGACCTTGCCGAGGATGCCGCCGGCGATGACGACTTCGTCGCCGACGCCGAGCGCTGCGACCATGGCCTTGTGCTCCTTGGCCCGCTTGGCCTGCGGCCGGATCAGCAGGAAGTAGAACACGACGAAAATCAGCAGCAGGGGCAGCATCTGCAGCAGCGCATTGGGCTGCGCGCCCGCGGCAGCCTGGGCATGGGCGCTCGCAATCAACCAGTCCATCGGGAACTCCTGTTGCCCCTCGTCGGAGGGGGGTCAAGCTGAAAAAGACCGCCGATTATACCCGAGGGTCGGCCGGGCTGCCGGATGTCACGTGGCCCGCTTCCGGGCCGGAGAGGAATCCCGCCTGGAACGCCGCAAACTGGCCGGCGTCGAGGGCTGACCGGATGCGGGCCATCAGGCCCAGGTAATAGTGCAGGTTATGGATGGAATTGAGCCTTGCACCGAGGATTTCGTTGCACCGGTCGAGGTGCCTGAGGTAGGCACGGCTGAAGTTGCGGCACGTGTAGCAGGCGCACTGCGGGTCGAGCGGGGACGTGTCCAGCTGGTGGGCCGCGTTGCGGATCTTCACCACGCCCTGCGAGGTGAACAGGTGCCCGTTGCGCGCGTTGCGCGTGGGCATCACGCAGTCGAACATGTCGATGCCGCGCGCCACGGCCTGCACGATGTCGGCCGGCGTGCCCACGCCCATGAGGTAGCGCGGGCGGTCGTGCGGCAGGGCTGGCCCAAGCGCTTCGAGCACCGCGTTGCGTTCCGCGGCCGGTTCGCCCACGGCGAGGCCGCCCACCGCGTAGCCGTCGAAGCCGATGTCGACGAGCGTGCCCAACGACTCGTGCCGCAGGCCGAGGTAGGTGCCGCCCTGCACGATGCCGAACAAGGCGTTGGGGTTGGCAAGGCGCGTGAACTCGTCGCGGCTGCGGCGCGCCCAGCGCATCGACAATTCCATCGAGGCCCGGGCCTGCTGCTCGGTGGCCGGGTACGGCGGGCACTCGTCGAACGCCATGACGATGTCCGAATTGAGCGCTGACTGCACCTGCATCGAGATCTCGGGGCTCAGGAACACCGCGTCGCCGTTGACCGGCGAGCGGAAATTCACGCCCGCCTCCGTGAGCTTGCGCAGCTCCGCGAGGCTGAAGACCTGGAAACCGCCGGAATCCGTCAGGATCGGCCCCGACCAGTGCATGAAGCCGTGCAGGCCGCCGTGGGCACGGATCACGTCGGTGCCCGGCCGCAGCATCAGGTGAAAAGTGTTGCCCAGGACGATCTGCGCGCCGAGACCGGTGAGTTCCTCCGGCGTCATCGCCTTGACCGTGCCGTAGGTACCCACCGGCATGAACACCGGCGTCTCGACCACGCCGTGATTGAGACGCAGCCGCCCACGTCGCGCCGAGCCGCTCGCGCCCAGCAACTCGAACTTCATGCCGTCCCTCCGCGCTCGAGCGCCGCCGGTGCCGGCTCGACGAACATCGCGTCACCGTAGCTGAAAAAGCGGTACTGCTGCTCGACGGCGTGACGATATGCATGCAGTACGTGCTCGCGCCCTGCGAATGCGCTCACCAGCATCAGCAGGGTCGATTCGGGCAGGTGAAAATTGGTCACCATCGCGTCGATCACGCGGAAGCGCTTGCCAGGCGTGATGAAAAGCTGCGTCTCGCCGGCGCAGGGCCGCAACTCCCCGCCCGCGGCCGCGCTTTCGAGCGACCGCACCGCTGTCGTGCCGATGGCGATGACGCGGCTGCCGCGCGCACGGGCTGCCGCGACGGCGGCACAGGTCACTGCGGGCACGACGTACAGTTCGGAATGCATGCGGTGCTCCGCCACGTTGTCCACGCGCACCGGCTGGAACGTGCCGGCGCCCACGTGCAGCGTGACATACGCAAACTCCGCGCCCGCGCCACGGCATGCCTGCAGCAGCTGCTCGTCGAAATGGAGCCCTGCCGTCGGCGCAGCCACGGCGCCGGGTTCGCGGGCGTACACGGTCTGGTAGCGCTCGCTATCTTCGGCTTCGGCGGCACGCGCAACGTACGGCGGCAGCGGCATCTCACCGTGCCTTTCGAAGATCTCGTGCGCGTCGCCGCTGAACTCGACGCGCCAGAAGTCGTCGTCGCGATCGACCACGGTGAGCGTGTCGGCACCGGCAAGTGCAATCACGGCGCCGGGTCGCACCGGCTTGCTCGCCCGCAACTGCACGATTGCCGCCCGCGCGCCCGTCAGCCGCTCGAGCATGATCTCGACGCGGCCGCCGCTCCCGAGCTTGTGGCCGAACAGCCGGGCCGGGATCACGCGCGTGTCGTTGAACACCAGCAGGTCGCCCTGACGCAGCAACTGCGGCAGGTCGCGGAACTGGCGATCGACCAGTGCGCCCGTCGCGCCGGCGAGGTGCAGCAGCCGGCTGCCGCTGCGCTCTGGCGCCGGATGGCGCGCGATCAGCGCATCGGGCAGGTCGAAATGGAAGTCGGAGCGCCGCATAGGGGCGCGAATGCTAGCAGAGGGGCCCGTTCGCACGGACCCCTCTGCCACGGCTCAGCGCTGGAATCTCAGGATGAAATGCCGCCCTTCGCTGCGGCTGGCGGGACGGGTGGCGCCGGAGGGTGCGGAGGACGTGGCTCCGGCCCCGGACGGGAACCCGGGTTCATTGGATCGACGTCCGGCATCTGCACGTCGAGCGTGAGGCGCTTGCGGCTGCGCAGCACCTCGACCTTCACTTTCTCGCCAGGCTGGTACGACCCCAGGATACGGAATGCATGCCGCGGGCTCTCCGGGGTGCGGCCGCCGATCGTCAGGATCACGTCGCCCTCCTCCAGGCTCGTCCCCGGCGCGCCCGCCGACCTGACGACCAGCAGCCCCTTGTCGGTGCCGAAGTACTGGCCGAGTTTCGGCGTGATCGGCACGAGCTCGAGCGCACGGAAGCCGCGGCCGCCCGGATTGATCATCTGCTCCCAGTCCGGTGGGAACGGCATGCCTTCGAGCCTCGGCATGCGCTCGCGCAGCACGCGGAACATCGGCGGCTCGGCGGCCACGGTCGTGACCGAGGTCGAGAGCCGCTTGCCGTCGCGCAGGTAATCGACTTTCACTTTCTGGCCCGGCTGCACTCCGCGCAGGTAGTCGACGAGCTGCCGGCCTGCATTGCGGTCGTCGGCCTTCCGGAGCGGCCTGCCGTCAACAGCCACGATCACGTCGCCCTTGCGCAGGCCCGCGGATTCGGCCGGGCCTGCCGGACTCACCCCCATGACCTCGACGCCTTCGGCACGGTCGGCGCCGCCGCCGATGTTGATGCCGAGCATCGCGCCGCGGGGCGGCGCGCCAGGCGGCGGCGGTGGCATACCCGCCATCTCGTCGCCGTAGAGCTTGCGCGTGAGTTCGGCAACGTCTCTCGCTGCATCGTCGAGCCGGCCGCGGGCTGCGTCGAGTTGCTTCTGCAACTGGTCCTTGTCCTGGGTTTCGGCCGGTGCGGCGCTGCCTGTCGTCGCGACGAGCGCGAGTGCTGCCGCAAGCAGCGCGCCGAGCGCACGATGCGCTCCCTGGTTGAGTCGAATGGGGTTCATGGGTGTTGCCTCGTTCATCACATGTCGATGCGTTGCGCTGCCACGTAGCGCAGTCGCACCAGGGAATCCATGGCCTCGACGCGCCGGCGCCACAGCCCCTCGGCCGAGACGGGTTCGAGCTCGCCGTCGCTGGCGGAGATCTGGTGGTCGAGCCACTGCACCTGCGTCTCGAGCGTGTCGATGGGCAGGCTGGTGCCGGCACGCTCGACGACCGGATGCGCGCCGAGTTCGACCAGCATGTCATCGAGCGCCTGGGACTTCGTCTGCAGTTGCGCAAGGCGGTCGAGCGTAAGCGCCTGCTCGGCGGTGAGGGGCGTGTGCCGCACGGCCACCGAACCCGGCTGCTCGGTCGAGAGGTCGCTCACGCGCCAGGCCGCAGTGACTGCGACGAGTGCAATCGACGCGGCGGCCGCTACGCGGACACCGAACGTGCGTCGCGCGTTCGCGGCTTGCCTGGCCGCGATACGTTGCCGTACGTCCGGCCAGCCTTCGGGCCGGGACTCGACTGCAGGCAACGCTCGGAGCCGGTCACCCAGGTTCGTGTTCATGTAGTGCTCGTTACGGGGATGCATGGGGTCCCGTCGCCCGCGACGTTCAGCAACGACCGCAGGCGTTCGTGCGCGCGGGCGAGTTGCGACTTGGAAAAGCTGGCCGACGCGCCGAACAGCGCGCCGATCTCGGCATGCGTGTAACCCTCGACGTCGTGCAGCCAGACGACAGCCCGCGCGTTGTCGCCGAGCTGAGACAGCGCGCGCTCGAGATCGATCGCGTCGGCGTGGTCCCCGGTCGCGGCGCCGGCCATCGAGTCCCAGTCCTCGCGCGCGTCAGCGGATGGCCGCGTCGCACCCTCGAGCCAGCGACGGCCACGATGCCACGGGGAGCGCAGGTGCATCAGGCAGCGCGAGACGGCGATGCTGCGGACCCAGCCCGCGAACGAGCCGCGACCCTCGAACTGGTGCAGGCGGGTGATGACGTCGACGAACACGTCCTGGGCCACGTCTTCGGCGGCTGAGCGCGGCGCGATGATGCGCCGGGCCAGAGTGCGCACGGGCACTTCGAAGGCCCGGTAGAGCGAGGCGAGCGCCGCTTGTTCACCGGCGCGGGCTCGCGCAAGGGTCGCAGGATCGAGGGCGGTATCGAGAAAAGCCGACATTCGAGGAGTTAGATGCGCGACCTGGGGAAAAGGTCGCGCGCCGGCCTGGAACGCAGGTTCGGCTGGCGAGCGCTCAGCCGGCGTTCGGCTTTCCGGACACCAGCGCGACGGTCTTGCCCGGCGGGCCGTCGCACTGAAAATACGGCGACTCGTTCAGCCACTTGCGGTCCGGGTAATACGCGAACAGCAGCGCGCCGCCCTTCAGCGTATCGATCACCGTCCGCGCCACTTCGGGACGGACTGCAGGGCAACCCCAGCTGCGGCCGAGCCTGCCCAGGCGTTCGGCGATCGCCTCGCTCACGTACGGAGCGCCGTGCATGACGATGGCGCGCGCCAGGGCATTGTCGTTGAAACCAGGATCGAGGCCGCTGAGCCGCAACGAGTAGCCGTTGCTGCCGTAATACGGCTGGAGCGTCTTGAAGAGCCCGATGCTCGACATGTGGCTGCCTTCGACGTTCGAGAATCGCTCGGCCTTGGCCTCACCCGTGTTGCGACCGTGCGCAACGAGCTCCTGGAACATCAGGCGGCCGCGCTCGAGATCGAACACCCACAGGCGGGGCTGCGTCGACGGCAGGGAATAATCGATGACCGCCAGGTGCCGGAAGCCGTCGAGGACACCCTGCTTGCGGGCACATTCCGCCGCGCGGGCGGCCAGCTCGAGGACCTTCGGATTGGCAGCGGGGGCCGCCGCGGAGAGGGTTTCGGAGAGGGTACCGGCGGCATGGGCGGGACTGGTCGCGCCAAACGCCAGAACGAAAAAGGCCGTCAGGCCCGTGCGCAGGCTTCGTCGCATTTCTTGGTCGGTCTCCGTGTCAGGGATGGCCGCCCAGAGGCGACGCGTGCCCAACAGACCGCAGAGAGGCTACCAAGTTCCTGGCCCCGTGGGTGGACCGGTTTCGCAATGTTGCGAAAATCTGTGTCAAATCATCCCCAACTGACTGATTACGTTGATTTTCCAACCTCGGCAGGTGCAATCGGGTAAGCTTCGCAGCCCCATGCCGGGATGGCGGAACTGGTAGACGCACCGGACTCAAAATCCGGCGGTGGCGACATCGTGAGGGTTCGATTCCCTCTCCCGGCACCAAATCAGGGATCAGCGGCTGGTGCGATGAAGTTCTGTTCCCATTGCGGCAACCCGGTCGCCCTGCGCACGCCCGAAGGGGACCACTTCGAGCGTTTCATCTGCGACGCCTGCGGCGTCGTGCATTACCAGAACCCGAAGCTGATCGTAGGCTGCGTGCCGGAACACGCAGGAAGAATCCTGCTCTGCCGCCGCGCGATCGAGCCCAGGCTCGGTTTCTGGACCATTCCGGCGGGTTTCATGGAGAACGGCGAAACGACGCAGGAAGGGGCCCGGCGCGAGTCGCTGGAAGAGGCCCAGGCCACGGTCGAGATCGGTTCGCTGCTCGCGGTCGTGCACGTCCTGCACGCCGACCAGGTGCACGTTATGTTTCGCGCGAAACTGCCCGAAGCGCATTTCGGGCCGAGCGACGAGAGCCTGGAGGTCAGGCTGTACGACGAATCAGAGATCCCGTGGGACCAGATCGCGTTCCGCAGCGTGGATTTCGCGCTGCGCCACTATTTTGACGACCGGCGCCTGGGCCTGGAGAACCATTACTTCGCCGCGCTCGACTACCGCAAGCAGCGCGGCTAGGTAGGATCCGTTTTGCACTGCGGCGGCGCTTTGGCAGAATACGCGCCCCGCCGGCCAGCGCCACCGCCTGCCGTCGCCTGTCTGTACGATCGCCTGTAACCGTTAGTCAACGTCCGGAGAGTCCCGATGACCTTTGTCGTCACGGAAAACTGCATCAAGTGCAAGTACATGGACTGCGTGGAAGTCTGCCCGGTGGATTGCTTCCACGAAGGCCCGAACATGCTGGTCATCGACCCGGACGAGTGCATCGACTGCACGCTGTGCGAGCCGGAGTGCCCGGCGGAAGCCATTTTCTCGGAAGAGGAACTGCCGGACGGCCAGCGGGACTTCCGCAAATTGAACGCCGACCTGGCGAAGCAGTGGCCGGTGATCACCGAAAAGAAGGACGCCCCGGAAGACGGCAAGGAGTGGGACGGCCGCCCGGGAAAGCTCAGCTACCTCGAGCGCTGATTCAGCGCGCCGCGACTGCAGTCTTCTGCGACGCCTTGATGGCCTGCACGAGCTCGGCCGGCGCCAGGTAGCCGCCGATGTAATCGCCGTTCTGCGTGAAGATCGCCGGCGTGCCTTCGACGCCGAGGTCGGAACCGAGTTCGTACTGCTTCGCGATGGCCGCATCGCCGCACGCTTTCGACTTCACGACCCCGTCCTTCTTCGCTCGGGTCAGCGCATCGCGGCGGTCCGCGGCGCACCAGACCTGCTCCGCCTTGACCCACGACTCGGTGCCTGGGCCGGTGCGGGGAAACATCATGTAGCGGACGCGGACGCCTGACTTGTTGATGTCGGCGATCTGGCTGTGAAACCTGCGGCAGTACCCGCAATCGATGTCGGTGAAGACCGTGACCGTCATTTTCGAGTTGGCCGGGCCGAAGACGATCATGTTGCTTTCGGACGCTGCCGCGAGCGCCTTGGCACGGGCCGCATTGCGCCGCGTCTCGGTGAGGTTCACCTGGGAGTCGAGGTCGTACACGTTACCGCTGACGAGATACTTGCCGTCTGCGCTGACGTAGACAATCAACCCGCCCATCGTGACTTCGTAGAGACCCGGGACCGGGGACGGCCCGACGTCCCCGGGCGCGGCGCCTGGGAGCTTCGCAACGACGCGGGCCCGGACCTCTGCCGGGATCGGCGCGGCAGCCGCCACCGCGGGCTTTGCCGCGGCTGGAGCCGCCGGCTTCTGGGCCGCGGCGGTGGGCTGCTGTTTCTCGCCTGCCGCCAACGCCGTCGCGGGCGCGGCGACAATGGCCATGCAGGCGGCCAGCGAGCAGGCAATGGACTGGCGGGCAGTAATGCGGCGGTGCATGCGGCGTTCTATCCCTGGTGTAGTGGTTCTAGGACAGCCGCCGCGAGCGCAGGTTCATTCGTTCCCGATGCCCGCAACCCGTCCGTCCCGCGGGGGCGAACGAAGTCTAGCAGAGGCCGCGATTCAGCCGCGGGGGTGATGCTGCGAGTGCAGGTCCTTCAGGCGTTCGCGAGCAACGTGCGTGTAGATCTGGGTCGTCGACAGGTCGCTGTGGCCCAGCAGCATCTGCACCACGCGCAGGTCTGCGCCGTGGTTCAGCAAGTGCGTCGCGAAGGCGTGACGCAGCGTGTGCGGCGACAGTTCCTTGCTGATGCTCGCCTTGCGCGCATAGCGCTTGATGATGTGCCAGAACGCCTGGCGGGTCATGCGGTCACCGCGGCGCGTCGGGAACAGGTAGTCGGTCTGGCGCTCGAGCAGGATCTCGACGCGCGGCCCCTGCAGGAACTGCTGCACCCACTGCACGGCTTCCTCGCCGAGTGGAATCAGCCGTTCGCGGTCGCCCTTGCCGACGATGCGCAGCACGCCCTGGTTCAGGTTCACCTGCCCGAGCTTGAGGTTGACGAGTTCGGAGACGCGCAGGCCGGTGGCGTAGAGCACCTCGAGCATGGTCCGATCGCGATGCCCGAGCGGGTCGCTCACGGTGGGAGCGGCCAACAGGGCCTCGACTTCCTCCTCCATGAGTGACTTCGGCAAGGAACGGCCCACCTTGGGCATCGCGATCTGTGCGGTGGGATCCTCGGCCAGGGCACCCTCGCGTACGAGGTAGCGGTAGAAACGGCGAAAACTCGAGAGCTGGCGCGCGGTGGAGCGCGGACGGGCGCCGGCCTGCACGCGCGAAGCCATGAACGAGAGGATGTCGCCGCGCTGGGCATTCTCGAGGTCACCCGAGTGTTCATCGAGCCAGCGCTCTAGCGCGCTCAGGTCGGCCCGATAGGCGGCGAGCGTGTTCGGCGAGAGACCGCGTTCCATCCACACGGCATCCAGGAACCGGTCGATCGGTCCCGGACCTTCGGGCGCTTCACCGCCGCCGGCACGCTGCTGGGCGTGGCGCGAACGGGGCAGGAAGCTCGACTTGACTGCAGTGCTCATGGAACCTCGCGGTTTTACGTAGCGCGGAGTATGCGAGCCGCGTGCGAGCCACCGTCGTGACAACCCTCACAGTTCCGTGGATACCGTTAACATAACCGGAACTGATTCACAGAATGCCGGGCTCGGGGCAGACTCGCACCTTCGGACGTCACTGCACTGAAACGATCCTCCCCGAACGTCGCCCGGATTGCCGCGAGCTTGTGCACGAATCCCGCCCCGTCATCCCCAGCGCCAGCGTCGCACCCCGGCAGCACAGCCGACGCTGCCGTTCGCGCTGAGCCCGGCGATCCGGAAGCGCGGCCCGCCGGGCGCAGACCCCATGGCGCGCTGGCCCGGGCGTTGCGCCCGGTCTACGGCGGCTACTCGCTGACGCTGCTGTTCGCCCTGATCCTGCTGGCCTCCATTCTGGCGCTGGTGCTGCCGACGCTGGCCTGGCGGCGCACGTCGACACGCTGGGTCGCGCGGACCTGGCTGTGGCTCGTCGGCCTGCGCCTGCACGTCGATGGACTCGAACTACTGCCCCCGGGTTCCTGCGTGCTCGTCGCCAACCACTCGAGCTACCTCGACGGCATCGTGATGAAGGCCGGCCTGCCGCCGCGCTTCGGCTTCGTGATCAAGCGCGAGGCATCGTCGACGCCGGTGCTGGGCTTCCTGCTGCGGCGAATCGGGTCGGAGTTCGTGGACCGTCATTCCCACGGTGGCCGGCAGCGCGATGCACGGCGGGTCATGAAGCGGGCGGAGCAAGGGCATTCCCTGGTGTTCTTCCCGGAAGGCACGTTCGATTCGGTGGTGGGCTTGAAGCGGTTCCACATCGGCGCGTTCGTGGCGTCGGCGCGCGGGAGCGTACCGCTGGTGCCTGCCGTCATTCATGGCGCGCGGCACTCGTTGCCGAACCGCGCGCTCGCTCCGCTGCCGGGGCCGATCCGCCTCGAGATCCTGCCGGCGATCGCCAGCGAGGGGCGCGAGCCGGACGAACTCCGCGACGCAGCGCGGGCGCTGATCCTCGCGCGCCTCGGGGAACCGGACCTCGCGACGCTCGCGGCGCCGCCGAACCGCGCGCTCTGACGTCGCCCCGCATCCGAGCCGTCACCCTTCGGCATGGCGCCTCGCGCCCTCCGCTCCCGTGCTCCGAGTTCCTGGCCGGGACGCCGTAAATCCATCCGTGGAGGCTCCGTACCCTAAAGGGCATAAAGCCGCGACGTCCATGTCGCGGACGGCCCGGCCCAGGAACTCGGAGCACGGGAGCCGAGGGCACTTCCACCATGCGTTCGGCGCGGATCCGTCGGCGGCTCGGCGCTTACATGCTCCGGCGGTACTGGCCGCCGACCTGGTACAGCGCGCGGGAGATCGAACCGAGGGACGCGACCTTCACCGCCTCCATGAGCTCGGCGAACACGTTGCCACCGAGTGCGGCCTGTTGCTGCAGCCGGGCCAGCGCGGCCGGGCGACGATCCGCGTTGCGGTCGAGGAATGCGCGCACCGCAGTGACCTGATCATGCTTCTCTTGGTCGGTCGAGCGGATCAGCTCCGCATTGCGGATCCCGTCGTCCGTGCCCTCTTTCGCGAGGTAGGTGTTGACGCCGATGATCGGCAGCGTCCCGTCGTGCTTCAGCGTCTCGTAATACAGCGACTCTTCCTGGATCTTGCCGCGCTGGTACATCGTCTCCATCGCGCCGAGCACGCCGCCGCGCTCCGAGAGCCGGTCGAACTCGCGGTAGACCGCTTCCTCGACCAGGTCCGTCAGCTGGTCGATCGCGAACGAGCCCTGCCACGGGTTCTGCGTCTTGTTGAGACCGAGCTCCTTGCCGATGATCAGCTGGATCGCGACCGCGCGGCGCACCGACTCTTCGGTCGGCGTCGTGATCGCCTCGTCGTAGGCGTTGGTGTGCAGGCTGTTGCAGTTGTCGAAGAGCGCGTAGAGCGCCTGCAGCGTCGTGCGCACGTCGTTGAACTGGATTTCCTGCGCGTGCAGGCTGCGACCCGAAGTCTGGATGTGGTACTTGAGCATCTGCGAACGCGGCCCGGCCCGGTACAGGTCACGCATCGCGCGCGCCCAGATGCGCCGCGCCACGCGACCGATCACCGCGTACTCCGGGTCCATCCCGTTCGAGAAGAAGAACGACAGGTTCGGCGCAAAGTCGTCGATCTTCATGCCGCGCGCGAGGTAGTACTCGGCGATCGTGAAGCCGTTGGCGAGCGTGAACGCCAGCTGCGAAACCGGGTTCGCGCCGGCTTCGGCGATGTGGTACCCGGAAATCGAGACCGAGTAGAAATTGCGGATGTCGTTGTCGGTAAAGAACTGCTGCACGTCGCCCATCATGCGCAGCGCGAACTCCGTCGAGAAGATGCAGGTGTTCTGCGCCTGGTCCTCCTTGAGAATGTCGGCCTGCACCGTGCCGCGCACCAGCGACAGCGTCTCCTTGCGGATCTTCCGGTAGGTCTCCGGGTCGAGCAGCTGGTCGCCGGTCACGCCAAGCAGCCCAAGGCCGGAACCGTCGTGGTTCGGCGGCAGGTCGCCCTTGTAGACCGGGCGCGGGTGATCCTTCAGCATCACGGCGATCTTCTGCTGCGCCGCTTCCCACTGGCCGGTGGCGCGCAGGTGTTTCTCGACACGCTGGTCGACCGCGGTGTTCATGAACATCGCGAGGATCATTGGCGCCGGGCCATTGATCGTCATCGAGACCGAGGTCGTCGGCGCGCAGAGATCGAAGCCCGAGTAGAGCTTCTTCATGTCGTCGAGCGTCGCAATCGAGACGCCGGAGTTGCCGATGCGCCCGTAGATGTCCGGACGCTCGTCCGGATCCTCGCCGTACAGCGTCGTCGAATCGAATGCGGTCGACAGCCGCGCCGCACCGTGGCCGCCCGCGACGTAATGGAACCGGCGATTGGTGCGCTCCGGACCGCCCTCTCCCGCAAACATGCGCGTCGGGTCCTCTTCCTCGCGCCGATAAGGATAGACGCCGGCCGTGTACGGGAACTGACCCGGCAGGTTCTCCTTCGACAGGAAGGTGAGTTGCTCACCCCAGTCCCGGTAGCGTGGCACCGCGAGCTTGGGCACGCGATTGTGGCTCAGCGTCGGCACGTAGTTGTCGCCGCGGATCTCCTTGCCACGCACGGTGTACGTGAACTGGTCGTCGGTGGCCGATTTCGCCATCGCCGGCCACTGGCGCAACAGGGCGAGGCCTTCGCTGCCCACTGCCTCGAGCGCATCGTTATAGGCCGCACGCAGCCGCAACCGCGCCGAGTCCGCGCTGCCGTCGGCAAGCGCAGCCGCGCCGTAGCGTTCGAGCGGTTCGGGCAGAGACGCATCGCCCAGCGTGCGCAGTGCCTCGTGCAGGCTCTGGGCGCGACTCGCCGCTTCCGCACGGTGCTCGATCGCCTCCTGCGCCCGGCGACCGTTGGTCGAAATATCGGCGAGGTAGCGGGCGCGCGTCGCCGGCACCAGGGCGTGGCGCTCGACCAGTTCCGTCGGACCGGGATCGGTCACAACCCAGCGCTGCTCGCCGCCCGCTTTTTCATCGAGCCGAGCGCAGAGCGCGGCAAAGAGGCGGTTCACGCCCGGGTCGTTGAAGCGGCTGGCGATCGTGGGGAACACCGGCACCTGGTCGTCGGGCCGCTTGAACTCGACCCGGTTGCGACGCCACTGCTTGCGAACGTCGCGCAGCGCATCTTCGGCGCCGCGCTTCTCGAACTTGTTGAGCGCGACCAGGTCGGCGAAGTCGAGCATGTCGATCTTCTCGAGCTGGCTCGCCGCACCGTAGTCGCTCGTCATCACGTACATCGGCACGTCGACCAGGTCGACGATCTCCGAGTCGCTCTGGCCGATGCCCGCCGTCTCGACGACGACGAGGTCGAAACCCGCATACTTGAGCAGGTTGAGCACGTCGGCCAGTACCGCGCTGGTCGCCAGGTTCTGCCGCCGCGTCGCGAGCGACCGCATGAACACCTGCTCGGCCGCGAGCGAGTTCATGCGGATACGGTCGCCCAGCAGCGCGCCACCGCTGCGGCGCCGCGTCGGGTCCATGGCGACCACGGCGATGTTGCGGTCGGGAAACTGCCGGACGAAGCGCATCAGCAGCTCGTCGGTGAGGCTCGACTTGCCCGCCCCGCCGGTGCCGGTGATGCCGACGACCGCAGGCTGCTTGGTGCTGCGCGTCGCCGCGCGGCGCAGGGTCTCGCTGATCTGCGCCGCCTCGCCGCGTTCCAGTGCGGAGATCGTGCGCGCGATCTGCTGGTGGTCCCGCGGACCGACCGGACCAAACTCGAACCCGGGCCGCGTCGCCTGCTGCACGCGCGCGAACACGTCGTCGATCATGCCGTCGAGGCCGAGCTTGCGGCCGTCTTCGGGCGTGTAGATGCGTGCGACGCCGTAGGCTTCCAGCTCCTCGATCTCGTGCGGCGCGATCGTGCCGCCGCCGCCCACGATGATGCGGATGTGCGGCGCGCCGAGGTCGCGCAGCATGTCGACCATGTACTTGAAGTACTCGACATGGCCGCCCTGGTAGGAACTGCAGGCGATCCCGTCCGCGTCCTCCTGCAGGGCCGCGCGCACGATGTCGGCGACGCTGCGGTTGTGGCCGAGGTGCACGACCTCCGCGCCGTGGGCCTGCAGCAGCCGGCGGATGATGTTGATCGCGGCGTCGTGCCCGTCGAAGAGCGAGGCAGCGCTCACGAAGCGCAGCGGCGCGGTTTCCTGCGCGGCGCCGGCCGCCTGCTGCGATTCACCGTCACGACGGGCAGTCGAAGGTCCGGACATCGTGCACTCCTCCAGCCACCGGGCACGGCCCCGGTTACAAAGTTACTATTGAGTAGAATATTACTGGGTAGTATGATTACGGCCTCCTTCGACGTCAATCGGTTCCCGCATGGCCGACAGCCCCACTCCAGCAAACCTGGCTTCCGGCGATCCTGCCGCCGCCTGGCATGGCCGCCGCCGCCGCCAGGACCACGGCAACAAGCGCGATGCCGTGATCCGTACGGCCGCCCGGGCGTTCGACGAACGCGGGTACCACAACACCTCGCTCGACGACATTGCAGCCGCCCTCGGCGTGACCAAGCCGACCGTCTATTACTACGTCCCGAACAAGGAGCAACTGTTGTTCGAGTGCTTCCGCGCCGGCCTGGAGCCCATCCGCGGGGCTTTGCGCCGGGCCGAACAGGCGTCAGGTTCCGGACGCGACCGGCTGCGCGAAGTCATCCGTGACTACGCCGTCGCGATCGCGTCGGAATACGGCTGGTGCATGGTGCGCGCCGAGCACCAGGACCTCGGGCCGGAGCTGGCCGCGCAGGTACGCTCGCTGAAAGCGGAGATCGACCGCGGGATTCGCCGCCTGGTGCAGACCGGCATCGCGGACGGCTCGATCGCCGTCACGGACCCCAAGCTCGCCGCCTTCGCCATCGCCGGCGCCCTCAACTGGATCGCCCACTGGTACCGCGCCGGCCGCACCCTGTCCTCCGCCGAGGTCGCCGACTCCTTCGTGCAGTTCCTCGAACAGGGCCTTGCGCCACGGCCGGCGCCTGCGCGTGCGCCGCGGTCGCCCCGTGTGCGCCGCAACCGCCCGAATCCCAAGGACTGAAAGGACTTTTCGGGCCCCTATCTTGCGCCGCAAAAAGACCGGGGCGTACACTCCGGTGACTATGGCCCACGGGCCCCGATCCTTCGAGGACGACACCCATGACTGAATCCATCGTCATCGCCGCCGCTCGTCGTACGCCGATCGGCGCGTTCCAGGGCGTCTTTGCCTCCGTCTCCGCGACGCAGCTCGGCGCCGTCGCCGCGAGGGCGGCGCTCGGCGACGCCGGACTCGCGCCCGATGCGATTGACGAAGTGATCTTCGGCTGCGTGCTGCCCGCGGGCCTCGGCCAGGCCCCGGCGCGGCAAGCCGCCGTTGGCGCAGGTCTCGCGCTCAGTGTGCCCGCCACGACGATCAACAAGATGTGCGGTTCGGGCATGAAAGCCGTGATGATGGCCGCGGACCAGATCCGCGCCGGCTCTGCGCGCGTGATACTTGCCGGCGGCCTCGAGTCGATGACCAACGCACCGTACCTGATGCTCAAGGCGCGCGCGGGCTATCGCATGGGTCACGCCGAGATCTACGACCACATGTTCTACGACGGCCTGCAAAGCCCGTGGGACGGCAAGGCGATGGGTTGCTTCGCCGACGCGACCTCTGCCAAGTATGGCTTCACGCGCGCCGACCAGGATGCCTTTGCCGCAGAGTCCGTGCGGCGGGCGCAGCGCGCGTCGAAGGATGGCGAATTCGTTGCCGAGATCGCGCCCGTGACGGTCAAGACGCGCAAGGGCGACCACGTGGTCGCCACCGACGAAACGCCGTTCACGCTCGACATCGACAAGATCCCGAGCCTGAAGCCCGCGTTCGGCAAGGATGGCACGGTCACCGCCGCCTCCTCGTCGTCGATCTCGGACGGCGCCGCCGCGATCGTCATCGCCAGCGAATCCGCGGCGCAGGCGGCCGGGCTCAAGCCGCTGGCCCGGCTCGTTTCATACGCGAGCCATGCGCAAGCCCCGGAGTGGTTCACGACAGCCCCGGCACCCTCGATGCAGAAAGCCATTGAGCGTGCCGGCTGGAATGTTGCTGACGTCGACCTGTTCGAGATCAACGAGGCATTCGCCTGCGTCGCCATGGCCGCGATGCGGGACCTCGGCCTGACCCATGACCGCGTCAACGTGAACGGCGGCGCGTGCGCGATGGGCCATCCGGTCGGGGCCACGGGCGCGCGCCTCATCACCACGCTGCTCCACGCCTTGCGCAAGCGCGGCCTGCGCCGCGGCGTCGCGTCGCAGTGCATCGGCGGCGGCGAAGCCTGCGCCGTCACGATCGAACTCATCTGACGCGCGTTTCCTGAGGCATCCATGCAGCTGCACGGCAAAGTCGCGGTCGTCACGGGCGGCGCGCGCGGAATCGGCAAGGCGATCGCGAACGCGTTCGCCGGGCGTGGTGCGACGCTGGCACTGCTGGACCTCAACCAGGCCGACCTCGACGCGACGTGCGCCGAATTCACGGCCCGGGGCGTCAAGGTGAGCGGTCACGCGCTCAACGTCGCGAAGGAAGAAGACGTGATTCGCGCGCTCGACGAAGTGGTCGTGGCGCACGGCCGTCTCGACGTGCTGGTGAACAATGCGGGCATCATCAAGGACGCACTGCTGGTCAAGGTCAAGGACGGCGCCGTGACCGGCAAGATGTCGCTCGCGCAATGGCAGGCCGTGATCGACGTCAACCTCACCGGCGTGTTCCTCTGCGGACGTGAAGCCGCCGAGCGCATGATCGGGCTCGGCAACGGCGGCGTGATCGTCAACATCTCCAGCATCTCGCGCGCGGGCAACGCGGGCCAGAGCAATTACTCGGCAGCGAAGGCCGGCGTGGCCGCGCTGACCACGACCTGGGCGAAGGAACTCGCGCGTTTTGGCATCCGCGCCGGCGCGATCGCGCCCGGCTTCATCAAGACCGACATCCTCTCCGGCATGCCGCCGGAGATGCTCGACAGGATGACCGCGCCAGTGCCGCTCAAGCGACTCGGGCTCGCCGAGGAAATCGCGCATACCGCGCTGTTCATCGTCGAGAACGACTTCTTCTCTGGCCGCTGCGTCGACGTGGACGGCGGCCTGCGCCTGTAAGCTTCGTCTTGACCCCGGGGGAGATGACCGATGCTGATCAAGGATACGCGCGCGATCGTCACCGGCGGCGCCTCGGGCCTCGGCCTCGCCGTGGCGGAACTCGTCGTTGCCGCGGGCGGCAAAGTCGCACTGTTCGACGTCAACGACCAGGCCGGCGTCGAAGCCGTGCGGGCGCTCGGGCCGGCCGCCAGCTTCCACAAGGTGGATGTCACTTCGGAGCAGGCC
>Ga0209450_10000672_pt1 | contig 17217 bp, 15 predicted proteins | sample FrelakmetLWP11LW_FD_187149 | JGI IMG/M metagenome (GOLD analysis project Ga0209450, IMG submission 187149) | Freshwater lake sediment microbial communities from the University of Notre Dame, USA, for methane emissions studies - LWP11 LW (SPAdes)... | ecosystem: Environmental > Aquatic >...
CCTGTGCTCGGAATCCGCTTTGGCAGACAGAATCAGAATCGGAAGGCGCTCGTCTTCCAGCCGGATGGATCGAAGCACCGACAGCCCGTCGATCTGCGGGAGCATGATGTCCAGCACGATCAGGTCCGGACGCCACTCCTTCCACTGCTGAAGGGCGGAGCTCCCGTCTGCGGCGATCCTCACCTCATACCCCTCGAGGGTCAGGTTCAGTTTCAAACCCTCGGCCAGGTGCGACTCGTCTTCAACGACCAGAATGCGTTCCTGCTTGGAATCAGCCATGGCCCCCCTCATTCCCGGTCACGGGAAACTTGAAAGGCAAAATCAGCGAGAAGACAGATCCCTTCTCGCCCTCCTTTGATTCGACCATCACTCTCCCCTCGTGAAAGCGGGCGATGCTCTCAACCAGATGCAGGCCGAGCCCCGTGCCTTTGGCCGACATATTCTCAGCGCGGCCGATCTGGTAGAATTTTCTGAAGATCTTCTTCGCCTCCGACCTCGGGATCCCGATGCCGTTGTCCTCGAAGCGGATGTGCAACCCTCTGGCCTTGGGTTCGAAGCGGACGTCCAGCCGGGGGACCTTAGCCTTATTGTACTTGATCGCATTGGTGAACAGGTTCATCAACAGCATCTCGAAGAGGACAAGATTGATCGGGTAGGGAAAGGAACGGCCGGAAGGATTGTGAATCGTCACCTCGCACCGACCGAAGAGAGGACGGTTCTTTTCATAAAACCCTTCGACAACCTCGACGAGATCCTCCGCAACAAACCGGTCTTCATAGACCCCGCTCTCGATCTTGGCAAGGCTGAGGATGCGGTTGATGCTGTCGGACAGCCGGTCCGCGTCCTGGACCATGTACCCGATGTATTTCAGCTGGTCCTCCCGGGAAAGCTCGTGCTTGCGGAACGTCTGCAGGTACAGCTTCATGGAAGTGACCGGGGTCTTCAGTTCGTGGGTGAAATTGCTGATGAAGTTGCGCTGGAGACGGTAGAGCTGAATGGTCTTCTGATGGTAGACAAAGATGGTGAAGATGCCCATCAGAATGATCCCCACGAGAGCGGAGAGCACGAGGATCACCACCCAGGTCTGGGGCGCCAGAATCTGATCGCGATCCAGGCTGGCCCTCTCTATGACACTCTTCAGACCCGTGCTGACCTCCAGGTACCAGTAGATATACAGGAAAAGGGACAGGCCCACCGCCACAATGGAGGAAACGAAAATAAGGATGGGATGAAGAAACCACTTGGCTTGACTCATCTCCGACAGCCCCGGCAGAGCCCTTAACAGTTGTTGCTGGTATTGGTGGGACAGATGCAAAGCGTCCTTCCATTGAGGATTCTATTCCCATGAGGTTATGAATTCAACCGAGATCTATGGGCAGAGATCCGGAGGGCGTGGCTGTCGATTACCCCGGAAGGGGATTGTCTCGCAATAGTCCAAGTGGTGCCAGGTTTCTGACAGCCGGATGAACACGACTCTAATGCCCGGACTGTTCCGACCAACCGTATGCGGCTTTGGATGCAACCTTCATCACTTCCGGGGCCCTTGCCGGTTTGACCCCTTTCACAGACTCCCTGTTCACCGGGCGATAGGTAGTCTTGGGCATCCTTGCGTCTCCAACGAGGCGGCATCGCAGGTATTCCTTGACGCTGTAGCAGACGACAAGCAGGGATAGGGCCAGGCCGAGAGCCTTTGTGCTGCCCAGTTCCGACCGAAAGGATTTCTTGATTTCCCTCAACAGTATTTCGCTCTGCCGGTTTTGAACAAAAATGGTCGAAGCCGTGAGAAAATACCGCATGATTTTGAGTCTCTTCTTAAAACCCTCTGAGCGCCGTCGGACAGCCTCGTCAGGGTGGTTCCTGCAATACGCGTACCCGTTCAATGTGGTTCTCATGCCCCGCAACATGGATGCGCCGTTCCGGTTGTAATCGATCTCAAAGGCAAGACGCAAAAAGTCTTCTGATTCCTCTCTGGAAAAATGATCGTGCCGAAACCATATCTTCCCCTGACCGTGTTGGGATCTATAGGGGATGTCATGGATCACTTTTCCCTGCTCTTCGTAGTCCTCGTACAGCTTTGTCCCTGGGATCGGTCCGAGCGGTGCAAACTGCACATAATCCGGCTTCAGGGAGGTCACGTAGTCGACGTCCTCCCAGATCGTGTTCTTGTCGTGCTCCTCATTGAAGAGAATGGAAGAGGCCAGGACGCTGATTCCTCTTTTCTTCAGTCCCGAAAAGAGAACCTGGAAATCCGTGTTCTTGTTCTTCGCATAGAGGACGTTCTTTGATTCAACCCCCACCCATATGAAAGTGACGCCCAGCCGGACGAGAATATCCAGGTCGCCGAGTTCTTTCAGCGTCTCGGCGGAACTGAAGATGGCAAAGGTGAAGCGGCGCTGGTTTCTTTCCATCAGGTCCAGGAGTTCGAGGGCTCGATCCTTCATCTTCAGGAAGTTCTCGTCCAGCACCCCGAAGTCCGTTACATGCATCTCCTCTTCGTAACGGCAACAGAGATCAAAAATTTCCTTCCCGGTCTTCAGGTAAGGAACATAAGTGCCGAAGAAGTGGGACGTGGCACAAAAACGGCACCTGTTTGCACACCCCACGCCCGTTATGAGAATGCCGGAATCAGGCGCCCATGGCGCACCCATGACTTGCCTGTTGAAGGAGCTGTATCCGAGGGGATGCTTGATCGGCTTGTGAACATTTTCCTTGAAAAGCTCTCTCAAGTAGTAGACGCCTTCACCCTTGCAGATGAAATCATGTTCGATCATCGATTCGATGTTGGGGATATTGACCCCGTGCCCCCCCAGGATGATCTTGGATTTCGGCGACAACTCGCGAACGGCCCGCGCCATCTCCCTTGCCTTCTTGAAATTGGGGATGATGAAACTGATTCCGACGTAATCGTATCCCTTTTTCAATTCCTTTTTGAATCGCTTGAAGCTTGGAAAATCCAGAACCGCTGTCGGCATGTCAACGTTTTCAGCCAGGAAATAGAGCCCCTGGCTCCCGTGATTGAAGCGGTATGAAAAGATCCCCTGCTCCCTGGTCACCTGGTTGTGAAAGAGTTCCATCTTGTTTTCTTTTTCCCCATATTCATCATCCACACCATAGGGGCCGAACACTGAAGTGAGTAATAATGTCATGATGTTTCCTCTATAGACCTCCTTATTGGTTCTCCGTAATAAATCCTTATCGCTGATTCTCTTTTCAGAAAAGAAGCAGTGTACACGAAAACGGCGGAGGACTTTGTAAAAGAAATGTAAAAGGAGCGTTTCCCACAAGAGTGAACTTCACTGCGTTTCCACCTTCTGAGCATTTAACGGAGCGGTTACTATTTTTCAGATGGAAAATCCCGGAAGGTTTCCTAAACGGCCTTCGCCTGCGGTGCATCCTTGAAGGGTGGGCAGTTGGGGCAGACCGTGATAAAAAAGATGCCCTTGGTCTGTCGATGTGGCTGCGGAAGACAGTGAGGCGGTGCGCTTCCGTCACGAGATGGAAGCCATCTTTTCCAAAGGAGCGGAGGAGGTTGCGAAATGAGGGGGCTCAACAAAGTTGCTCTCGTCACTGCAGAGTTCTTTGAGGGACCTGTTTAGCGGAACCTGTTAGCGATCACCTCAGATCCCTGCTCTTTTGCGTTGTATTTGGTCGCCTAGGGTGGTAAATTCACACAAATATTATGAAGAACTGGCCGCTTACCAAGAGCTTTTAGCAGAGCCGGTTTTCTATCCTCCCTTCCCGGTTTCCATGTTTACCCGTGCCTATCGTTCAAACATGGAAGATCTGCGGCCGGTTTTTCCACTTTTTTATGCTTAATATCGCAATAGGTGGAAATTTTTCCGTCCTATAATGGTGATATGAGGGAAAACTTTCCATCTATTGCCACTGTTCGGCAACATCAAGAAATAGACAATAGCAATGCCAATCATTCAGTGTTCGGATGCACTCATGGGGCAGGCTGAGTCTCTTGTTCGGTCTGTCTTCCGATGGATGACGCCTATCGAGCGATTCAGCTTCGTCGCAATCAAGCATCCCGAGAGCGTTGCTGGTCGCTTGTTGATGTTCCTTGCTGGTATCAGGGACAAAGTTGCATTCGATGTGTACGTAGATGAAACCCGGACCGTGTTGGGTACAACAGGATTGTATCGTTACAAGAAGGATGCCGAAGAGGCGATATGGGTCGCCTGGCTTTGTGTAGATCCTAAAGCGAGAGGGCATGGCATCGGCCAGGCACTGATTGAACACACGGTAGCTCGGGCGCGGGATGCTGGTTTCGACCGAGTCAGGCTCTATACTTCGACAAGTCCAAACGAGGAAGCAGCGCAGCGGCTCTACGAGAAGAATGGCTTCAAGCAGATTGGGCGCAAGAAAGGGATATTCACAACAATGATCTTTCGAGAGAAGAGGATCGGTGAGGCCGAACCAGAGGGTTCAGGTTACGGCTCGCAAGCTTGCCGAACCTGACCCTCGCCGTTCGGCAACAATGAACAAAGGATGGATAAAACGGCCGGAGATTTGATTTTGGGCAATGAAGCAACATGAAAGGAGGGGTGAGCATGAAAGATCAAGATCAGATTTACAGAGATCTTCAGAAACACCTGAACCGGCAGCCGGTCGGTTTCCCCGCCACCAAATCAGGGAGCGAAATCCGTCTGCTGAAGAGATTCTTCGACCCCGGTGAAGCCCGCGTCGCAATGACGTTGAGTTACAGGCCCAGGCCACTCAGGGAGATCTATGAGGACGTCCGGGAAAAGGGGATGGCCTTTGAGGAAGTGAAGAATACCCTGAATGCAATGGCGAACAAGGGAGTGATCGGAGAGATAGAAAGAGACGGCGAGCAGCACTTCTTCAACACGCCCCTCATCGTCGGCATGTACGAAGGTCAGCTCTACGAACTCTCGCGCGAAGTGCTGGCAGACTTTGACGAATACACCAGCACCAAAGCCTTTGGCCTGGAGTTCCTGAGTTCAGATCTTCCCCAGATGCGCACCATTCCTGTGGAGAAAAGCATCCTTGTAGAACACCACGTGGCCACCTACGACGAACTCACGAGCCTCATCAAAGGATCGCAAGGCCCCTTTGTGATCAATGCGTGTATCTGCAGGAAGTCCTCCGCCCTTAAGGGGACCCCTTGCCGGAAGACGTCAAGAACGGAGACCTGCATGGCGCTTGGAGATATGGCCAAGCATTTAGTCAAGGCGGGGAAGGGGAGGGAAGTGAGCAGAGAGGAAGCCCTTTCCATCAGCCGGCAGAATGAAGCGGAGGGGCTGGTCTTCCAGCCTTCCAATTCCCAGGAAGCATCCTTTATCTGCGCCTGCTGCGGATGCTGCTGCGGCATGCTGCGCCTTCAGAAGTTGCTGCCAAGGCCGCTCGATTTCTGGGCGGCCAACTACTTTGCAACCGTGGACACAGGAACCTGCACCGGTTGTGGGACGTGTGTGGAACAGTGCCAAGTGAAGGCCGTCGCTGTGAACGGGAAACAGGGGATTTCAGAGGTCGATGCCACGCGCTGCATCGGCTGCGGCAATTGCGTGACGGCCTGTCCCTCGGGAGCCATGCGTCTCGCCAAGAGAGAGAAAGAAACGGTTCCTCCTGAAACCCGTGAGAAACTCTACGAGACGATCATGGCCCGCAAGAAAGGAACTCTTGGAAAGATGAAGCTCGCTGCGAAACTCATGCTCCAAAGGTAGTTCTCCTGAGGTGGCAAACGATTTGGAAAGGGATTGAAGCGGAGGAGGTTGCGAAATGAGGGGGCTCAACAAAGTCGCTCTCGTCACAGGCGCAGGCAGCGGCATCGGAAAAACCGTTGCCCTCGCGCTTCTGAAGGACGGGTACCGGGTGGTCCTGGCCGGCCGGCGCAGGGAACCTCTTGAACAGACCGCAAAAGATGCCGGGTCTGCAGGCGCTCAGGCCCTGGTGGTCCCGGCCGATGTGAGCCTTCCGGATTCCGTGCAAGCCCTGTTCGCCAGGACCAAAGAGGTCTTCGGTCGGCTGGACCTGCTCTTCAACAATGCGGGAATCTTCCCTCCGGGGGTTCCCTTGGAGGACCTGAGTTTCGAGCAGTGGAAAACCGCGGTGGATATCAACCTGACGGGTGCGTTCCTGTGCACCCAGGAAGCCTTCAAGATCATGAAAAGCCAGGTTCCCCGCGGAGGCCGCATCATCAACAACGGATCGATCTCGGCCCATGCACCGCGGCCCAATTCAGCGCCCTACACCGCGACCAAGCATGCGATCACCGGCCTGACCAAGTCGACCTCCCTCGACGGCAGGAGGTACGACATCGCGTGCGGCCAGATCGACATCGGCAACGCGGCAACGGAGATCACTTCGAAAATAGGCACAGGAGCTCCTCAGGCCAACGGCACGGTCGCGCCGGAGCCGCTCATGGACCTGAGCCATGTGGCCAGCGCCGTGCTCTACATGGCGAGCCTCCCCCTGGAGACCAATGTCCAGTTCCTGACGATCATGGCCACGAAGATGCCCTTTATCGGGCGCGGCTGACAGGATTGCCCAAAAAACAATCTCCGAGGAGAGTCGAAACATCAGCTGAGGGGCGGGGTCGTGTGAAATTCACTTTCCAGAACCCGGACCCTATCCCTTCGGTCAGGGGCCAGAAAAACCTTGTAGATCTTGTCCTCAGGATCGAGGGGGCGACCGGCCAGATTCTTTTCCAGCATGGAGAGGGCTTCCACGGATTTGTCACATACCGGATAGCCCCTGTCGTCGAGAGGGATGGAGGAATCAAAGGAAACCCTGGAGACGTTGTTGATGTCCACCAGTTTGATGAGACCCGCAGCCGTCAGGATGAGGTTGCCCGACCCTGCAAGATCCGGAACATAGCCTGCCTCGGAAATCAATCCCTTGAGCCGCAGAACAAACCCCCCGGCCTGGGCGCGCACGTTGGCAATCCATTCCCTTTGAGATTCAGATCCTGCCGGATCGGGCATGCGCTCCCTCAAGGAGGCGAGTTCCTGATCGTCAAGACGGTTCCACGGATTGATCGTCTCGCCTTCCATGTATTCCTGAAGCCCGCAGAGGAGGGGTTCCCTTCGATCTCCCCCAGTGAAATCGACGAGGAATTCGTTTGACCGGGCCATGTGGAGAGGAGCGAGGTAGGTCTCGATGATCTTGAAGCGGACCAGTTCTTCTTCCGCCTCCTTCAGGGTTCTGAATCGGGTTCTGAAGACTCGCAACATCTTGAGGGGACGGGCCTTGGGAAACTGCCGGACCCCGTCCCTGAGAACTCCCGTCCTCTCCCTGTCGAGGTCTTCACGAAGCAGGACCTGCATGATGTGGGAACGGAGCCCGGCGCGGTAGTGCCTTCGGTAAACATAGATCCCAGGGGCTCTCACGAAGTTCATGGCCACCACATCCTCATGGGTGAGGCGGAGCTTGTCCCTGGGATCTTCCTTAGTCATCCGGCGAACTTGATGTACCGGACGCTCAGGATGTTGGGCAGAGAACGAATCTCGTGCAGGATGTCTTCACTCGCCGGAGTGTCGAGGTTGACGGTGCAAATCGCCTGCTCCTTTGCCCTTCCAAGCTGAAAACGGGCGATGTTGATCCCGTGCTTGGCCAGGGTCATACCGATATTGCCGATCACACCGGGCCGGTCCACATTCTGGACGAGGATCATGGGACCCTGGGGGACGGCGTCAAGGAAAATCCTGCCGATACGCACAATTCGCGGATACTTCTTGGCAAAGACCGTTCCCCAGATCTCATTCAAATCGTTCTTGATCCCCGGAAGGTCAATGCGGATCAGGTTGGTGTACTCCACCGCCTGCAACTGGATCGTCTCCTGAACCTTGATTCCCTTGTCTTTGGCCAGATGGGGCGCGTTGACAAAATTCACAGGACGGTCCGTAAAGCAGCTCAAAAGACCCTTGAGAACTGCGTGGGTCAGGACCCGTGTGTCGTATTCGGTCAGGTAGCCGCTGTAGGTGATGTTCATGTCGCAGGGTTGACGGACCATCTGGCCCACCATGGACCCCATCTGTTCCGCGAGATCCAAATGGATCCGGAGTTTGGCCATGGTCTCCATAGGGATGGACGGAAAATTCACCGCATTGATGATGATCCCCTCGATCAAGTAGCTCACCATTTGCCTGGCGATCATCTCGGCAACCTTTTCCTGGGCTTCGCCCGTGCTTGCTCCAAGGTGAGGGGTGAGAATGATGTTCGGATGCTTGAAGACCGGCGCTGAAAAATCGGGGGGCTCCTGGGGGAACACATCGAGGGCTGCGCCGGCGACGTGGCCTTTGGACATGGCTTCGGCCAGGTCGTCCAGGTTGACCACGTCTCCGCGGGCGCAGTTGATCAGACGAACGCCCTTCTTCATCTTCTGGAGAGTGGCACTGCGGATCAGGTTCTTGGTCTCCTCCATCCGGGGAACATGCAGAGAGATGAAATCCGCGTGAGCCAGCAGGTCGTCCATAAGAACCAGTTCCACGCCAAGGGAGGCGGCCACTTCTTTGGTGATGTAAGGGTCGGTGGCGATCACCTTCATGCCCAGACCCTGGGCTCGGGAGGCGACGACGCGGCCGATCTGGCCCAATCCGATGATGCCCAGTGTTTTTCCGCCGATTTCGACTCCCATGAAGGCTTTCTTCTCCCACAGGCCGGCGCGCATGGAAGCGGTCGCCTGCGGGATGTTCCGCGCCAGGGAAAGCATCATGGAGACCGCGTGCTCTGCCGTGGTCAGGGTGTTTCCTCCGGGGGCGTTCATCACCACGATGCCCCGGCTGGAGGCTTCGCTCACATCCACATTGTCGACCCCAATGCCGGCACGGGCCACGACCTTGAGCTTTCCCGCCTTTTCAAACACCGCAGCAGTGACCTTGGTGCCGCTGCGGACGCCGAGTCCGTCGAACTCGCCGATCAGGCCGGCAAGGACTTTCGGATCGTTCGTGGCTTTGTCGTTGTCCACGACCACTTGGATCTGGCCTGTCGCTTCCAGGATCTCTTTTGCCCTCGGAGACATATTGTCCCTCAACATCACTCTGTACATCGTCACCTCCTTATCATCGTTAAAGGTTAGTCATCCCCCTCCGGGCTCCAATCCGCCACCGAAGGATCCTGAAAAAGGCCTTATGCTGAAGGCGCTTTTTGAGCGAGGTGCTGTAAGGCTTTGTCCATGCGCCGGAGGACCGTTTCCTTTCCGAGAACCTCCATCACCTCAAAAAGCCCTGGGCTGACGCTTGTGCCTGTGAGCGCCACCCGGAGAGGCTGAGCGATCTCTCCCAGTTTGATCTTCTTTTCGTCGAGGATGCAAAGAAACAAGCCTTCCAGGCTCTTCTGCGTAAAGCCGTCGAGGCTTTCGAGACGGACCCTGGTTTCTTTCACGAGAGGCGCGATATCCGGTTTCAGGAACTTCCGATCCGCTTTGTCTTCGTAGCGAAAATTCTCGTCGAAGTAGAAACGGGCACTCTCGGCCATTTCGACAAGCGTTTTGCTCCGCATCCGGAGCGTCTGCGCAGCACCCCGCACCCGGCCTCCGTCGGGAGACTGGAATCCGAGCCTCTCCAGAAAAGGGACGAGCGCTTCAGCCAAGTCTTTGGGATCCGACTCACGGATGTACTGGGCGTTCAGGTCAAGGAGCTTATCCGGGTTGAAGATTCCCGCGGACTTGCCCACGTTTTCCAGGGAAAACTTCTGGATCAGTTCCTGGACCGTGAACTTCTCCTGGTCTCCATGAGACCAGCCGACCCTGGCGAGAGCGTTCAGCAGAGCATGAGGCAAATACCCCATGTCCCGGTAGGCCAGGACCGAAGTCGCACCGTGGCGCTTGCTGAGTCTCGTGCGGTCAGGGCCGAGAATCATGGGCACGTGGGCATAGTGGGGAAGGGGTTCTCCAAGGGCCTGGTAGATGAGGATTTGGCGAGGGGTATTGTTGACATGATCGTCCCCCCGAATCACATAGGTGATGCCCATGGTGATGTCGTCCGCGACCACGGCCAGGTGATAGGTGGGGCTTCCATCGGAACGCCACAGCACCAGGTCATCCAGTTCTTCATTCTGAAAGGAAATCGATCCCTTGACCAGGTCATGAAAAACGGTCTTGCCCCCCTGCGGCGACTTGAGCCTCACCACGGCGTTGGGGCCGGGCCCAAGGCCCTTGTCCCGACACTTACCGTCGTACTTGGGTTTCAGCCCGAGGGCTTTGGCCGCCTCCCGTCTTGCATCCAACTCCTCAGGAGTGCAGTGGCAGTAATAGGCCTCGCCTGTGGAGAGGAGCCGTTCGACCATCTCCTGATAAATGGGATATCGCCGGGACTGAAAGTAAGGGCCCTCGTCCCAATCGATGCCGAGCCATTGGAGGGAGTCCACGATGGCGCGGGTTGCTTCATCTGTGGATCTTTCCTTGTCCGTATCTTCGATTCTGAGAACGAATTTCCCTTTCTTCTGCCTGGCAAACAGCCAGTTGTAGAGCGCTGTTCTTGCTCCGCCGATGTGAAGGTACCCTGTGGGGCTCGGGGGGAATCGGGTTACAATTTTCTCTTCGGTCATCGTGTCATGGCTCCTTCAGGGGTAGCGCAGGAGTGTATCACAGGCAAAAGGGATATTCAATTTCTTGGTGGGGCGAGTTCACGTCTCGGGGCAGAAAAAAAGCAGAGCCATTTCTGGCTCTGCTTTGAATGGAGGGTTGGTTTTAAAATCCTTTTCTAAACGGGCCAAATCTTAGGTTAGGCTTTCTAAATCTCCAACGTCTCCATCCCCAACGACTTCCCGCAACGCCGTTTTTCCTGCCGAGCAAATCTTCATGTCTTTTAATAGATAAGATTCCCGGCAAAAAGATGCACGAACACCCGAGAAGTTCGTTTGCTGGCACTGTGTTTCTATTTGTCGGTTCCCTGTTCTCATCTAACTTTTCCTTGCTGTTGGGTTACTATAATACTTCAATTTTTATATTTGTCAACAATTTTATCGTATATTAGATATAAATTATGCATAATTTATATATATAGTGTATCAGAGACCGAAACGATACTAGATGATGTATTTTTTTCCGTAAACTTGGACGATTTCTTTTGAGGGCCTGTGCACAAAGAAAAAGCAGAACCGGATGGGGTTCTGCCTTTCATGGAAGAAGAAGATCTTGGGGATTACGGTCGAGACGGCCTCCAGCCCTGCATCTACGCGGCTGCAGCCGCTTTCATGCCTGCCTCGATACCCTTGCTGAAATCCGTGAGGACCGTGGTCATCCGTGTTCCCAATTCCTTGTCGAGGAGGAAAAGCCCATTGTTGTTTTCTGTTCCCGTGCCCACGAGTTTGAGCTTGGCAAGGATGTCGTTGTCGTTCTCTTCTTCCTCGATTTGTTCGGTCACGTACCACTGGAGAAAAATCTGGGTGGCGTGGTCTCTCTCGGCCATCGCCAGGTCCACAAGGTCATTGATGGACTTGGTAATGAACCGTTCATGGGCGAGCGTCTTTTCGAACATGTCTTGGGGCGACTCGAACTCGGAGGGAGGTTCCTGAAGGCTCATGAGCCTTCCCTTGCCGCCCTGCCGCGCGATGTATTCGTAGATCTTCATGGCATGGAGCATTTCCTCATGATACTGGACCATGAACCAGTTGGCGAATCCCTTGAGCCCGATCCTGTCGCTGAAGGACGACATGGACATATAGAGGTATGCGGAATACATCTCTCGATTGACCTGTTCATTCAACGCGGATTCCATTTTCTTTCCGATCATCTTAAGTCCTCCTTTTGCATTTAAAGGGTGTATTGAAAAGCTTTAATTGAGAACGTGATCCCCCGTTCTCGACTAGTCCGAGGGAATTCAGACGAAATAATCTAAGCAGCGCGGGGAGCCGTGTCAAACGTCCGCCTGGAAGGAGGACTTGGGCGGGGAGAAGCCGCTAGTAGGGGAATTCCTTGAAGATCTCTTTAACTCCAAAAGAGGCCAGTTCATCCGCGGTAAGCCATTTCGCCCCCTGCTCGAAAAAAGCCTTCGCATTGAGGATATTCTCGGACAGGGAACGCTGGGTCTGGACAAAGCTCTTGCTCCAGAGGACCTTTCCGCTTTCCACGTCCACCAGGTGAAGAGCGAACGCCACCGAAGCAGGGCTTGAAACCGCGCTGGCTCCGCCTGCTCTCTCCCTATACTTCCAGACCGTGCCCACGGTCATGAGGTTGGCACCCAGGAGCTTTCCCACTTTTTGAGAAAGAGAAAGGGGGGTGTCCCGGCGGTCGTCCAAAGGAAGCTGGGCGTAGGTCTTGGCCACGAGAGGCTGAGAAAGCACGCGGTCCCCATGCTTTTTTTCGAGAGCCTCGCGGACATAGCGCGTCAAAACCTTGTCGCAGTCGGCAGAGAGGCTGCGGGGATCATACGTCAGATCACAGACCGGGCAGACCACGCTTTCCGTGATGGAAGAACCGAAGGATCCTTTGAAAAAAGGCATCACCCCGATTCGTTCCAAAGCCAGGGCAGGGTCACTCGAATCGGTTGGCTCCGCAACCCCCGGACAAACCCCGAGAAGCAGGACGAACGCCAGGGCAGAGGCCAGGGTTCTCCTCAGTCCTGCAGGAGTCGTTTTTTGCATAGGTCGTCGTCTCCGTAAAAGAATTCCGGCTATTTGCCTCGGCTGAAGAGATAAACGAGTTTTGTGGTGATGGACACGCAGGTGCAGATGTTGAAGATCATGCCCTTGAAGGCCTGGGACAGGTGATCGTAGGACGTGTGAAGCTCTTCGACGTCCAGGGGAATGGTTTTCAGGGATGGGGTACTCACCACAGAGGCGTTCCGCGGCTCCTGTCCCATATCCATGAACGGCAGGTTTCCGAAGACGTCATCTTTCTCAAGGAGCAGCAGAGGAAGAGCGCCTTTGGCCGTCTTGCCCACCACATAGGCCTGGCCTTCCTGGATGTAATGGAGTTCATCCTTCTTGGATCCCATATCCACCGCAACTTCCAATCCTTTGGCAGGAAGCACGAGGGGATCGTCCTTCCTCGAAGAGAGATCCACGGCTCTGTCGGTAATCTTCTTGAGCCGGCGGTCAAGACTGGAAAGGGTGTTTCGGAAATCGACGGGCAGGGTGTAGAACTCCCCTGCCAGCCGCTGGGTGTCCAGAAGACCCAGGCGAAGGTCCCCCATGGCGGTCACCGTGGCGCTCCGGGCGTATTCCTGAAACAGCAGCGACGTGAAGCTCCCGATGAAACATCCTTCCCCCAGCTTGGCGATCGTGAGGGGTCCCCGTGAAGTCTCTCTTGTGATCTGAGCCGCTCCATCGAGAATGACCCAGATCCATTTGCCGTGGCTGCCCTCTTTGACCACGGTTCTCCCATCGGGAAACTCCTCCTCGTCCAGAATGTAAAGGTAGTCAATGGCGGGCCCCTTGATCACCGGCAGTTCACTTTTTTGACCGTCCTTGGATTTTGATCCCTTCTTGCTTAACAGTACGTCTGCCGTGTTGGGACCGACTTTTTCGATGACTCCGTCGTCAATCATCCTCAGGGCATCCAGAACGATTTCCATTCGGCTCTTCTCGATCACAGGTTCGCCGGGAACTTTTTCCTCAGTGAACTCGAAGCTCCCCTCTGTTCTTCCGAAAAGGGAGTAAACCGCATCGAGCCCTTTGAGGGAACCGTTCATCGCGTTGACCGGATTGCCCTTGACGAAATGGACGATGCCCGGATGGGGGACGTACTGGCTCATGATCCGCAGCGTCCCGGTGCTGCTGTTCCCGCCGATGATCTGAAACAGATCCGCAAGGCTGGTGAATTTCAGATTTCCTGTGAGTACCGCTTTGCCTCCCATGCTCGATCCTCTATTTTGTCCAGTGCAGCTCTTTTTGCAGGTGGCGCAGGGTGAGGAGCAGCGCCTCTTTGAGAGTGCCGCCCACCCCTTCTCCTTTGAGAGCGCTCGCCGGATGATAGGGGACCTTGAGTTTGCTGTTCAGGTCCTGATCGAGCGTCTCCACGGGCAGAATCGGGATGCCTTGCTGCTCCAGGTCGCGTTTGTTGTACTGAAGGACGAGAGGAATGTTGAAGATGCTTTTCCCCTCTTCTTTCAGGTTCTCAGCCAAATCCTTCAGGGAAAGCAGGTTGGCTTTTCTTCGAACTTCCAGGGAATCGGCGACGAAGACCACACCGTCCACTCCTTTGAGCACCATCTTTCGGGTCGATCGATACCGGGATTGGCCCGGGACCGTGTAAAGCTGAACCTTCACGTCGCAGCCCCTGATTTTTCCAAGACCCATGGGCAAGAAGTCAAAGAACAGGGTCCGATCCCCCATGGTGTTGATGGAGACCATTTCCGAGTTCGTCTGCTTGCGAAAGGCCTTGAAGACGTACTCCAGATTCGTGGTCTTTCCACAACGCCCCGGGCCGTAGTAGACCAGCTTACACTCGATGATTCTGTCTTTCGCGTTGAAAATGGCCATAAACGTTCGAGAGGTTCCTCCTGATCTGCCGGACGGGGCTGCGTCGTCCGTTGCTCACAAGCCCCTGCCGGAGCCTTTTCTCTTCAGAGATTCCGCGGGCCGGCTCAATCCGCATCAATGGTAATATCCAGAGTGTAATCCCCCCGCCTCGGTCCCTGCTTGATCTTGGCGGTGCCGGAAACAGTGCCCGTGCTCCTGAACACGGTAATGGGAGAGTAGCACTGGATATCGCTGAGCCGTGTTCCCGGAATCAGGGTGTCTGCCACGCTTTTTTGAACCGCTGGAATCAAAACGGTAACGGTATTGGCGGACTGGAAATGAACGTCAAAGTCCATGGTCTGCCCTGCCATAGGCCCGCCCTGGAGGTGAAGGGAGATGGCGGAGATTTCAAGAAAAACCTCTTCCTTTTTCTTTTTCGGCTTGGAAGCCAAAGAAGGCTTTGCTTCCACCTCCGGGATTTCCGTTTTGAAACCTTCCTTCTCCAGGGAGGTCTTGAGAAAAGTCCGGATGTACTTGAGGTCTTCCGTGGAGAAGAAATCGCGGGTCTTCCATTTGCCGAACTGCGCAACCGCCGCTTCGGGTGTTTTAAGGGCCGCGTAACACTTGATCATGTTTTTGGCCGTGACCACGGGCAAGACACCCTGCTCCAGCAGCCTGTGAAATTCCTTTAGCGCCTGTTCGTACTGACCGAATTTGGCAAGCGCCACCGCTCCTTCAATGGCCGCGGCTTCCTTGGTTTGGGAAAAGCTGAACAGTTTCTTGATGAGGTCCTGCAGGTCCCCGGAGAGTTCCGGTCTTTCCGGGGTATCTCTCAGCTCATTCAAGGAGTTGTCAACCGCCCGGATTTTGCTCTTCACTCCGGCGACGAGCGGCTTGTGCTCGGCAAGCGTTTTGCTTTTCCCTATGACGGAAAGAATTTGCAAGTACTTTGTCTTGGCATCCGACAGGAGCCCCTGGGTTCGGTAAAGGTCCGCCTCTTTCAAAAGGCGCTTTATGATATCCGTCTCGTTCATCCAACGCTCTCTGAATACTCCTCGGCAGGGAGGATAAGGTTCAAAGAAAACAAAACAGGCTATTTTTACCATATCCTGTTTATCTTATAAAGAATTTTCTTCAATATTGTGCGGCTCTCTCTTCTCGAAAGGATTCCTAGCCGAAAAGGCGGGTCAAGATCCTGGTACCCTGTTTACCTGCCGGAGAGAGGGGATTTGACGGAGAAAACCATCTTGTAGTAAGAGAGAGGGAAAATCAAATGCTTTGAATCGGATCATCATAAGACAAGAACAGGTAGAAAAGATAAGAACTCGAAGCATACTTGCGGGGCATGGGCATGAAAGTCAAAGTGGAAAGTGAAAAGATTGTCAAGGCGGTCAGAAAACTCGAAGGGATTGAGATGGTCCTGGAGAATGCGGAGGATGCAAAGGAAGCGCTCAACCTGATCTTGAGAAGAGCGGATCTGTTGAACCTGGGGGACCTTGCAAAACTCAAAGAGGTGAAGGTCTCCGCCTTCCAGGAGTACAAAACCTCTGCCGTGGACTACACGGTAGTCTTTTTGCTGGAGTTTTTCTTTGTTCCGGATGCATCCGCCGACTCAAAGGTCGCCCTCATCAAGGCTTTGCAGGAGTTCTTCAACAAGATTTAGTCGGAGGCGTAGACCCACTGATAATTGATGGGGCGAAGATCCAGGAAAGCTTCCTTTGGGTGCAGGAACTCATCCTTGAGCCTGATCCAGCTTACGTGGTGTTTGAGCCGCCTCATCTTTCCGTCTTCCGGTGGTTTTGCGTAAGCGGTGTGACCGTACACGGCTTCAGAGATCCCGATGTACCCCTCGCGGGCAGGGTAGAGATAGGCCGCCTTGAAGCTCTCCGGTTCAATGAACTCGCGGTTTGCCAGGGCAAGAATCTGTTTGTCCGTGAGTTGAATGAGGAAGAATTTGGAGAGCCCCCGCTCCGAGTACTTGATCATGGAGCGCGATTCGCTGCTGGACACGAACACGGTGGTGATGAAATCCAACCTCTTCATGAGCTGGGCGGCGATAAGGGCTGCCGTTCTTCTGCCACCCACGTTGACATGGCATCCGTAGTACTCGAAGAGCTTCCTCTGCAAATAGCGACCCTCGGGATCTCCCATCTCGTAGAGATGGGTTTGGATGTAACGGAGCCACCGGGCAAGATCTTCTGCGGCGTCGGCAATGGGCCAGTCGATTTTCACGTGAAAATGGGTTAGAGCATATCGGTTGTTTCTTCGCACGGTAGGGTCTTGCTGGATCAGCAGCGCATAATCCACGTCGAGCCAGCTCTCCAGGAAGTCCAGAAAGCGGGGTCTGTCGAAGTAGCGCAGGTTGCGATCAAAGTTCTTGTACAGGGGGAGCTCCGCGAAGAACTCGAGGTTTTCTTTGATGACCTTGTTTTCGGGGAAAAAACGAATGTAATTCTTCATCGAGGGATGGATACTCCCCTCGCAGAAGATGACAATGAAGGTTCGGAAAAGGTCAGACTCTTTTTCCATTTTCTTCGATTTGGGTTTCAGTTCGCTTTTATCCACAAAACTGTACTCTGCTCCGCTCTGGATGTGCTTGTAATAGGAGTCCACCAGGGAGATCTTCATGAGCCGTTGCTCGAGAACATCTCTCAGGATCTCGTAGAGAGATCGCCGAAGCTTTTCATGGTAACTGAGTCTTTCCCTGTAGATCCACATGGATCAGTCCCTCGGAGGCGGACCCCTCTTTCTTGGAGAAAAACAAAGAAGCAGCAGAGGGGGTGTGAAAGAAGATAGCCAATCATATCAGGAAAGGCTTGTAAGGGTCAATAAGAAATAGAGAATTCGGGA
>Ga0209450_10000674_pt1 | contig 17205 bp, 16 predicted proteins | sample FrelakmetLWP11LW_FD_187149 | JGI IMG/M metagenome (GOLD analysis project Ga0209450, IMG submission 187149) | Freshwater lake sediment microbial communities from the University of Notre Dame, USA, for methane emissions studies - LWP11 LW (SPAdes)... | ecosystem: Environmental > Aquatic >...
GAGCGCGAGTCCCTCGATCATGATCTGCATGCCGAGGAACTTCATGTCCCAGCGCGAGTCGCGCATCAGCGCGTCCATGATCGTGAACAGGTTGTCGTTCACCTGGTAGAGCTTGCCGAGCTTGCTCTCCAGGTAGCGCAGGAACACCTCGAGGTGGCGCGCCTCGTCCATCACCTGGGTGGCCCCGTAGAACTTGCCGTCCACCCAGCGCACGCTCTCGGTCACCTGCGCGGACGCGAACAGCGCGCCCTGCTCGCCGTGCATGAACTGGCTCAGCAGCCACGACGAGAAGTCGTGCACGAAGCGCATCTGCTCGTCCTGGTTAAGGCGGATGCCGTGCGCGGCGAGCCCTTCCATCGGTACGAGCTCGATCGGGAACACCGGCTTTTCGGGACTGCGCGGGTCGACGTCGGTGGCCCAGTCGAGCTGCCGGTCGCCGTCCCACTGGTTCTGCACCGCGCGGCGGTACAGGTCGTACATCTCGGGGTAGTCGCCCTGGTAGCGGAAGTCGAACCACGCGTCGTGGCTGGCCTTCATGCCCACCGGCTCGCCCTGCTTGCCCTGCTTGAGCAGCAGGCCGCGCGCCACGGATGGCGCGAGGTCGACGAGCACCTTCTTGTTCTCGACCCGCGTCGCCACCTTCATGGCGTCGAAGACGTCCTGCACGCGGCGGCGGGCCGGGCTCGGCATGGATTGCAGTGCGCGCTCTGGAAGCATTTGCGGAATCCTCATGCTGTCGGGCCGCAGCCCGTGGCTGGTCAGTGGCCTTCGATGACCACGGGTGTGTCGGCGTAGGCGCAGCAGGCGAGCAGGAAGCCCGCCTCGCGCTCGGCATCGCTCAGGCAGTTCGGTTCGCCCATCACCACGCTGCCGTCGCTGCGGCGCAGCTTGCAGGCACCGCAACCGCCCATCGTGCAGCTGTAGGGCAGGTCGAGCCCCGCCTCGAGGCCGGCCTGCAGGATCGTCTGGCCGGGACGGGCCGTGACGCGGCGGCCGCTCTTCGCAAAGGTGATTTCCGCCGCGTGGCCGGGGACGCGGGGAGGCGCGGCCGAGGCATACGCGAAGCGCTCGGTGTGCACCCGATCGCGGGGCACGCCGGCCCCGGCGAGGGCGGCGCACACGCTCTGCATCATCAGTTCGGGGCCGCAGACGTAGTACCCGTCGGCCGGGCAATCGCCGAGCACTTCGAGCACGCGGGCGCCGTCGAGCGCGCCGCGCTGCCCTGGCCAGCCGGCGGGCGCCTCGTCGAGCGCATGGTGCACCGCGAGGCGCGGACTGAATTCCCGGGCGAGCGACTCGAGGCGGCTGCGGAACACGATCTCCTGCTCGCTGCGGTTGCCGCAAAGCAGGGTGACGCGGCTCGCCGGCTCGGCACGCAGTACCGTCTCGACGATGCTGATGAGCGGGGTGATGCCCACGCCGCCCGCCACCAGCACGAGGTGCCGGGCGACCGCCGGGTCGGTCGCCAGCGTGAAATCGCCGGTCGGCTCGAGGGCCGTGAGCGTGTCGCCGACCCGCACGTGCTCGTGCAGGTGGCGGGAGACCGTGCCGTCGGCCACGCGCTTCACGGTGATCGCGGGCGCTCCGGCCACGAGCGGCGAGCTCGAGAACGAATAGCAGCGGCGATGGGTCGCGCCGCCGGCGTCCACGAGCAGCGTCAGGTGCTGTCCCGCGCGGTAGGCGAGGGCCGGCGCGCCGCCATCGGGCGCCGCCAGCACGAAGGTGCGCGTCGAGGGCGTTTCCTGGATCACCTCGGCGACGCGCAGCTTCAGGCGCGGTTGGCGGGGTTGCGAGTGGCCCCAGCGGGCGCTCGCCTGGCGCAGCTCGAAACTCGGCGGCGGTTCCTTGAACCAGCCCTTCAGCATGGCGGCGATGCCCGGCATGACGTTCCTGCGGTGCAATAAAGTGTGTATAGATACTACACACAATCCCGGCTGCTGGCAAGCCCCGGTACCGAGCGAGGCGTCCAGGGGGCGCTCTACGGCGCGACCTTGGCGAGGAACTGGCGGATGTGCTTGCGGTGCATGGCGCCGAGCAGCCGCACGATCACCGGCGCAATCAGCTCGATGACACCGGAAATATGCTCGGCCGTCTCGTCCGTGTAGTTGCCGAGGACGAGCCGCGCTTCGCGCTTCACGAGCTGCGCCATGGACTCGTCGTGCACGCTGAGGTCGGACGGGCGGATGCCGCGGTCGGGCCCGAAGCCCATCTCCTTGAACTGGGCCCAGCACTCGAGGATCACGGCATCGTCCTCGGAGACCCGGGCGGCGTCGCCGCTGCCGTGCACGCCGACCAGGCCCTCGTCGGCGAGCTCGCGCAATTCGCCGCGGCTGACGCGTCCGGGCACGAACCTGGCAACCGGCACGGTCGGCTGCTGCTGCGCATGCGCCCAGCCCGAGAGCGTGGCGCGCACCCGTCGCACGAGATCCTCCTGCTCCGGCGTGAAGTCCTCGCGCGCGGAATCGTCGAGGATCGCGCGGATGGCCTTGAGCGGCAGGAACTGGCGCTCCTGCAGCTCGCGGATGTGGCGCAGCCGCTCGAGATGCGCCGGCGTGTAGAGCGCGGTGTTGCGGCCGGTCTTGATCGGATCCGGCAGCAGTCCCTGCAGCTTGTAGAAGTGGATCGTCTCGCGCGGCAGGCCGCTCTCGCGCACCAGGTCGCGCATGCGCAGGTAGCCGTCCGGCGCTGCCGCGGCGGCGGCGACCGACGGTCCGCGGGTCGAGTGGTCGGTATTGGGCAGGGTCCGCATGTGGAGTGATACTATACACTCTGCGCCGCCCCTGCAGGGCGACGTGGTCAGCAGGCACGCCCGCCCATCGGACCCGATGGGCGGGCAGCTGGGTCACCGCCCGCCGAGCACCTGCGCGAGTTGCTCGCGGGTCAGTCGCACCACCACGGGCGCCAGCGCGAGCAGCGCGACGAGGTTGGGTATGGCCATCAGCGCGTTGAGCGTGTCGGCGATGGTCCAGGCGAGGTCGAGCTGGCTGACCGCGCCGAAGAACACCGCCGCCGTCCACAGCACGCGGAACGGCAGGATCGCGCGCGGCCCGACCAGGTAATTCCAGCAGCGCTCGCCGTAGAAGCTCCAGCCGAAGATCGTGGTCAGCGCGAAGATGGCGAGCGCGATCGCCACCAGCTCGTCGCCGATGACGGGCATCGCCGACTGGAACGCGAGCTGGGTCAGGGCCGCCCCGGTTTCGCCGCTGGTCCACGCGCCCGAGACCACGATCGCGAGCCCCGTCATCGAGCACACGACGAGGGTATCGAAGAAGGTACCCATCATGCCGATCAGTCCGCTGTGGACCGGGCTCGCGCTGAACCCCGCGGCCTGGGCGATTCCTGCCGTGCCGAGTCCGGCCTCGTTCGAGAAAATGCCGCGCGCGACGCCGTAGCGGATGCCGGCCATGACCGCCGCGCCCGCGAAGCCACCGACCGCCGCGGTGGGACTGAAGGCATTAGCGAAGATCGTCATGAATGCTGCAGGCACGTCTGCCGCGTGCACGACCAGCACGACCAGGGCCGCGAGGATGTAGCCGATCGCCATGAACGGCACCAGCCAGTTCGCCACGGCCGAGATGCGCTGGATGCCGCCGAGGATCACCGCCGCCGTCAGCACCAGCAGCACCAGGCCGGTCACCGTGGTGCTCCAGCCGAACGACGTGTGCATGGCCGCGGCGATGCTATTCGCCTGCACCATGTTGCCGATGCCGAAACCGGCCAGCCCGCCGAACACCGCGAACACCGTGCCGAGCCACGCCCAGCGCTTGCCGAGGCCGTTCTTGATGGCGTACATCGGCCCGCCCACATAGCGGCCGTGCGCGTCGCGCTCCCGGTAATGCACGGCGAGCACCACCTCGGCGTACTTGGTCGCCATGCCCACGAGCGCCGTCATCCACATCCAGAACACCGCGCCCGGGCCGCCGAGTGCAATCGCGGTGGCGACGCCCGCAATGTTGCCCACGCCGATGGTGGCGGCGAGGCAGGTCATCAGCGCCGCGAACGGGCTCACCTCGCCGGGCAGGTCCGGGTCGACGTCGCGGCCGCGCCAGACCAGCCGCAGGCCGGCGCCGATGCGGCGGATGGGCATGCCGCCGAGTCGCAGCTGCAGGTACAGGCCGGTACCGAGGATCAGCACCAGCATGGCCGGGCCCCAGACGATGCCGTTCAGGGTGTTCATCCAGGCGGAGAAGGTCTGCATGGCTCGCCTCGCGGTTCAGTTGAGCAGGTGGTTCTGCATGAACGCGACGGTCGCGTAGAACTGGTAATCGGCGTTGCGCTTCTTGGCGAAGCCGTGCCCCTCGTCCTCGGCGAGCAGGTACCACGCCGCACCGCCCTTGCCGCGCACCGTGGCCACCATCTGCTCGGACTCCGTGTAGGGCACGCGCGGGTCGTTCTTCCCCTGCACGATGAACAGCGGCTTGCTGATGTTCTGCGCGTGGTTGAGCGGCGAGATGCCGAGCAGGAACTCGCGCATCGCCGGGTCCCGTTCGTCGCCGTATTCGACGCGCCGCAGGTCGCGCCGGTATTCCTCGGTGTTCTCGAGGAAGGTGACGAAGTTGGAGATGCCCACCACCGACAGCGAGCTGCGGATGCGGTCGTCGTATTTCGTCGCCGCGGCGAGCGTCATGTAGCCGCCGTAGCTGCCACCGGTGACCATGACACGGGACGCGTCGAGGTCGGGCCGGGTGCGCAGCCAGTCGAGCAGCGCGCCGATGTCCTTCACCGAGTCTTCGCGCAGCCGGCCGTTGTCGAGCTTGGCGAAAGACTTGCCGAAACCCGTCGAGCCGCGCACGTTCGGGTACAGGATCGCGACGCCGAGCTGGTCGAGGTAGTAGTTGTTGCGCCCGAGGAAGATCGGGCGCGACTGGCCCTCGGGGCCGCCGTGGATGTTGATCACGACCGGCCGCGGGCCGGCGAAGCGAGCCGCGGGCTTGTAGAGCAGGCCGGAGATGCTGCGGCCGTCGAAGCTCGTCCAGCGGACGATCTCAGGTTCCGTGAACGCTGCGGCGTTGATGCCGCCGGTCTCGCTCTCGGTCCAGCGTTCGACGCGCTGGGCCGCAAAGTCCACCGAGTACACGTCCCAGGGCGCGCGCGCCGAGGACAGCGATACGCCGAGTTCGCGGCCGGACTCGTGCCAGGCGAGGGCGTCGACCACGCCGATCGGCAGCTGCGGGACCGGCAACGCCTTGCCGGTAGTGGCCTCGATGTGGTGCAGGACGCTCGCGCCGTCTTCGTTGGTGATGAACGCGATCGTGCGGCCGTCGGGCGCGACGTCGAAGCCCTCGACGTCCCAGTGCAGGCCGGTCGTGAGGTAGCGGTGCCTGCCGCTCGCGATCTCTATCCAGGCGAGCCGCATGTACTCGGAATCGCGGTCCGTCAGGACGTACACGCCCTTGCCGTCGCGGCTGAACTCCGCGCCGTCGTACGCGACCGGCACCTTGCCAGCCTTCGGGGTCAGCAGCGTCTTCGTCCCCGCAGCGACGTCCGCGATCCACACGTAGCTCTCGTTGACCGACACGTACTCGATGACGGCAAGCCGCTGGTCGTCCGGCGACCAGTCGAGCGGGGCCCAGCCGCCGCCCTTGAGTTCGAGCAGGAGGCGCGTCGATGAGGGGTCGCGCGGGTCCATCACGTAGACGTCGCGGTCGACGCCGTTGCGCCGGGTCGAGGCGAACGCCATGCGGTCGCCCGCGTGCGACCAGGGCCCGAGCGAATTCTGCGACCGCCCGCCGTCGCTGATCATCGTCGTCGTGCCGGTCGCGACATCGCTGCGGTAGATCTGCGAGAACTCGTCGCCGCCGCGGTCTTTCGTGAATACGAAATAGTCGCCCGAGCGGCGCGGCCAGCGGGCGTCGGCAACGCGGTCCGGGTAGAAGGTCAGCTGCCGCCGGGCGCCGCCGGGCATGCGCACCTCGTGCACCTGCGGCGTGTCGGCGAACCGGGTGAGGATGAGCGCCTCGCGCTTCGTCGGGTGCCAGCCCGCGAAGGCTGCGCTGCGGAACTCGGCATAGGCGCCGACCGACTCGGCGATCGACGCAGGGATGGGCGGCATGCCGTCGGCGCGCAGGGCCGCCGGGGGCTGCACTGCCGGTGGTGGTGCCGGGTCCGCGGACTGCGCCGGCGCGGCCAGCGTCGCAGCACAGGTCGCCAGCGCCACCAGCAGCCAGTCGATCGTTCGTCGGTACATGCCATCTGCTCCCGTGTTCCGCAGGTCGAGGCAGGCGGCTGGCCGCCTGCCAAAGGCGCCATTGTAAGGCGGAGTCGCGGCGCCGCGAGGCCGCGACGCGGGGCGCCCGCTCCGGTAACGTAGGCGGCGGAAGAACCCATGCAGCCGACGTCACTCACCCGATTTGCCTGGCTGTCGATCGCGGCGGCCATCGCCACCATGCTGCTGAAGGGGGCTGCCTACCACTTCACGGGTTCCGTGGGCCTGCTGTCCGACGCCCTCGAGTCGCTGGTGAACCTGGCCGGCGCCCTGATGGCCCTCGTCATGCTGAGCATCGCGGCCCGGCCGCCCGACGAGGACCACGCCTACGGGCACAGCAAGGCCGAGTACTTCTCGGCCGGCGCCGAGGGCGCGCTGATCGTCGTCGCCGCAGTGAGCATCGCCGTGGCCGCCGTGGACCGGCTGATGCACCCGCGGCCGATCCAGCAGGTCGGCCTCGGCCTTGCCGTGTCGGTCGTCGCCGCGCTGCTCAACCTGGCCGTCGCCCTGGTGCTGCTGCGCGCGGCGCGGACGCACCGCTCCGCGACCCTGCAGGCGAGTTCCCAGCACCTGCTCACCGACGTCTGGACCACGGGCGGGGTGCTGGTCGGCGTCGGGGCGGTGGCGCTGACCGGGTGGCTGGTCCTCGACCCGCTGGTGGCGCTCGCGGTCGCCGTCAACATCGTGTGGGCCGGTGGGCGCATTCTGCGCGACTCGGTCGCCGGGCTCATGGACGCAGCTCTGCCCGCGCAGGAGCAACGCGTGCTGCGCGAGCTGCTGGCGCGCTACGCGGCCGAGGGCATCGAGTACCACGCGCTGCGCACACGGCGTGCGGGCGCACACCGCTTCGTGTCGGTGCACGTGCTGGTGCCGGCGGAGTGGACGGTGCAGCAGGGGCACGACCTGCTCGAGCGCATCGAGGCCGACATCCGCCGCGCTCTGCCGCCCATCACGGTGCTCACGCATCTCGAGCCGCTCGGCGACCCGGCGGCGATGGCCGACCAGGACCTGCACCGCGCGGACGCGCCCTGATTCCCAAGCCCTGCAATACGCACATTCCGGCGCACGCGCGCGACCGGGATTGACCGACGTCAAGGCATCGGGGGGATTGCCGATAAACACTGATTCCGCGCGGCAAGCCGGCTGAAGTACAAAGAATGTCCGGCCGCAGCGCGCGATAGGAATTATCGATGGCGAAGCAGGACCGATTCCCAGGCAATCGCTCGATGAAGGGCACGGCGGGCCTCGTCGTGCTGGGTGCACTGGTGGGCGTGCTGCTCGGGGTGGGCGGATATACGTTCTACTACGCCGAGGGGCTCTCCTACATGAGCTCCGACCCGCAGGTGTGCGCCAACTGCCACATCATGCGTCCCCAGTTCGAGTCGTGGCAGAAAGGCTCGCACCACGCGGTGGCGCGTTGCGTCGACTGCCACCTGCCTCACGACTTCATCGGCAAGTACCTCGCCAAGGCCGAGAACGGCTGGCACCACTCGAAGGGGTTCACGCTGCAGGACTTCCACGAGCCGATCATGATCAAGGCGAAAAACGCCCGGATCCTGCAGGAGAACTGCGTGGCTTGCCACGGCGACCTGGTGCACGAACTGGTGGGTGGGGTGAACGGCGAGCCCGGCGAGGTGCAGTGCGTGCACTGCCACGTGGGCGTCGGGCACGGCGAAACGACGGGGCTCGGCGGACCCGAGCGCGCGGACGAGATCGAGGGTAACGCATCATGAGCAAGTTCCAGAAAGGCCTGTCGCTGCCGGCGATCATCGGGCTGGTGCTGGTCATCGCCCTGGCCACGGCGGCCGTCACCGCGCTGCTGATGAACGTCGGCCAGCGCAAGAGCGAGGCGCAGACGCCGTTCGTGCGCCTCGTCGAGGTGGACGAGGACACCACCGACCCGGCCAAGTGGGGTGTCAACTGGCCGAAGCAGTACGACTCGTACCAGCGCACGGTGATCACGACGCGCACGCGCTTCGGCGGCCACGGCGGCAGCGAGGCGATGCCCGACGAGAAGATCGAGCGCGACCCGTGGCTGAAGCGCATGTTCCTCGGCTACGCGTTCTCGATCGACTACCGCGATCGCCGCGGCCACGCGTACATGCTCACCGACCAGGAGCAGACGGAGCGGCTCACCAAGCCGCAGTCGGGTTCCTGCCTGCACTGCCACGCGTCGATCATGCCGCTGTACCGGGAGCTCGGCGGCGGTGACGCCATGAAGGGCTTCGCGGAGACGTACAAGCTGACCTACCAGGAGCTGAACCAGAAACTGCACGACTCCGGTCACGCACACCCCGTGTCCTGCGTGGACTGCCACGACCCGGCAACCATGAAGCTGCGCGTGACGCGCCCCGGCTTCATCAACGGTATCCAGGCGCTGGCGGCGTCGGACGCGGCGGTGCCGCACCTGCCGTCGGTGCAGCAGTGGCGCGAGGGCGACCGTGCGAAGCCGTACGACCCGAACGTGGACGGCACGCGCACCGAGATGCGCTCGTACGTCTGCGGCCAGTGCCACGTCGAGTACTACTGCTCGACCAAGATGCCGCTGACCTTCCCGTGGGGCAAGGGCCTGCGCGCGTCCGACACGGAGCAGTTCTGGAACGAAACGAAGTTCCCGGACGGCGAACAGTTCTTCGACTACAAGCACGCCGAGAGCGGCGCGAAAATTCTCAAGGCGCAGCACCCCGAGTTCGAGCTGTGGAGCCAGGGCGTGCACGCGCGCAGCGGCGTGGCCTGCGCCGACTGCCACATGCCGTACATGCGCGACGGCGCGACCAAGGTCTCAGACCACTGGGTGCGCAGCCCGCTGCTGAACGTCAATCGCGCCTGCCAGACCTGCCACCACTTCTCCGAGGACGAGATCCTCGAGCGCGTGGACCTGATCCAGCAGCGCAATTACGACCTGATGCAGCGCGGCGGCGCGGCGATCGTCGCGTTGCTCGACGCGATCCAGGCCGCGAAGGCCGCGGGCGCTACCGACGAGCAGCTGAAGGACGCGCTCGAGCTGCAGCGCAAGGCGCAGTGGCGCCTCGACTTCATCGCCGCGGAGAACTCGATGGGCTTCCACGCGCCGCAGGAGGCCGCCATGGTGCTCGGCGAGGCGCTCGACTACGCACGGCAGGGCGAGCTGGCCGCGCTGCGCCACGCGGCACCCGGGGCGGAGCAGGTGGCCGCGAAGTAGCCCGGCGTCGCCCCGCGACCGCATCGGCGTTAAAGTCTCCCCTGCCGGCCGGTGCGGCTGGGGAGACCCGCGATGCAGACACCGATCGACTTCCTGCGCACCCCGGATGAGCGTTTCCAGGGCCTGCCGGGATTCGGCTTCGCGCCGCATTATCTGCAGGGCCTCGCGGGCTACGGGGCCCTGCGCGTCCACTACCTCGATGAAGCGCCTGTCGCGGCCACGACCGGCCGGACCGTGCTCTGCCTGCACGGCCAGCCGACCTGGTGCTACCTCTACCGCAAGATGATCCCGGTGTTCACCGCAGCCGGGCATCGCGTGATTGCGCCGGATCTCTTCGGCTTCGGCCGCTCGGACAAGCCTGTCGACGACGGTCTCTACACCTTCGATTTCCACCGCGGAATGCTGATGCGCTTCATCGAGGCGCTCGACCTGCAGCGCGTCACGCTCGTCGTGCAGGACTGGGGCGGGTTGCTCGGACTCACGCTGCCCGTGGAGTACCCGGACCGGATCGACCGGCTGATCGTCATGAACACGGGCCTCGGCATCGGCCGCTCGCCTGGCCCGGGCTTCGACGCCTGGAAGGCTTTCGTGGCCGCCCACCCCGACTTCGACATTGCCACCCTGATGAAGCGATCCGAGCCTGCGCTCGCGGAGGGCGAAGCGGCGGCGTACGCGGCACCGTTCCCGGATCGCCGCTACCGCGCGGGCGTGCGCCGTTTTCCGGCGCTGGTCCCGGTGGCGCCGGACATGGAGGGCGTCGAGGTCTCGCTGCGTGCCGCCGAGTTCCTCCGCACCCGCTGGAGCGGGCCGACGTACATGGCGATCGGCATGCGGGACCCGGTGATGGGTCCGCCGGTGATGCTGGCGCTGGCACAGGTCATCCGCGGCTGCCCGCCGCCGCTGGAACTGCCGAACGCTGGGCACTTCGTGCAGGAGCACGGCCGGGAGGTGGCTCAGGCGGCGCTCGAGGCCTTCGGGGAATTGCCGGCCGCGGCACCGGCGGGATAGGCTCGGTCGCGGGGGGGGATCGCGCCGGCGCCATGGCCAGTCCGGCTTCAGGGAGGCGAAGCGTTGAAGCACAGGGAAATGCAGCTGCCGGGCTGCCGGGACGTGCAGCTCTACGCGCAGGCCTGGTTGCCGGAACGTGAGCTGCGTGCAGTCGTCGTCATTTCGCACGGTCTCGCCGAGCACAGCGGGCGGTATGCGCCGCTCGCCGCGCGCCTCGTGGACCGCGGCTACGCGGTGTACGCCCTCGATCACCGCAGCCACGGTCGTTCTTCCGGGCATCGGGCCAACATCGACCGCTTCGCGTATCTCGTCTCCGACCTCGGAACGTTTGTGGGCCGCGCCCAGCGCCAGCATCCCGACGCCTCGACCTTCCTGCTTGGCCACAGCATGGGGGGCGCGATCGCGCTCGCTTGCGCGCTGCGCAATGCCGGTGCCCTGAAGGGACTGGTGCTTTCGTCGCCCGCCCTGGCGGCGGGGCAGGCGGTACCGCGGTTCAAGGCCCTGGTCGTTCGCATGCTGTCGCGATTCTCGCCGAATACCGGCGCGCTCACCTTGCCGGCCGCGGCGATCAGCCGCGACCCGGCGGTCGTGCAGGCCTACGAGACCGATCCGCTGGTGTACCGTGGCGCCGTGCCGGCGCGCACGCTGGTCGAACTGCTGGACGCGATGGCGATGTTTCCGGTGGCGGCGCCGGGACTCAAGCTGCCTGTGCTCGTACAGCACGGTACCGCGGACAGCCTCGTGCCGGTGGCGGCCACGCGCCCGATCTACGATCGGCTCGGCAACCCGAAACACCGCACGGTCCGCCTCTACGACCGCCTGTTCCACGAGGCGTACAACGAGCCCGAGCGCGATCAGGTCATCGCCGACCTGGAGGCCTGGCTCGAGCGCCACCGCTGAGTGCCGTTGCGCCGCGCCGGCGGAACCCTCAAGCCGCTGCGCCACCCGGTGACAGAAGCCTGCGGGTCTCAGCCTCGACCTTGTGCGCGCCCTCGTCCAGCAGGTAGTCGCGGAACGCCGCGGCCGCTGGCGGCAGCCAGCGGTCGGGGTGGTACACGACGTACCACGTGCGCACGATCGGCGTGTGGTCAACGTCGAGCCTCACCAGCGCGCCGGTCTTGAGTTCCAGGAACAGCGTATGCATCGAGGTGAGGCTGATGCCGAGCTGCGACATCACGGCGTGCTTGGCCATCTCGTTGCCGCTGACGGTGATGCGTTCGCGCGGCGTGATCCGGTGCATCCCCAGGAACGCGTCGAGCATCGCACGCGTGCCGGAGCCCGGTTCACGCTGCACGACGCTTTCGTGCCGCAACTCGATCGGCGCAATGCCGCGAACGCCGGCGAGCGGATGGCCGGGCCACGCGATGATCACGTGCGGGTTGCTCGCGAACGGCTCGCGCACCAGCCGGCCGGTGGCCGCCGCCTCCTCGGTCCCGGTCTCCGCGCCCCGGCCCATCAGGGCGAGGTCCACGTCGCCGTCGAGCACGTGCCGCGCGAGTTCCTCGCGCGACGACACGGCCATGTGCACCGCGATGCCCGGCGCCTGCCGGCGGAACTCCGCGAGCAGCGGCGGCAGGATGTGCGTGGCGGTGGCGAGGATGCCGAGGTGCAGCGTGCCGTCGTCGCGCTTGCGCAGCGCGTCCAGCTCCTTGGTCAGTACCCCGAGGCGGGAGTGCACCTCGTTGGCGGCGGCCAAGGCCCTTTCGCCCGCGGCGGTCAGCTGCAGCCGTCGCCCGAGCCGGTCGAACACCGGCATGCCGAGCGTCTTTTCGAGTTGCTGGACCTGCTGAGTGATCGCCGGGCCGGTCATGAACAGGCGCCGGCCCGCCTCGGCCATCGATCCGGTCTCGGCGACGGCCTTGAGGACCTCTAACTGACGCAAACTGAGGTGGCGCGGATCCATAAGCAAAGCTTATCGTAACGCCAAAAAACCCTAAGTATCAATTAACGAGGGTCCGCCCTAAAGTAACCGAAATGCCGACATAACTGCGGCTAGGAGGGCGGATTCATGACGAAGACGGTCGTATCCCACGGCACCGGCAAGGCCCAGCGCACCACCGGCAACACGGCCGCGCGCTACAAGGCCGGCGTGCTGAAATACAAGGAAATGGGCTATTGGGTGCCCGACTACGAGCCCAAGCCCACCGACGTGATTGCGTGCTTCCGTATCACGCCGCAGGAAGGTGTGGAGCCCGACGAGGCGGCCGCCGCCGTCGCTGGCGAGTCGTCCACCGCCACCTGGACGGTCGTGTGGACCGACCGGCTGACCGCGGCCGAGCACTACCGGGCCAAGGCCTACCAGGTGGACCCGGTGCCCGGCTCGCCCGGCCAGTTCTTCGCCTACATCGCCTACGACCTCGACCTGTTCGAGGAAGGCTCGATCGCGAACCTGACCGCGTCGATCATCGGCAACGTCTTCGGCTTCAAGCCGCTCAAGGCCCTGCGCCTCGAGGACATGCACTTCCCGGTCGCCTACGTGAAGACCTTCAAGGGACCGCCCACCGGCATCGTCGTGGAGCGCGAGCGCCTCGACAAGTACGGCCGGCCGCTGCTCGGGGCCACGATCAAGCCCAAGCTCGGCCTGTCGGGCAAGAACTACGGCCGCGTGGTGTACGAGGCACTCGCGGGTGGCCTCGACTTCACCAAGGACGACGAGAACATCAACTCGCAGCCGTTCATGCACTGGCGCGACCGCTTCAGCTTCTGCATGGAGGCGGTGCAGAAGGCGCAGGCCGCGAGCGGCGAGGTGAAGGGGCACTACCTGAACATTACCGCCGGCACGATGGAGGAGATGTACCGCCGCGGCGAGTTCGCCAAGCAGCTCGGCTCCTGCATCGTCATGATCGACCTCGTGATCGGCTGGACGGCGATCCAGTCGATCTCGGAGTGGGCGCGCCAGAACGACATGGTGCTGCACCTGCACCGGGCGGGCCACGGCACCTACACGCGGCAGAAGACGCACGGCATCTCGTTCCGCGTCATCTCCAAGTGGCTGCGACTGGCGGGCGTCGACCACGCCCACGCGGGCACCGCCGTCGGCAAGCTCGAGGGCGACCCGCTCACCGTGCAGGGTTTCTACAACGTGCTGCGCGACTCCTACACGGTGAAGGACCTGCCGCGCGGCCTGTTCTTCGACCAGGACTGGGCGGGATTGCGCAAGGTGATGCCCGTGGCATCGGGCGGCATCCATGCGGGCCAGATGCACCAGCTGCTCGATCTGTTCGGCGACGACGTGGTGCTGCAGTTCGGCGGCGGCACCATCGGCCACCCGATGGGCATCCAGGCGGGTGCCACCGCAAACCGCGTCGCGCTCGAGGCCATGGTGCTCGCACGCAACGAGGGCCGCGACATCGCCAACGAGGGCCCGCAGATCCTCGCCACCGCTGCGAAGACCTGCCGGCCGCTCGAGGCCGCGCTCACGACCTGGAAAGACGTCACGTTCAACTACGCCTCGACGGACACGTCGGACTTCGTGCCGACGGCGAGCGTCGCCTGAGGAGCACGCCATGCGCATCACACAAGGCACATTTTCGTTCCTGCCCGACCTCACCGACGAGCAGATCGGCAAGCAGGTCGAGTACGCCCTGCAGCAGCGCTGGGCGGTTTCGATCGAGTTCACCGACGACCCGCACCCGCGCAACGTGTACTGGGAGATGTGGGGCCTGCCGATGTTCGACCTCCAGGACGCGGCCGGCGTGCTCGCCGAGCTGCGCGAGTGCCGCAAGACCCACGCCGACTGCTACATCAAGGTCAACGCGTTCGACTCGACGCGCGGCTTCGAGACCATGCGGATGTCGTTCATGGCGCACCGGCCGCCGGTGGAGGCGCGCTACCGGCTGCGCCGCGAGGAGAGCGAGGGGCGGCTCGTGCGCTATACGCTCGAGCGTGTCTGAGGCGCGGCAGCGCGGGGCCGGGCGATGAGCGACTCCATCGACCTGCGGGCATTGCTCGCCGAGTCGGGCGTGACCGAGGTGCTCGACGAGCTCGACCGCGAGCTCGTCGGCCTCGTGCCGGTGAAGACCCGCATCCGCGAGATCGCCTCGCTGCTGGTGGTCGACAAGGCGCGCGCGGCGCTAGGCGTCGAGGGTGCCAAGCCCTCGCTGCACATGTGCTTCACGGGCAACCCGGGCACGGGCAAGACCACGGTCGCCATGCGCATGGCGACGATCCTGCACCGGCTCGGCCACGTGCGTAAGGGACACCTCGTCGCGGTCACTCGCGACGACCTCGTCGGGCAGTACATCGGCCACACCGCGCCCAAGACCAAGGAAGTGCTCAAGCGTGCCATGGGCGGCGTGCTGTTCATCGCGAGGCCTACTACCTGTACCGCCCGGAGAACGAGCGCGACTACGGCCAGGAGTCGATCGAGATCCTGATGCAGGTGATGGAGAACCAGCGCGAGGACCTCGTGGTGATCTTTGCCGGCTACAAGTCGCGCATGGACACGTTTTTCCAGAGCAACCCCGGACTCGGCTCGCGCGTCGCGCACCACATCGACTTCCCCGACTACTCGGTGGAGGAACTGCAGCAGATCGCGGAGAGCATGGTGGCCGGCCTCGGGCTCAGGCTCGCGGACGGCGCGCGCGCCGCGCTCGGCGAGTACCTGGCGCTGCGCCGCCAGCAGCCCAACTTCGCCAACGCCCGTTCACTGCGCAACGCGCTCGACCGCGCGCGGCTCAGGCAGGCGCGCCGGCTGCTCGAGGCGGGCCGGGTGGACGCCGACATGCTGATGACGATCGAGGCCGCGGACATCCGTGCCAGCCGCGTGTTCGGCGCGGCTGCGGCGGGCGACGAGGCCGAGGAGGCCGCATGCTGAATCCTGGCTACACGACCATCTCCAAGTTCCTCATCCAGCAGGTGCCGGAAGGGCCGCACGGCCGCGAACTGGCGGCGCTGCTGGTGGACGTGGCCGCCGTGATCAAGGCGATCTCGGCCGCGGTCGGCAAGGGACCGCTGGTGGGGCTCGCCGGGTTGGCCGGCACCGAGAACACGCAGGGCGAGGAGCAGAAGCAGCTCGACGTGCTCGCTGACGAGCTGTTCGCGCGCGGTGTCGAGTGGAGCGAGCTCGTGGGCGCGCTCGCCTCGGAGGAACGCGAGGACGTGCACTTCGTCGAGGGCAACGGGCGCCTCGCGCTGGTGTTCGACCCGCTGGACGGCTCGAATAACCTCGACGTGAACCTGCCCGTGGGTTCGATCTTCTCGGTGCTCGCGCTGCCGGAGACCGTGCGCACCTCGGCTGCCGTGCTGCAGCCGGGCACGAAGCAGCTCGCGGCCGGCTACGCCATCTACGGTCCCTCGACCCAGGTGGTGATCACCGTCGGGCGCGGCACTCACGGCTTCACCCTCGACCGCGAGATCGGCAACTTCGTGCTGACCCACCCCGACATCCGGGTGCCGGAGCAGGGGTCCGACTACCTGATCAACGCCTCGAACCGCCGCTTCTGGGAGCCGCCCGTCACGCGTTACGTGGACGAGTGCAAGGCGGGGAAGGAAGGTCCGCGCGGCCGCGACTTCAACACGCGCTGGGTGGCCTCGATGGTGGCCGACGTGCACCGCATCCTGCTGCGCGGCGGCATCTACATGTACCCGCGGGACCAGAAGGCGTCGAACCGCGAGGGCCGGCTGCGCCTGCTGTACGAGGCCAACCCGATGGCGATGATCGTCGAGCAGGCCGGCGGCGCCGCCTCGACGGGCCGCGGGCGCATCCTCGAGGTCGTGCCCGAGCGGATCCACCAGCGCGTGCCGGTGATCCTCGGCACGCGCGAGGAAGTGCAGCGCGTCGAGCGCTACCACGCCGAGTACGACCGGGGCGAGGACCAGCCCTACAGTTCGCCGCTGTTCGGCGAGCGCTCGCTGTTCCGCAACGGCTGACCGTCCCTTCCGGAGTCACAGACATGTCGGCGCGACATCCCATCATTTCGGTGACCGGTTCCTCGGGCGCCGGCACCAGCACCGTCAAGACCACCTTCGAGTGGATCTTCCGCCGCGAGAAGATCGACGCGGCCGTCGTCGAAGGCGACGCCTTCCACCGCTACGACCGCATGGCGATGCGCCAGCAGATGAAGGAGGCCGAAGCGGCCGGCAACAAGAACTTCAGCCACTTCGGGCCGGACTCGAACGTGTTTGGCGACCTCGAGGAACTGTTCCGCAGCTACTCGCTCTCCGGCCGCGGCCGCTCGCGCACCTACATCCACGACGCCGAGGAGGCCGCGAGGTACGGGGGCGAGCCCGGCACGTTCACGCCCTGGAAGGAGATCGGCGAGGGCTCCGACCTGCTGTTCTACGAAGGACTGCACGGCGCGGTGAAGACTGAGGAGCACGACGTCGCCAAGTATCCCGACCTGCTGATCGGCGTGGCGCCGTCGATCAACCTCGAGTGGATCCAGAAGCTGCACCGCGACAAGCGGCAGCGCGGCTACTCGACCGAGGCGGTAGTCGACACGATCCTGCGCCGCATGCCCGACTACGTGAACTACATCGTCCCGCAGTTCTCGCGCACGCACATCAATTTCCAGCGCGTGCCGACCGTGGACACCTCGAACCCGTTCATCGCCCAGGACATCCCGACCGCGGACGAGAGTTTCCTGATCGTGCGCTTCGCGAACCCGCGCGGCATCGACTTCCCGTACCTGCTGTCGATGATCCACGACTCGTTCATGTCGCGGCCGAACACGCTGGTGCTGCCGGGCGGCAAGTTGCCGCTCGCGATGCAGATCATCCTGACGCCGCTGATCCTGCGGCTGATGGACACCAAGAAGCGCGCCTACTGACGATGCCGCGGCGCGGCCCGCAGCGACTGGCATCAGTACTG
>Ga0209450_10000675_pt1 | contig 17190 bp, 23 predicted proteins | sample FrelakmetLWP11LW_FD_187149 | JGI IMG/M metagenome (GOLD analysis project Ga0209450, IMG submission 187149) | Freshwater lake sediment microbial communities from the University of Notre Dame, USA, for methane emissions studies - LWP11 LW (SPAdes)... | ecosystem: Environmental > Aquatic >...
CTGCATCATGACCCGCTTGCGGCCCTGAGCGCCTACCGCGGTCCGATCCTTTCGATCGTCACGCCGTTCAACGACGCACCCTACAGCCTGCATCGCCTTCACCCTGCCCTGCCCCACCGGCAGGTGAGCGGAACCGGGCACTGGCTGCAGATGGACAAGCCGGGGAAGTTCAACCGGCTCCTCGACGAATTTCTCCTTTCCGTAAACAACAGACCGGCAGGCTGAATGAGCACTGTGGCAACATGTCGTACATTAGCCGGGGCGAAAAGGTGACCAGCACGAAGTGCATCCCGTGCAATACGTGTATGATAACCTGTCCGGTGGGAGCCATTCAATGGGAGTATAGGGGACGCCCCTCAGATTTGCAGTATCCTCCCCGATTGCATTTTCACGTTCATAGTGTTAAATTCACACCGAAATCCTGGATAGCATAACGACAAAACAGCAATCGCATCTTCATTGAGCATGCCTTCAAAGGAGGAGAAGAAATGAAGATTAAACGCGTTGTCCTGTCTCGGAATGGGCTGTTTTTGGTCCTGGCCGCACTTCTTCTTTATCCCTTCACATTCACCGCCGCGCTTGCGCAGGAGATGCCCGATGTCATCGGCGTGCGCATGACGGATGGCTCCGTCATCGAGGGGACCGTCATCAAGGCCAATGCGGAGGTCATCACGATTCGGACAAAGGACGGCCAGATCGTCACGCGCAAATTCAGCGAGGTAGACAATTTCATCAAGACGGGGGAAAGCCTCAAGCCCGCCCCCAAGACGAAATATGAGGAAAGCCCGTTCTATATAGGAGTGTTCGGCGGGTATGTCTGGACGGACAAGGCGAAAGTCGAGTCGTCGGGCACCTATAAGTTCGATGTCGATGACGGCGGCATGATAGGCTTCAAACTGGGCGCCAACATCCCCACTGCCCCCTTCGCCAACCTCGAAGTCGAGTTCTTTCACATCCTCAGCCAAGACATTTCGCAACAGATCCACTACGCGGGGGCCAATTACATCCAGGCGGGCCCCGATTCGGATGTGTACCTGAACAATCTGATGTTCAATCTCATCATCCGATACCCGGCGGGAAATCTCCGCCCCTACATCGGCGTAGGCATCGGCTACAGCAAGATGGAAATCGGGGGAACCTACACGGCCCTCCTGAACGGAACAACGTACACGTCCAGGGACCCCAGCGAAGATGGCTTTGCCTACCAGTTCCTGGCCGGCATCAACTATCGCATCGACAGGAATTTCAGCCTGGATGCGGGATATCGATATTTTGCAGCTGACGCGGATTCGAGCAGCGCGGACATATCGTACCGCGCGAACATATTCACCCTGGGCCTCAATTATCATTTCTGGTAACCGGGAAAAGAGGGAAAGCGTAAGGAAGAAATCTCATACAAATAAGGGGACGCCCCTCAGATTGGCAGCTTTTATTCAAAGGCGGAATCTGGTGCTCCCCATGCTCGCATTCGTACGATAACGACCCGTCCGCATATCTCCTCTATGCGGCATGAAGACCAAATAGTACTTGCCATTTCAGTCATTTGCGTATATCTCAATCAGCGGTTACGCATCTGGAACAGCATCAGGTTAATCATTAAACCAACCAACCCTTACAGGGTGTTGCCATGAGGAAATGATCAAAACCCCGCTTTCGCAAGAGGCGGGGTTTTATTTTTTCACATCTGGGGAGGAGAAATGAAAAAGCGATTGGGTTCAGCGGTGGTGTTATTTGTATCCATTTTCCTTTTACTGGCCCCCGTCAATTCGAGGGCTCAAGAGACGGGACCGTTTTACGCAGGTGTCTTCGGGGGTTATACGTTCAGCTCGGACGCGACGTGGACTTTTGTCTTTTACGACCAGTTCGCCGCAGATCTTCAGGAAACCTGGGTCCTGGGGGCGAAGTTAGGCTATACGCCGCCTGCGTTTAAATACTTCGCTGTGGAGCTGGAGTATTTTTACCTGAAGCACGATATCGACCGGTCGGCAGGAACTTCTGTGAGCGTTGTAAGCGGCGATGCAACGCTGAACAATTTTATGGTGAATTTCCTGGCTAGATACCCTCAGGGACGGATTCACCCGTACCTGGGCTTCGGTCTGGGTGTCTCCTCGGTTAACGTCTCCGGCACCAGAACGCAGCAGATCCTCGGCACCACCGTTACGCAGCCGCTGGATGACAGCGACACATCCTTTGCGTACCAGATATTGCTCGGGGTTAATTTCGAGATCAACAAAAACTGGTCGGCAGATCTTGCCTATCGTTGGTTCGGGACAGATCCGGAAATCAATGGCGGTGATGTTGATTATACAACAAACATGATAACGGTTGGTGTGAACTATCACTTTTGAGACGCTGGTCAGTATCGCTTTATGGGGGCCAGCAATGGCCCCTTTTTTTTCACTTCATCGGCATACCTTCATCGGGTATCATCTTGCCAGGCTGAGGACTTGCAGGTGCGCAGTCATGACTTATTTTGACACCGTCTGCATAGTCATGTATCGTTAGCGCAGATATACGATTGAGGAGGATGAGATGGGAAAACCGACGTTGGGCATCAGTGCCTTGCTGTCCCTGGTCATTTTGGGCGGCTGCTACGTATACCCTCATCCTCAGCCCGGACCGGTGTACTACTACGGAGCGAGCACCTACGACCGTTCCTGGAACGCTGCATTGGCTGCGATGCAAGATGTGGGCGTCAGCATGGTATCGTCTGACAGAAACAGTGGGGTCATCACGGGGATCAAGGACGGTGTTGACACCTCGATCACGATCAGCACGCAGGCAGACGGCCAAGTGAGAGTGGTGTTCAACTCGAGGGGCCCTTCGAGACAGGACCCCGATCTGTCCAACCGGATCTACCAGGCCTATGAGCGGAGAATGGGGCGATAAATACAGAGTGAAGACATGGGGGGTGAGATATGGCGGCTTTATTCCGAGCCCTGATTTTTGCTGTTCCTGCCGTTGTTCTCCTGCTCGCGACTGTCCTCTGGTTCCTCTACGGAGGCGGCAGCTATTACCCTGACCTTTCGACGCCCCCCTTGCTGAGTGATGACAAGCTCGAGGTGGCCCTCCAGTACAACGAACCCATCGGGAATGTTGCCGTCAGCCGGGACGGCCGTATCTTCTTTACCATCCATCCCGAATCCCGGCCGGACCAGAACAAGCTGATGGAATGGCGCGGCACCGCCGCTGTCCCCTATCCAAGCGCAGAAATGCAGAAGTCCCATTTTCAGGCCGTGCTGGGTCTTGTCGTCGATCAACAGAACCGCCTGTGGACAATTGACCACGGCCTCCACGGGCTGGGGACCGCCAGGCTGTCGGCCTTCGACCTGGGAACCAACAAGCTGGTTCACGACTACATCTTCCCTTCCGAGATTGCGCAGTCCGGCTCGTTTCTCCAAGACCTCCAGGTCGACTCGAAAGGAGAGACCGTTTACATCGCCGATGTGAGCTTCTTTCGCAAGAACCCGGCCATCGTTGTGTACGATGTTGAGAAGAAAACCGCACGCCGCGTGCTCGAATCCGATCCTTCCGTCTATCCCCAATACTGGATCATCCGGAACCCGATCCAGGAAATGGTCTTTTTCGATGGGCTGGTTGTTCTAAAGCCCGGGGTCGACGGGGTCGCGCTGGACAAGCAGGACGAATGGCTCTATTACGCCGCCATGGCGCACGAGGGGCTTTACCGGGTGAGAACAGCGGATCTGAAAAACCAGCAGCTGAGCGCGGCGGATCTGTCCGCGCGGATCGAGCTTTTCAGCAGGAAGCCCCTGAGCGACGGGCTCCTGGCCGACAGGGCCGGAAACATCTACATCACGGACGTCGAGCACGGCTCCGTCATGCGTGTCGGTCCGGACAAAATACTTCAGACGGTCATCCGCTCGAGTCGAATCCGCTGGGCCGACGGCCTGAGCCTCGGGCCGGACGGGTATATCTACCTTGCCGACAGCGCCATTCCGCACCTGATGCTGCAGACAAAGAGCCACATGCGTTCGCAGGCGCCCTACACCATCTTTCGCTTCAAGCCCTAGATACCGGGGAGGAGCCAGGGAGAAGAGGGGTCAATCAGCAGATGATATTTCAGGAGGGTGCGCCGTCGATGCTTCCCGATCGGATTGTTGATTTCCATGTGCATCTTTTTCCCGATGGGTTTTTCGATGCGATTTGGCGCTATTTTGAAGAACATCTGAATGTAAAGGTCCTGTACAAGCTCTACTATCGAGAATCTGTCGCTTACTTGAGAGAGCGGGGTGTCGGGCCAATCGTCTATTCCAATTATGCTCACAGAAAAGGGGTTGCGAGAGCTCTGAACGACTGGAATGTCCGGCTCCTTGAAGAGATTCCAGATCTGCGCTGTTTTGCTGCCTATCACCCGGACGATGACGATGCCCTCGTCATGGCAGAGAGGCTCCTTGATCATCCGAAAATTCTGGGGTTCAAACTTCAATGTGTTGTGCAGCAGTTGTCCCCCTGTGACAGTCGACTGTTTCCGCTCTACGAAATGATTATTGAAAGGAAAAAGAGGGTCCTGCTGCATGTCGGTACGGGCCCCGTTCGAGGAAGTGCCTTTGTGGGCGTTACACACTTCAAAAAGATCCTTGATCGCTTTCCGGATCTGCCCGCCAACATCCCGCACATGGGGGGCCTGGAATTCGAAGCTTTTCTTAAGCTCCTGGATCATCATCCGGGACTTTACCTGGACACGTCCTATTCTTTTGTGCCGCATGTGCCCTATAAATTCAATCTTGGTAACGATTGGCTCGAGCGATACAAAGACAGAATCCTCTACGGCTCGGATTTTCCCAATCTGATTCACCCCAGAGAGCAGGAAATAGAGTATCTTCTCAATCTCGATCTCTCTGACGATTTCTACAGGAAAGTATTTTGGGACAATGGCTGCGAGCTGATCCGAGCCAGTTGATGCACAATTCGCAAAGAAGGCAATGCAGATCAGTGCCATGGGTCATATTCGCTCCTGCCCGGTGTCATGTCCCATCTTCACATGCTATAATATTATGCGATGCTCGACATCAAATCATCAACTTGGATCAAAGGGGTCTGTTCACATGAAAAAGGCATGTTGGGTGGTCGTCACCTTACTCATCATCGCATGCTTCAACAGTTGTGCGGTCATCGGGCGAAGCAAAGATTTCAGGCCCTTTGATGAAAGTGTCCTGAAAAAAGTGACTCCGGGTAAAACAACCGCCCAGGAAGTTACGGAGTTATTCGGCGCACCCAGTCAGGTCGTTAAATTATCCAATGGCAACGCCTATGTTTATGAACGCTCCTTGAGCAAAGCCACTGGACTCTGGCTGGTGATCCTCACCTTTGCCAATTTCGATATCCAGCATGATCGCATTGTCTTTTTCATCAATAAAGATGACATCGTATCCCATTATGGCAGCAGTTTTAAAACGGAGGCAGCATCGTATGAGATGCCATTATAGGGCCCCCGCGTGGATCTTGATTGCCTTGCTTGCGGGGCTCGTCATTTCGGGGTGTATTTCCCTCCGCATCGAAAAATTCAATGATGGCGAAGAGATTCTTCCACCTCCGGAGGGATTCACGGCAGGAAAAACGTCTCTTCAAGAGGTACTCCTCTACTATGGCGCGCCTACCGAAATCATAGACCTGCAAGGGCACCTGGCTCTTCATTATCAACGAACGTTTTACCGGGGGGGTCATCTTTCCATCGGTGTTCCCCTGGGGGATGCCTACTATCCCAGCCCCAAAATGGACGCCAGGGGAGACCTCTCACTGCATGATGCCATTGTCTTTATTTTCACAACGGATGGGATTTTAAAAAATATGCGCTATGAAAAAAGCACAAGCCGGCCTATGTGGGATACATACTGGGAATAGATGGACTCTTTCGGGCAAGTATCGGGGGCAGGCATTGCTTTCTACTTCCGGCAGATCATTGCCTCGAGCATTCATCATTCCTGATTGGTTCCATGTCCTGGTCTTACCGTGAAATTCATGTACTCACTTGCCTGAAATAAAGTTCAGCCCTGTTCGAAGCCAAAGATCACAATATTCCTGATTGTGGATGACTGCACAATGCCGTACTATACACTGTGTGAGCAAGATTAAAATTCCTCGCCCCAAGGTGCGAGGAATTTAGAAACTTGAGGTATCGGTTTATCTGTTATTATGCTCGATTACCCCGCAGCAAGCTGCGTGGAATGCGCGTGCAATCGTTTTCAAGGCCGATCACCCATTTGCAAAAGGAGGCACATATGAAGAAAAATGGTAAGGGTATCGTCGCCGTGTTGGCGATGATCGCGCTGATTGTGGGGCTATCGGGCTGCGCGAAAGAAGGCCCCATGGAGAAGGCCGGCAAGAAAGTCGACAAGGCTGTAGAAGACATCAAGAAATAACAGCCCTGGCAAAAAGACAGGCCAGGAACTAAGCCGCCGTGATACCGGCCTCTCCCTGTGTTTCATGACGATGTGAGAGAACGCGCAGATGTGTGGAGGGGGCGGATCGCCCGAGCGGGACGTCACATCGAGAAAGCGACTCCTATGGATATTTCAGAATGGCTGGACAAAAAGGAAGCAAAAGGCGTTGACGTATCGCAAATCGTCGTGCCTGACGACATGCTATATGACGCCGTCCCCGACGAGGTTGTTTTTTTTCAAGTGGTGAATCCCTGCAGTATCCTCTGCTCAAAAAATCACCCTTTTTCCACCGTCGAGCGCTTCGGGCACTGGTATTATTGCAGGGGCCAGGACAAGAAAGCCGGCATCCACGCAGCGGGGATGGAGTGGTGGTTCTTTACGAGGAATAAAGACCTCGCCGTGAAGACGGCCAAATCACACATTGAATAAACCGCTCAGTTAGGAGGTGCCCCATGAAGACCCGGTATTTGTTGTCCCTTGTCACTGCCTGCCTGCTGATCCTGACAATGGTGGCAGCCGATGCGCAGGCGCGGACCATCACCTTTACGGCAAAGCGGTGCGGATCGGCCACAGTGGACCCTGCAGACCTCAATGACGATCCCAGCATCACCGTGCACAGTTTCGTCGAGACCGGGACGCTGACAAGCGCCACGCCGACACCGCTACCCAGCAGATGGGAGGGGATCAAGTACTCCTGCAACGGCTATGTGGCGGAAATCTCTCTGACCACGGGCAATTATAAATTTGCCAGCGGCGTCTGTCGATTCAAGGACAAGGACGGCAACTCCATCATGGCAAACGTGACCAGCGCAGGCAACAAGGTCGAATTCCAGTTCCGGAATGGGACGGGCAGCTGGAGCGGGATAACCGGCAGCGGGAAAGGACCCGGATCAATGCCCTTTGCCGGAGGCGGAACGGGACAGCAGTGCTCGCCAGTCACCATAAAGATCAAGACTCCGTGATCAAATCGACAGTGCATACGGAAAAAAGCTCGTAACGTGTCGCAAAGGGTTGCACCTGACAAAGACTGCAATCGGTTATGGACAAGAGCACAGCAGAAAGGCAGGGACTGCAGCCCCTGCCTTTTCTGTCATCAGGATAATCTTGATCTGTCACGGATAATCTGCGTGGTATAATCTTTTTGATAACACCTTCCGAGGAATCAGGCATGAAGGGAAATCATCGCTCAGATATCAAGGTGGGAGCCCGTGTCAAGGTTGTCCAAAAGCAGGACCAGCGTTCGGGCAGTCTGACCGAGGGCATCGTCCGGGATATCCTCACGAAATCGGGTCTGCACCCTCACGGCATCAAGGTGCGCCTGGAAAACGGCATCGTCGGCCGGGTCAAGGAGATCCTGAATGAGTGAATATCGCCCTGTTGGACAGAATCCGTCGCCGGATAATAGATGGATTCCCGCCTCCGCGGGAATGACGCTCGTGCGAAGCGGGCTTCGCGTGATTGAACCCGAAGGGATTACGGATCTGAATGCGGATCTTTATTGATGCCGATGCCTTTCCGAATGTGATCAAGGATGTGTTGATCCGGGCCTCGGTGCGCTTGAACGTGCCCCTGTGCTTTGTGGCAAATAAACCGATGAGGATCGAGGGGAAGGCAAACATTTCCATCATCGAGGTCCCTGCCGGCAGCGATGTGGCCGATGATCGCATCGCCGAGCTTGTGCAGCCGGGCGATCTGGTGATCACCGCCGATATCCCGCTTGCCGACCGGGTGATTACCAAGGGAGCTTTTGCGCTCGACCCCAGGGGCAAGCTTTATACGCAGGAAAATATCAAGAACAGCCTGGCCCTGCGCGGACTGTTCAAGGAGCTGCGGGACGGCGGCATGATTTCGGGCGGCGCGGCGGCATTCGGCAAGCTGGACCGCCAGACGTTCGCGAACCGGCTGGACAGCTTCCTGACTCGCCATTTGAAAATCGAAAACGGCAAGACGTAAACGGAGCGGGATCCGCAGCACAGGCTCATATCCGTTTACTGCATAAAAAAAGCTCCCCCGGTTTCGGGGGAGCTTTTATCGGCTGAATGAAGCTCAGGTCTTACAGCTTGCGAACATCCGCTGCAGCCGGGCCCTTGGGGCCTGCGACCACTTCGAAGCTTACCCGGTCACCCTCGGCCAAGGACTTGAAGCCCTCTGCCTGGATGGCGGAATGATGAACGAAAACGTCCTTGCCCCCGTCCTGCTCGATAAAACCAAAACCCTTTGAATCATTGAACCACTTTACTTTTCCTTCAGACATCTTTACTACTCCTTTTTCTGGGGTTCCTCGAGGGAACCATTAAATTATGCCGAATCATTCGGCTGGCAGCCTGTTTTTGCGCACAAAAAAACCGCACTTGCCGTTTCTGCTGGTTTGTGCGGTCTACTTTTCTGTACTTTGTTGATTTACAAAAACGCACTGCACTTCAAGTTATAAATAATATAATGCATCATTTATTGAAATGCAAGGGTTTTCTTTTATTTCTTTTGTCCACATACGATGCGCCTGCGGACGGCAGGTGACGAATGCGCTTGCGAGAGGCCGTGGAGGCAACTTATCCTTTACAAAAGCCGGCATTGCCGGTAGGCAGAGAGCGGGAATGTCTCCGATTTCCCTGCTGGGTTGGGGCTTGACCAGGCAGCACCCCCCGGACGGATAAGCTGGTTTACAGGCGAGACGATATGGGAGTCCTCTGGATCAATGAGGTTTCGGTCAGTTTCGGCGGACCGCGGCTGCTGGACGGCGCCACGCTCCAGATCGAGGCGGGCGAGAGGATCGGGCTTTTGGGCCGGAACGGTTCGGGCAAGTCCACCCTCATGAAACTGCTGACGGGCGATATCCAACCGGATACCGGCGAAATCATCCGAAGCGCCGATGTCCGGATTGCCATGCTTCCCCAGGATGTTCCCGACGACCTGCCGGGGACGATCTATGACGTCGTGGCCTCCGGCGGCCGGGAGCACCTCGATCTGCTCCGGGAATACCACGATCTCACCCTGCAGATGTCCCGGGGCGGCGACGAGGGCCTGCTGAAAAAGCTCGAACAGGTTCAGCACAGGCTGGAGACCTCCGGCGCCTGGCATTATCATCAGCGGGTGGAAACGGTGCTTGCCCGGACCGAGTTGGATGGGAACGCCGAGTTCCGGATTCTGTCGGCGGGGATGAAGCGTCGGGTCTTTCTGGCCAGGGCCCTGGCAAGCGAGCCGGATCTGCTGCTCCTGGACGAGCCCACAAACCATCTGGACATCAACGCCATCCTCTGGCTCGAGGATTTCCTCCTAAAGTTCGAAAAGACCCTCATGCTCGTGACCCATGATCGGGCGTTTCTCCAGCGCCTGGCGACACGCATCGTGGAGATCGACCGGGGGCGCCTGCTGTCGTTTCCCTGCGATTACGGCACGTACCTCGAACGCCGCCAGGCCCTGCTGGAGGCGCAGGAAAAGCAGTGGCAGGAATTCGACAAGAAACTGGCCCGGGAGGAGACCTGGGTCCGGCAGGGAATCAAGGCCCGCCGCACCCGCAACGAGGGCCGGGTGCGGGCGCTGCTGCAGATGCGCCGGGAGCGGGCATACAGGCAGGAGCAGACGGGCAATGTCCGGCTGACGATCCAGGAGGCGGAACGCAGCGGCAGATTTGTCGTGGAAGCGGAAAAGATTCACTTCGCCTTCGGCGATCACAAGATCGTGGAAGGGTTCTCCACGGCGATCATCCGCGGCGACAAGGTGGGCATTATCGGGCCCAACGGCTCCGGCAAGACCACGCTGCTCAAGCTCCTTCTCGGCGAACTGGAGCCGCAACAGGGCAGGATCCGCCTGGGGACGGGAATCCGGGTCGCCTACTTCGATCAGCTCCGCGCCCAGCTCGACGAAAACGGGACCCTGAGGGATAACATCGCCGACGGCAACGACATGATTGTCGTGGGCGGCGCCTCGCGGCATATCATGGGTTATCTGCTTGATTTTCTTTTCCCGCCGGACCGGATCCTGTCGCCGGTCAGCTCCCTCTCGGGCGGTGAACGCAATCGCCTCCTGCTAGCGAAGCTCTTCATCCTGCCCTCCAATGTCCTCGTACTGGATGAGCCCACCAATGACCTCGATACGGAAACGCTCGAACTCCTCGAAGACCGGCTCCTGGAATACAGCGGCACCATCCTCATGGTCAGTCATGACCGCGCGTTCCTCAATAACGTGGTCTCCTCGACCATTGTCTTCGAAGGCAAGGGACATCTGCAGGAATACGTGGGCGGCTACGACGACTGGCTGCGGCAGCGGGCGGAGCAGGACGAACCGTCAAAGTCGGCGCCGAAAGAGCAGAAACAGAAGAAGGACAAGCCCCCGAAAGAGAAGCAGAAGCTCTCCTATAAAGAGACACGGGAGCTGGCGGAGCTGCCGCTGCAGATCGACGCCCTGGAGCAGGAAAAGGAGCGCCTGCTGGAGACCCTGAATTCTCCCGCATTCTATGCCGGCAGAAACGCCGATGAAATAAAGCGGGCCGCTGACAGGCTGAAGGCCTTGGAAGAGGAGCTGGACAGGGCTTACGGCCGCTGGGACGAACTGGAGAGCCTGGCTGCAAAGTTTAGCGGCGAACCGGGATGACGGCGGTATTGTTCAATGCGTGAATCGTGGATGGCCTATCTCCTTCTCTGCGCCGACGGGAAGGTCTACTGCGGCGTCACCAACGACATGGAAAAGAGGCTCGATGCCCACAACCGGGGCATCGCCTCCCGGTTCACCCGGGCGCGGCTGCCCGTGACGCTGATGGCGACAAGCAGGGCCATGGGAAAGGCCGAGGCCTTCCGCCTGGAATACAAGATCAAGCGGCTTCCGAAAGAAAAGAAACTGGCGGCGCTGACCTCCGCACAACGCCGCCCTCGAACAAGATAAATGTCCGAAATAATTACGCCGGCGACAAGATATCGCGATTTGTCATTCTCACGAACGCGGGAATCCAGTCAGGGATGGATGCCGGACCCATTCCGGCATGACATCTGTTACATTTTACTTGCCGGAGTAATAGCAGTATCGCACGGTGGAACGTTTGCAGTCGAATCATCAGTCCTGACGGCACATCCCGGGCAAACGCCGCGGTCAGACTGAAGTATTGACATTTGCCCTGCTTCGATGTGTAACTGTCAAGGCTGACCCCGGCAGAGCTGAGTCAGGAAAGGAGCAAGAGCATGAAGAAATTGATATGGATCGTATTGTTGCTGTCATTGTGCGCAGGCCCGGCGTTTGCGCAGGACGCCGGCAAGGGAAACCCTACCGTCGTGATCAAAACCAGCAAGGGCGTCATCGAGGCCGTGCTCTTCAGAGACAAGGCGCCCATCACGGTTGATAATTTCATGAAGTATGTCGATGCCGGGTTCTACACCGGGACGATCTTTCACCGGGTGATCAGCGGCTTCATGATCCAGGGTGGCGGCTTTGACCGCTACTTCACCCAGAAGCCCACCCGGCCGCCGATCAAGAACGAGGCCGCCAACGGGCTCAAGAACGAGCGCGGCACGCTGGCCATGGCCCGCACGCCGGCGGTGGATTCGGCTACCGCACAGTTCTTCATCAACCTCAAAAACAACGCCATGCTCGACCACGGTGCGCGCGATTATGGATACGCCGTCTTCGGCAGGGTCACAGCGGGCATGGACGTGGTTGACGCCATCGCCAGTGTACAGACCGGGCCGCAGGGTCCGTTCGATTCGGACGTCCCCCGCAATGCCGTGATCATCGAGTCGATCCGGGTCAAGTAGGCGATCCTCCCATGAGGTAAGGGCTGGGTGTCCCAGCTCTCGCACTCCGCCTACCTGGGGAAGGAACTGCAACCGGCCGAGCTGTCCATGAAGCCGGGGTTCAAGTTCATTCAGGAGGGGATTTGACGCAATCCTCCGCCCTTGTGCAGGTACGACAAGCGTTTTGCATGCTTCGTGCAGCAAGCATTTGACGAACAGGAATCAGCCTATGCCGACTGTCAAGCCGTCTTATAACGCGGGGCACAAGCCCGTCCTGGATGAATTGTTCGCCGGCTGGCCCGGGGTCACTGCTGGCAAGATGTTCGGATATCCCGCCTACTACGTGAACAAGAAGCTCTTTGCCTGCCTGTACGGCGAGGGGATCGGCATCAAGGTTCCGTCGGAACTTGCCGAGGCACTGCTCAGGAAAAAGAACATCGTCCCCTTTCAGCCGCTGGGTAAGGCCCGGATGAAAGAGTGGGTCCAGATCAACCGCAAGCGATCGGCCGACTACCGCAAAGACACGGAACTGTTCCGGGCATCGGTTTCGTTCGTCGGCACTTCGTGCAAAGACTGAGCGCATGGAAATGCCGCGAATACGTGTTGACGCCATGAATACCGTCCGCCGGATGACGATCCTCGCTGTCGCGTTCGTCCTGCTCGCCTGCCAGTCCCAGGATGACATGGACAGAGAGCAGCTGCGCCGGCATTTCGGCCTCCCCCCCGGTGTCCAGATAATCGAGTATCACGGATACCCGGCAAGGGTCGGCTTCGGTCAGCGCGAGGGCCTGCAGGTCAGCGCAACGTACCGGTTCACGGAGGGTCAGCTTGCGGCGTGGCTCCCGCAGGCCCGTTCAAACGGGTGGCAGCCCCTGCCGATCCCCGCGGAGACCCGGCGGAAAATCCTCTACAAGGGCCTGAAGGTGGATCTCGACGCCGCCAGGGGGTTTTATGTCTGCAGGACAGCCGGGGACAACGTGCTCTACGCCAGCAAGACCAGGCCTTGCGCAGAGGCACAGAGGATGAACGACATCATCATCGGCATCCTGGACCCGGACAGCCGCCAACTCAGCGTCACCGTCCGTTCGAGTTACTGAGAATGGAGAAATATCACATGATACACCACCGGCTGCTGAAATATCGGACCGTCACGCTTGTGCTGTGCCTGGTTTGTTTCTCAGTCAGTCCATATCATTCTGCCGCCTCGGTTTTTTCCGAAGCGGAGGTCATCCTCTTCCACATCAAGGAATACGCAACTTACGAGGACGTCGTCTCCTACTCCGAGATCGCCGGCGACTTGAACTTGAGCTCGCGGATCGTCGATCACCACTTCATCAACGACAGGAATGCGTTCTTTGACAGGGAGGGCCGCCGCAAGTTCAACGTCCTGATCCTTCCCGGAGGGGAACCCTACCGGTGGTTCGAAAAGATCACCGGCACGGGAATCACCTGCGACGGGGTCAAGAACATCCTGGACTTCGTATCCTCCGGGGGTTCCGTCATCGCCGTCTGCATCTGCAGCCCTTCCATGTTCTCTACCCGACAGGTGTGGATCAACCCGAATTTACCCCAGGCCAAAAGAGGGGAATGGAAACGGACGAACACCTGGCCCGGCGCATTTCAGCATTTCTGCAGCGTCCACGCATTCAAGGGAACACTGAGAGGCCCCCAGGAAAGCAACCGGCCCTACCCCAAGACGCGATTTCTCCCCATCCGGATGAACCCGGAGCACGAACTGGTCAAAGAGGCCAAGCTCCCCCCCGTCATCCATCAACTTGTCGTCGGAGGCGGCTCCATCCTCCCCGATGAGGGCCAACCCCTCGAAGTCGTGGGATGGTTCCCGAACGACACGCCCGCCATCGGCGTTGTCCCCTACGGGAAGGGCCGCATCATCATGTCCAACCCGCACCCCAATATCACCGGACAGAGGGCCGATTACTGGCGTGAAAAAGTCACGACCGTGCATGCGTTCCGCTGGGGGTGGACGACCAGGATGATCGAAGAAGGGAAGGCCGAGATTCAAAAGGATAAAGACCCCGATGGCCCCGAGCCGGACCTGGCGCTATCCAGGGCCATGCTGTCCTACGCCTATAAAAAAGCCGCACAATCGAAAGATCAATGAGCGTTCGAAGACACGCTGATCGTTATTCATGTTGAAGGAGGTAAGGATGGTCATCATCACGAGCAAATATGTGAAACCGCTGGACGTGATCGATTCGCTGCTGGCCGATCATCGCAAGTTCCTGAAGGAGTATTACGCCCAGTCGAAGTTCATCTGCTCCGGGCCCCAGAACCCGAGGGTCGGCGGAGCGATCATCGCCAACGTCGGCATCGACGAGGCGCGGGAGATCATGAGCAAAGACCCCTTCACGATCCACGGGGCAGCGGATTATTCCTTCGTCGAATTCACCCCCGGATCCTACGACGAGCGCTTTGCGTGCTTCGTGAAGTAAGGGCGAGCAGCGTGGTCTGAATAGACTATCGACATGTACCCCCTTGTCTGTCGGATGAACTGGAAGGAATACCATCTTGAAAAGGTGACAGCAAATGATGACAAAGGAAAAAGCCCGGGAGTTTGCCTCCCGGTGGCTGCCCGCATGGACGGGCAACGATCCCGAGAAGCTGGCCGATTTCTATTCCGACGACGCGCTTTATCTCGACCCCGCCGTGCCCGGGGGGATCCGGGGAAAGGACAACCTGCTTGCCTATTTCCGGAAGCTCCTGGCCCAGAACCCGAACTGGGTCTGGACCCAGATCGAAGCGATCCCGATGGAAGGCGGATTTCTGAACAAGTGGCTGGCCAGGATTCCCATCGGGGATAAAATCATCGAGAGTATCGGCGTCTGTTTCGTGCAGTTCGGTGACGGGGGAAAGATCCGGCGCAACGAGGTCTACTTTGACCGGACCCAGATGATGCTGGAAATGTCCCGATTAAGGCAGGTCAAGAAAGTTGGCTGACACGTCCATCGAGTTCACGGAACCCTTCGAGCGGGCCCTCCGGCTCATGGAGGAAACGCGTCGGCACGTCTTCGTCACAGGCCGCGCAGGCACCGGCAAGTCCACCCTGCTCAATTACTTCAAGGCAAACACCTCCAGGAAGGTGGCGGTCCTGGCCCCCACGGGCGTTGCGGCCCTGAATGTGGGGGGACAGACGATCCATTCCTTTTTCCGGTTCAAGCCCGACGTGACACCCGAATCGGCTCGCAAGCGCATCCGCGGCGAGGGCGCCGGGATCTACCGCAGGCTCGACGCCATCGTCATCGACGAGGTCTCCATGGTCCGGGCGGACCTGCTGGACTGCGTGGATGCCTTCCTGCGTCTCAACGGCCCCGAGGCCGGCGCCCCCTTCGGCGGCCTGCAGATGATCTTCATCGGCGATCTCTACCAGCTCCCCCCCGTGGTGAGCGCAGCCGAGAAGATGCTCTTCAAGACCCTCTACGCGAGCCCCTATTTCTTCAGCGCCCTGGCCTTCCAGGACCTGGAGATGGAATTTGTGGAACTGGAGAAGATCTACCGCCAGCAGGATGGCCGCTTCATCGACCTGCTCAACGCCATCCGCAACCGCACGGTCACCGAGGAGGACCTGGAGCTTCTCAATTCGCGCCTCGATGAGGGCTTCGAGCCCCCTGCCGACGAGTACTACATCCACCTCACCAGCACCAACGTCCTGGCCGACGGCTACAACGAGGAGCAACTCAAGAAGCTCAAGGGCCGGACATGGACCTCGACGGGAATCCTGGAGGGCGAATTCGGCAGGGAGTATCTCCCGACGGCGGTGGCGCTGAAACTCAAGAAGGGCGCCCAGGTCATGATGCTGAACAACGATTCGGGCGGCCGCTGGGTGAACGGCACGATCGGCAGGGTCACCGGGTTCGGGAAAGACCCGGAAGGCGGCCCCCTGGTCCGCGTCCGCCTGAACGACGGGCGGCTGGCGGAGGTCGGGCCCAACACCTGGGAGATCTTCCGGTTCTTCCTGAAGGACGGGCGCCTGGACTCGGAGGCGGTGGGCATGTTCACCCAGTTCCCCCTGAGGCTTGCCTTCGCCGTGACGATCCACAAAAGCCAGGGCAAGACCTTCGAGCGGGTGATCCTGGACGTGGGCAGGGGGACTTTCGCCCCCGGCCAGCTCTACGTGGCCCTCTCCCGGTGCACGAGCCTCGACGGCATCGTGCTGCGCAAGGCCCTGCGCAGACAGCACATCCTGCTGGACTGGGCGGTGGTCCGTTACCTGACGCGAAGCCAGTACGACCAGGCCTCGAAGGCCCTTTCCCGCGAAGAGAAGATCAAAATCCTCGAGGCGGCCATCGGGGGGAAAGATGCCCTGGAGATGGTTTACCTGAAAGGCTCGGACGTCAAGAGCCGCAGGACCGTGAGGCCCCTTCGCCTGGGCGAGATGGAATACGCCGGGCGGCCCTTTCTGGGACTGGAGGCCCTGTGCCTGATGCGGCGGGAAAAGCGGGTCTTCAACGTCGACCGGATCCTCAGCCTCAAGCCGGTTGCTGAAAAAGCTCCCGATTCGAGAGTGAAGAATTGAGCCGGCCTCAGCAGTTCTGGCCCGCGGGGCACTTGCAGGCGCCGCTCTTGACGGCCTCGGAGCGCTTCTTCTGGGCATCCGTGCGGTTGTCGTAGTGGCCCAGGCATTCGTCGGTGCCGCGCTGGTCCTTCATCTTCTTGTGATCCCGCGTGTCGATCTCGCACTCCCCGTTCTGGAGCTTGTAAACATGGTACTTGTCGGCGGCAAGGGCCGGGGGGGAAAACAGGATGAAGGCCGCCAGAATGAACAACCACAGACGCATGATCCGCCTCCTTGATAAATCCCTTGCGGGGATCCGTTTTTGTGACGCAAATATAGCGGGCAGGGTATTGCACGTCAAGAAGCATGAGCGGCAGGCCGGCGAATGCGTGTCCCGGGGATGGGAACCGGACTGAGGTTGAGTGAAAAAATCCCCGCCCTCGGGCGGGGATTTTGATTTTCCGGGGATGGCGTTCTAGCGCTTGTGGGCCTTGAACTTGTATTGCTTGTTGTCGAAGGTCGCCACGTACCCCGTCATGAACTGGTTTCCCTCGAT
>Ga0209450_10000676_pt1 | contig 17176 bp, 13 predicted proteins | sample FrelakmetLWP11LW_FD_187149 | JGI IMG/M metagenome (GOLD analysis project Ga0209450, IMG submission 187149) | Freshwater lake sediment microbial communities from the University of Notre Dame, USA, for methane emissions studies - LWP11 LW (SPAdes)... | ecosystem: Environmental > Aquatic >...
CGGCGGGCGTGTGCATGGCGCCACTGTGTGCCGGCACGGCGCCGCGCGCAAGCGCGCTATCGTTGGCGCATGTGCGGACGCTACGCCCTGCATGGCCCGTTCAACCGCCGCGACCCGGACTGGGTCGCGCGCTGGATGGAGCAACTGGTGTCGGTGACCGGCGGCGAGGCGCGCTACAACATCGCGCCCGGCACCGACGTGCCGGTGTTCGTGTCCGTGGATGGCGAGCCTGCGGCGCGCATGCTGCGCTGGGGCCTGGTGCCCGGGTGGGCGAAGGACGCGAAGATCGGCTACTCGACGATCAACGCGCGCAGCGAGACCGTGGCGGAGAAACCCGCGTTCCGCTCCGCCTGGCGCGCCGGCCAGCGCTGCATCGTGCCGGCCAGCGGCTGGTACGAGTGGCAGGCGGGCGCGGAAGGCAAGCAGCCCTGGCACATCGCCGCGGCCGACGAGGCCAACCCACTGGGCTTCGCCGGCCTGTGGGACCGCTGGCGCGCGCCGGACGGCGAGGTGCTGCAGTCCTGCACCATCCTCACCGTGCCCGCCGCCGCGGCCATCGCGTCCCTGCACGAGCGCCAGCCCCTGGTGCTCGACCCGTCCGACTGGCCCGTATGGCTGGCCGCGCGCCCGGCCAGCGTGGCCGACCTGCTGCGCACCCCGGCGATGGCCTGGCGCGCCTGGCCGGTCTCCAAGGCGGTCGGCAACGCCCGCCACGAAGGGCCGGACCTGCTGCGGCCCGTGGCCTGAGCCACCGGCCCCGGGCCTGGAGCCAAGTGCCTGATCCGGCTTTGCCTTTCGCCGCGGACGTGGGTAGAATGCGCGGCTCGTTTTTCGCCCAGCCCCCATTCGGAAGGTCGCGTCATGAAAGTCCTGTCCTCGCTGAAGTCCGCGAAGAGCCGTCACCGCGACTGCAAGGTGGTTCGCCGCCGCGGCAAGCTGTTCGTGATCTGCAAGTCGAACCCGCGCTTCAAGGCGCGCCAGCGCTGAGCGCCCGGGCGCCGCCCGGCGCCCGTGGTTCGCCGCAACGACGAAGGGCCGGCTTGCGCCGGCCCTTTCGTTTTCCGCGGTCCCCGGAAAGGCGAAGGGCCGGCGGTTCGCCGGCCCTCCGGTCCGCGCGACCCGCCGATCCGGGCCGCGCAGGTTCAGGCGCGGGGCAGGAACAGCCCCGGAGCAGGCCCCGGCGCATACCCCGGGAACACGCGCCCGAGGTCCGCGCCGCCGAGCCGGCGATCGATCAGTTCCGACAGCACCGCGCGGTAGTCGGTGGTGACGTCGAGGTCGCCGTTGAACAGGTTGGCGTCCTTCAGGCCCGGCCAGCGCGCCGCGACCTGGCGCCCGACCACGCCGCCGCCGAGCACGAACATCGCCGTCGCCGCGCCGTGGTCGGTGCCGTTGGACGCGTTCTGGAACGCGCGGCGGCCGAACTCGGTCATGGTGACCACGCTGACGTTGGCCATCGCGGTGCCGAGGTCGGTGTCGAAGGCGGCCAGCGTGTTCGACAACTCGGTCAGCAGCCCCGGCAGGACGTTGTTGATGTTCTCGTGGTGGTCCCAGCCGCCGATGTCGACCGCGGCGACGCGCAGGCCGACCCCGGCCTTGATCATCTGCGCGATCTCCTTCATCTGGTTGCCGAAGGCCGTGTTCGGGTAGGTCGCGCCGTTGGCCGGCGCGCGCTGCGCCGGGTTCGCCGACGCCATCTCCTCCAGCGCGGACAACGCGGAGCGCGCCGTGCGCGAGAGCAGGCTCTGCGCGTCGAACAGCAGCGACAGGGTGTCGGCCACCGACGTCGCGCGCCCGCTGTTGGTGCTGAGGCGGAAGTTGGCGATGCTGGACAGGCCGATCACCGGGGCGGCGCCGCGCAGCGAGCCCTGCACCGCGCGACCGACGCCGAGTGCTTCGAAGGTGTCCTCGCCGCCGGCGTTGGACTGGAGATACCGGTTGAGCCAGCCGTCGAACACCGACAGCGTGTCGGTGCTGCCGCGCTCGTACATGTCCTGGCAGTCGAAGTGCGATCGGTTGGCGGTGCGCAGGCCCGCCGCGTGCACCACGGCCAGCCGGCCGGCGTCGTACAGCGGCTTGAGCGCCTGCGCGGCCGGGTTGAGGCCGAAGAAGCCGTCGAGGTCGATCGCGCCGTTCTGCGCGCCCGGCCGCGGGATGCCGATCGCCGGGCGCAACCGGTAGTAGTCGGCATCCGCATGCGGGACCACGGCCTGCAGGCCGTCCATGCCGCCGCGCTGGAACACCGCCACCAGCACGTCCTGGCCGCCCTTCGGCGCGCCGTCGGCGGCGAACACGAAGCGCGGGGCGAGCAGCGGCAGGCCGGCCAGTCCCGCGGTCTTGAAGAAATCGCGACGCGTGCAGTTCATGGCGGGCCCCTCAGCGGTACATGAAGTAGGTCGAGCCGAGCATCACGCCCAGCACCTCGCGCGCGCGCCGTTGGCGCAGCGCGGCGTCGGCGATCGCCGCGTTCGGCGGCCCGCCGGCGGCGGCGTAGTTGACCAGCACCGCGCGGTCCAGCGGCAGCAGCGCGCGGCGCAGCACGCGCTCGGTGAGGCGGTCGACGATCTGCTCCGGGGTCCGGGGTGCCGCGCCGAGGAGCGCGGCGATGTCGACGCGGATGCCGTTGCCGATCGTGCCCTCGCCCAGCGCCAGCGCGTAGTTGAAGCGGGTCAGCAGCGACGAGGAATTGACCCAGTAGCCGCCGACGTCCGGATACCCGTTCGGCGCCGGCCAGGCGAAGTGCAGCTGGCCCAGCGTGTTCAGGGTCTCGGCCAGGGCGCGGATCCAGTTGCCCGTCAGCTGCGCGTTGGTCGCGCGCAGCGCCGAGATCGCGTACTCGACCGGCCGCTTCAACTTGTCGTCGCCGGAGGCCTTGAATTCGTCGGACGACAGGATCGCGCGCAGCAGTGCGCGGATGTCGCCGCCGGTCTGGCGGAACACCAGCGCGATGCGCTCGACCAGCGCCTCGGCCGGCGCGTCGGCGACGAAGCGGCGCAGCAGCTTGCGGGCGATGAAGCGGGCGGTGGACGGATGGTTGGCCAGCATGTCGAGCACGGCGTCGCCGTCCTCGATGCCGCGGCCGGCCGGCAGGTCGACGCCGAGCACGCGCTTGGCGCGGGTGTCGTGGCGCGAGCGCACGAACACAAACTGCACGTCGGTGACGCCGGCGGCCGGGTTGTAGGGGGTGAACGTCCAGCCGGTGAAGGCACGCGCGACGGCCTTGACGTCGTCCTCGGTGTAGCCGCCGTCGACGCCCAGCGTGTGCAGTTCCATCAGCTCGCGGGCGTAGTTCTCGTTGGGCCCGGTGGCGACGTTGAGGTAGTTGTCGAGGTAGAACAGCATCGCCGGACTGCGCGCATTGGCCTTCAGCAGGTCGGCGAAGCGGCCCATGGCGTGGCGACGGATCTCCCGATCGTCGACGCTCTTGTAGAAGCGCACGGCGCCGTCGCCGATGTTGACGTTGAAGTGGTTGGTCCAGAACTCGACCATCACCTCGAACAACTGGGCCGGGCTGTAGGCCTGGCGCAGGATGGTCGCCGCGCGCAGTTCGTCGGCGGCCTGGAACTGGCGGTTGCTCTCGCGCGCCAGCGCGATGATCTGGCCGTTGCTCATCGCCACCGTCGGCAGGTTGGCCGCGATCTGCGATTCGAGCGCGCTCGTGTCGATCCGTTCCGGCGCCAGCTGGGCCTCGAGCCAGGCGTCGTAGCCGGCGCGGCGCGCGGCCTGCAGTTCCTCCTCGCGCACGCCGAAGCTGGTGCGCGAGAGCAGCAGGCCGACCGGATCGGGTGGCGGCAGCGATGCGTCGTCGCTTTTCCCGGCGGCGAGCGGCTCGCCGCCGAGCAGGGCGCCGAAGCCGGCGCGGGTGGCGGTTTCCATGGTCGGTGGCCCCCCTACTGGTGTGCGTGGAGTCTACGCCCGCCGGAGCCCCGGCGCAGGCCTGCTGCGACCAACGCACGGGCTCGTTGCCGGTTGACACGATCGCCCCCAGGACGTGACGCGGCGCGTGGATCGCGGGGGCCCGATCTGCCAGAATTCCGCCGTCCCCGCCGCACCCACCGGGAGGTCGCCATGCGCAAGATCCTGTCCCTGGGCCTGTTGCTCGCCCTCGCCGCCGCCGGCGGCGCGATGGCCGATGAACTCCAGGTCACGACCCGCTCGGCCCCCGCCCTGCCGGCCGACGCCCCCACCCGGGGCATGCACCAGGAGACGGTGCTGCGCCGCTGGGGCGAGCCGCAGCAGCGCGTGGCCGCGGTCGGCGGCAACCTGCCGCAGCACCCGCCGATCAGCCGCTGGGTCTATCCCGGCTTCACGGTCTACTTCGAGCGCGAACTGGTGATCACCTCGGTCGCCAACCGGCCGGTCGCCGCCACCCCGGCGGACTGAGGCCAACACGATGGGTCGCTGGCGCCTGCCGGCCGAGTGGGAGCCGCAGGACGGCGTCCTGCTGGCCTGGCCCCACGAAGGCACCGACTGGGCGCCGATCCTCGCCGAGGTCGAGCAGACCTACGTCGCCCTGGCCGGCGCGATCGCGCGCTTCACCCGCGCGCTGGTGATCACCGCGGACGCCGGTCTCGAGGCGCGGGCGCGGCGCCTGCTCGAGGCGGCGGGCGCCCGGCTCGACCGGGTGCGCTTCCTGCGCGCCCCCTACGACGACACCTGGCTGCGCGATTCCGGGCCGATCACCCTGGTCGACGACGCGCAGCGCCGCCTGCTCGATTTCCGCTTCACCGGCTGGGGCGGCAAGTTCGAAGCCTCGCGCGACGACCGGCTGGTCGAGCGCCTGTGCGCCGGCGGCTGGTTCGGCCGCCACCCCCGGCAGCGCATCGACTGGGCGCTGGAAGGCGGCGCGATCGACAGCGACGGCGACGGCACCCTGCTCACCACCTGGCAATGCCTGCACCAGCGCCACCCGCGGCTGTCGCGCGGCGAACTGGCCGACGTGCTGTCGCAGCACCTGCACGCCCGGCGCGTGCTGATGCTCGAACGCGGCTGGCTGCAGGGCGACGACACCGACGCCCACATCGACACCCTCGCCCGCTTCGCCCCGGGCGACCGCATCGTCTGGCAGGACTGCGACATGGCCTCGGACGTGCACCACGCCGAACTGCGCGCGATGGGCGCCGAACTGGCGACCCTGCGCACGTCCGACGGCCGGCCGTACGCGCTCGATGCCCTGCCCTGGGCACGGCCGATCCACGACGCCGACGGCCGCCGCCTGGCGGCGTCCTACGCCAACTTTCTGGTCACCGACGGCGCGCTCCTGATGCCGGCCTACGGCGATCCATCCGACGCGCGCGCGCTGGCGGTGCTGGCCGCGGCGTTTCCGGGACGACAGGCGCTTGCGGTACCCTGCCGGCCCCTCATCGAACAGAACGGCAGCCTGCACTGCATCACCATGCAGCTGCCGCGCGGAGTCCTGAATGACGTCGAAGACGTTGCGCGTCGCGCTGGTCCAGGAGCGTGAGCGCGGCAGCCGCGAGGCCAACCACGCGGCGATCGAGCAGGCCGTGGCGCGCGCCGCGGGCGCCGGCGCGAAGCTGGTCCTGCTGCAGGAGCTGCACAACGGCCCCTACTTCTGCCAGCACGAGAGCGTCGACGAGTTCGACCGCGCCGAGCCGATCCCCGGCGACAGCACGGCGCGCCTGTCGGCGCTGGCGCGCGCGCAGCGCGTGGTGCTGGTGGGCTCGCTGTTCGAGCGCCGCGCCGCCGGCCTGTACCACAACACCGCGGTGGTGTTCGACGCCGACGGCAGCCACCGCGGCACCTACCGCAAGATGCACATCCCGGACGACCCGGGCTTCCTCGAGAAGTTCTATTTCACCCCCGGCGACCTCGGCTTCACGCCGATCGACACCTCGGTCGGGCGGCTCGGCGTGCTGGTGTGCTGGGACCAGTGGTATCCCGAGGCCGCGCGCCTGATGGCGCTGGCCGGCGCCGACCTGCTGCTCTACCCCACGGCGATCGGCTGGGACCCGGCCGATGCGCACGCCGAGAAGGACCGCCAGCGTGAGGCCTGGATCACCGTGCAGCGCGGCCACGCGGTGGCCAATGGCCTGCCGCTGCTGGCGGTCAACCGGGTCGGCTTCGAGGCCGCGCGCGATGCGTCGGGGCGCGGCATCCAGTTCTGGGGCACCAGCTTCGTCGCCGGACCACAGGGCGAGTTCCTTGCCCGCGCCGGCGAGGCCGAACCGGAACTGCTGCTGTGCGACGTCGACCTTGCGCGCAGCGATGCCGTGCGGCGCATCTGGCCCTTCCTGCGCGACCGGCGCATCGACGCCTACGGCGACCTGCTGCGGCGGTTCCGCGACTGACCCGCGCGGCGGCCTGCCGCGAGTCCCCATGACGATCACCACAGAAGAGTTCCAGGGCCAGCCCGTGCGCCGCGTGCTGCGCGACGGCGCGGGGGTGGTGCTGCTCGGCACCGCCCACGTCTCGCGCGCCAGCGTGGATGCCGTGCTCGCGCTGGCCGACGCCGAGCCGTTCGACGCGATCGCGGTCGAGCTGTGCCCGCCGCGCGCCGACGCGATCCGCAACCCGGGCGCGATCCGCGACCTCGACCTGTTCCGCGTGCTGCGCGACGGCCGCGCCGGCGTGGTGGCCGCCGGGCTCGCGCTCGGCGCCTACCAGCGGCGCCTGGCGAAGCAGTTCGGCATCGAGCCGGGCGCGGAGATGAAGGCGGCGATGGAACTGGCCGCCGCGCGCGGCCTGCCTTGCTGGCTGGTCGATCGCGACGTCGGCGTCACCCTGCGCCGCTCGCGCGCCGCGGTCGGCTGGTGGGAGCGGGCCAAGCTCAGCGCGGGCCTGTTCGCCAGCCTGCTCGACGACAGCGAGGTCGACGAGGCGCAGATCGAACGCCTGAAGTCCGGCGACGTGCTGGAAGGCGCGTTCACGGAGTTCGCCAGCGGCTCGCCGCCGCTGTTCGAAGCGCTGATCGCCGAACGCGACCGCTACATGGCCGCGCGCGTGCGCGAGGAACTGGCGCGCTCCGGGGCGCGCCGCGTGCTGGTGGTGATCGGCGCGGGCCACCTCGACGGCATGGCGCGGGCACTGGACGGCGAACAGGCCGCGCCGGCGACCGTGCTGCCGCCGCTGCGCGCCGAACCGCCGCCGTCGTCGTTCGGCAAATGGTTCGGGATCGCGTTGGTGGCGATCGTCGTCGCCGGGCTGGTCCTTGCCTTCTCCAAAGGCGCGCAAGTCGGCGTCGAAGCGATCTTCACCTGGGTCGCGATCACCGGGGTGCTCGGCGCGATCGGAGCTACGGTTGCGGGCGCCCACCCGCTGTCCATCGCCGCAGCGTTCGTTGCCTCGCCCATCACCCCGCTGCATCCCGCGCTCGCCTCGGGCATGGTCAGCGGGGCCGTCGAGCTGTGGACACGCAAGCCGCGCGTCGGCGATTTCGAACGGCTGCGTGATGACCTGCAAACAGCGGGCGGGTGGTGGCGCAACCGTGTGTCCCGGATCTTCCTCGTGTTCTTTCTCACAAATCTCGGCACCGCGATCGGCTTTTGGGTCGCTGGCTTCACGGTCGCCAAGCAACTGCGCGCCCTCGCCTGAACAGCCGGCTCAGGCGCCCTCGCGCGCCCGCCCACCGAGCGGCGCGGAAGACCGCACCCGCGCCAGCCACGCGGCGGTCGCCGTGCGCATGTCGTCCAGCAGGGCGTAGATGGTCGGCAGGAACAGCAGGCTGACCACGGTGGAGAACACCAGCCCGCCGACGATCGCGCGCGCCATCGGGTAGTACGGCGGGCCGCCGCCGCCGATCTGGGTGCCGCCGAAGCACAACGGCAGCATGCCCAGCACCGTGGTGCCCATGGTCATCAGGATCGGCCGCAGGCGCTCGCGCGCGCCTTCGACCAGCGCCTCGGTGCGGTCGAGACCCTCGCGCCGGCGATTGTTGATGTGCTCGATCATCACGATGCCGTTGTTCACCACCACGCCCATCAGCACCAGGATGCCGATCGAGGCCATGATGCTGAAGGTTGTGCCGGTCAGCGCGAACAGCCAGAACACGCCGAGCGCGGAGAACAGCACGCCGCTCATGATCGCGACCGGGAACAGCATCGACTCGAAGAGCGCGGCCATCACGATGAAGATCATCAGCAGCGCGATCAGGGTGTTGAACCCCATCTGCTGGCCCGCCTCGTCGCTGGTGTCGAAGGACTGCCCGAAGCTCCAGGCGTAGCCCGGCGGCAGGCTGACGTCGCGCATCACCTCCTGGAACGTCTTGCGCGCGTCCTCCAGCGTACTGCCCGGCGCGACGTTGGCGGCGATCGCCAGCGAGGTGCGCCGGTTCTGCCGCGAGATCTGCGAAGCCCCGCGCTCGATGTCCACGTCGACCAGCGACAGCAGCGGCACCGAGGTACCGTCGGCGCGACGCAGGGTCAGGCCCGAGAGGTTCTCGATGCCGATCGACTCCGCGCCGGCGAAGCGCACCCACACCGGGATCTCGCCGTCGTCGGTGCGGAACTCGCGCAGCGGCGAGCCGCGCAGGGCGATGCCGATGTAGTCGGCGACCTCGCGGGCCGAGAAGCCGAGCGCCGCCGCGCGATCGCGGTTGACCGACACCCGCACCTCGCTGCTCTGGTCGCCGACGTCGATCCGCACGTCGCGCAGGACGTCGCGGCCCTTGAAGCGCGGCAGCACGTCGAGCGCCAGCGCCTCCAGCACCTCGTTCGAATCCCCGGTGAGGAAGACCTGCATGCCGCCGGTGGTTCCGCCGCCCCCGCCCGGCGGGCCACCGCCGCCCTGGAAGCGGATTTCGGCCCGCGCCAGTTTCGGCAGGTCCTTGCGCAGCGCCTCGACCACTTGCTGGGACGGGATCAGGCAACCCTTGCCGTCGCGGCCGAACCAGGACTGCACCGTGCCCAGCAGACTGCCGCAGGTCTTGCCCTCATCCTCGAGTTCGAGGTTGACCCCACCGAAGCCGCGCTCGCCGTAGTACGAATAGATCTGGGTGATCTGGTACTTCTCGCGGTTCTCGTCGAGGAAGCGCTCGACGCGCGCGACCTCGTCCGACATCTGCTCCAGGCTGTAGGCGCCGCGCCACTCCAGCGACATCTCGATCTCGCGGCCGCCGCCGTCGGGGAACATGTCGAACGTCATGAACTTGAACGGCACCAGGCTCACGGCCACGATCAGGATGATCGCCAGCAGCGACTTGCCGCGGTGCGCCAGCGACCAGCGCAGCAGGCGCCCGTAGGCGCGGCTCAGCGCCGGCACGAAGCCGTGCTCGGCCACCATCGCCGGCGGCGTGCGCAGGCGCGCCGAGATCATCGGGATCAGGCTCACCGCCACCAGCCACGACGCCAGCAGCGCGATGGTGATCGTGATCGCCACCTGGCCGAGGTAGATGCTGACCAGGTTCTTCGCGCCGAACAGGTTGGGGATGAAGACGATGATGCTGGTCAGGGTGCCGGCGCTGATCGCCAGTTGCACGCTGCGCGTACCCTCCAGCGCGCAGCGCATGGGGTCGTTCGGATACTTCTCGCGGTACTGGTAGATGCTCTCGACCACCACCACCGCGTTGTCGACCAGCATGCCGATGCCGAGCAGCAGGCCCATCATGGTCAGCACGTTGAGCGACATCCCGCCGAAGTACATCACGCCCAGCGTCATCACGATGCAGATCGGGATCGCCAGCGTCACCATCAGGGTGCTCGGCCAGTGGCGCAGGAAGTAGTACAGGATCAGCAGCGACAGCAGCGCACCCAGCACGCCGGCCTCGATCAGCTCGTCGATCGAACTGCTCACGCTCTCGGCCTGGTCGCCGAAGATCAGGATCTCGATGCCGGCGAGGTCGGGGTCCTGCTTGATCTGCTCCAACTCGGCGCTGATCGCGCGCGAGACCTCGATCAGGTTGGCGTTGGTCTCGCGGTAGACGTCGATGCCGACCGCCGGCCGGCCCTCGAGGCGCCGCGCTACGTCCTGCCGCTGCAGTTTCAGGCGCACGTCGGCGATGTCGCCTAGCCGCAGCCCGCGGTCGTCCAGCACCAGGCGGCGCAATTCGTCGAGGTCGCGCAGTTCGCCCACCGGCTGCACGCGCAGGCGACGCTCGCCGGTGTCGATCGAGCCGGCCGAGACCGAGAAGTTCACCGCCTGCAGCTTCAGCGCCAGTTCGTTGAGGCTGATGTTGTGCGCCGCGATGCGCGAGGGATCGATCGCGATCTCCACCTCGGGCGGGGGCGCGCCGGTGATGTCCACCCGCGCCACGCCCGGCAGGCGCTCGAGGCGGCGCTGGAACACGCGCTGGATCAGGAAGTACTCGCCGCGCAGGTCGCGGTCCGAGGCGAAGCGCACCCGCATCAGCGGCTGGTCGCTGGGCGAGAACTTGAGCACGAAGTAGCGCTGGAAATCGCTCGGCAGTTCGGAGCGGATCGCGTCCAGCTTGTCGCGCGCCTCGGACGCGGTGATCTCGATGTCGCGGTCGAGGTCCGAGAACTGCACGAACACGCTCGCACCATTGTCGCGGCTCACCGAATTGAGGCGCTGGATGCCGGGCAAGGTCGCCAGCGCTTCCTCCGCCGGGCGGGCGATCGTGCGTTCGACCTCCTGCGGCGTGCTGCCGGGGTACGGCAGGTCGACGACCAGGAACGGCAGGTTGACGTCCGGGAACTGCTCCAGCGGCAGGCGGAAGGCCGCGATCAGGCCGACCACCATCAGCGAAACGTAGAACATCACGGCCGTGACCGGCCGCTTGAGGCTCAGGTAGGCCGGGCTCATCACGTCGTTTCGCCTCCGAGGATGCGCTCTTCGCTGGCCAGCCGCGCGCGCGCGCGGTAGTCCGCATCCGGGCGCCGGTCGAGCAGGTCGTAGACCACCGGGATCACCACCAGGGTGAGCAGGGTCGACACGGTCAGGCCGCCGATCACGGTGATCGCCATCGGCGCCCGCACCTCGGCGCCTTCGCCGCCGAACAGGGCCAGCGGCGCGAAGCCGAACAGCGTGGTGAGCGTGGTCATGATGATCGGGCGCAGCCGGGATTCCGCGGCGTCGCAGATCGCCTGCCGCTTGGCCACCCCTGCTTCGCGCAACTGGTTGACCTTGTCGATCAGCACGATCGCGTTCTTGACCACGATGCCGACCAGCAGGATCAGGCCGATGAACACCACCACCGACACCGGCGAGCCCGACAGCCACAGCGCGAGCACCGCGCCGACCATCGCCAGCGGCACGGTGAACATGATCACGAACGGGTGCAGCAGCGACTCGAACTGCGAGGCCATCACCAGGTAGACCAGGAAGATCGACAGCAGCAGCGCGAACACCAGCGACTGCCGCGAGGCATCGAGCTCCTCGCTCTGCCCGGCGAAACGCACCCGCACCTCGGCGCCCAGCGGCTGCTCGGCGAGCAGCGCCTGCACGCGCCGGACCGCGGTGCCGAGGTCGACGTCGCGCAGGTTCGCCGAGATCACCGCGACCCGGGTCTGGTCGGCGCGATGGATCTCGCTGGGCCCAATGGTCTCCACCACGTCGGCCACCGCGTCCAGCGTCACCGGGCGCTCGCTCGCCGGGTTGACGATGATCTTGCGGATGTCGGCCACCGAGGCACGGTCCTCTTCGCGCGCGCGCACCAGCACGTCGATCTTGCGGTCGCGGAACGAGTAGCGCGTGGCCACCTCGCCGCGCACCTGGCGCACGACCTGGTCGGCGATCTGCCGCGAGGTCAGGCCGAGCGCGGCGGCGCGTTCCTGGTCGAAGCGGATCTGCACCTCGGGGTAGCCCTGCTGCACGGTGGACTTCACGTCGGCGAACTCCGGCTGGCCTTCGAGCAGCTCGGCCAACTGGCGCCCCGCGCGCTCCAGGGCGGCGAGGTCGCCGCCGGAGAGCTCGATTTCCAGCGGGGTGGAGAAGGAAAACAGCTCGGGGCGGCCGAACTTCACCTGCACGTCGGGGAACTGGGCGAGCGTGCGGCGCATGCGCTCCATCACCGCCGCCTCGGTGTCGCGGCTGTAGTTGCCGCCCAGCACCACCGTCAACTGCGCGATGTTGTCGCCCGACTCGGTCGGATTCGCATCCAGCCGCGAGCCGGTGCCGCTCACGCCGTAGAGGGCCTGGATGTCCTTGTCCTCGGCATGCGCCTGCTGCACGGCGCGCACGATGGCATCGGTCTCGCGCAACTGCGCGCCCGGCGACAGGCGCGCGGTGGCCTCGAAGCGGTCCTGCGCCAGCTGCGGGATCAGGTCGGTGCCGAGCGTCGGCACCAGGGCCATGGTGGCGACGAACAGGGCCGCCGAGGTGCCCAGCACCAGACCGGGCCGCTGCAGCGCACCGGGCAGCATGGCGTGGTAGCGGCGCGCCGACCACTCGTAGGGCACCAGCACGACCATGCCGATCCGGCGCAGGGCCGCGCCGATCGTGCGATTGGCGAGCCGACCCGCCACGGTGCCGAGCCAGACCAGGCCGCCCAGCACGGTCCGCAGCGCGCGCCACGGCGCGCGCACGAGCGCGATCGCCACGCGTCCGCCCCGCGATGCCGGCTGCCAGTCCGGATGCGGCGGCTCCTCCGGGAAGGCCAGCGGCGCGCGCGCCTTGATCGCCGACAGCATCGGGATCAAGGTCAGCGACACCACCAGCGAGATCGCCAGCGCGATCGACACCGTCAGCGCCTGGTCCTTGAACAACTGGCCGGCCACGCCCTGCACGAACACCAGCGGGAAGAACACCGCGATCGTGGTCAGGGTGGACGCAACCACCGCCATGCTCACCTCGCGCGTGCCCTCCACCGCGGCCTCGATCACCCCGAGGCCGCGCTCGCGCGCCTTGGCGATGCTCTCCAGCACCACGATCGAGTCGTCGACCACCATGCCGGTGGCGAGCGCCAGCCCGGCCAGCGACATCACGTTGAGGCTGAGCCCGAACTGGCCCATGAAGAAGAAGGTGGCGATGATCGACACCGGCAGCGAGAGCGAGATGACGAAGGTGCTCCAGCCGTCGCGCAGGAAGAAGAAGATCAGCAGGATGGCGAATACGCCGCCCATCAGCGCTTCCTTGCGCACCTCGGACAGGGCGTTCTCGATGAAGATCGAGGCGTCCTCGACCGTGCGCACCGGGATGCCGTCGATCAGGTACTCGCCGCGCGGGCGCTGTACCGGCGCCGCGGTCTCGCCCGGCCGCGCGGTCGCGTCGATGCCGCGCTGCTGCAGCCGCTGCAGGGCCTGGCGCACGGCGGTGGCGACGGCCACCGTGTTGGCATCGCCTTCCTTGTAGATCGCCATCTCGACCGCCTCGCGGCCGGCGAGGCGGATGATGGCCTGGCGTTCCTTGAAGCTCTGCCGCACCTCGGCCACGTCGCGCAGCTTCACCGGCACCCCGGCCTGGGTGCTGATCAGCATCTCGCGCATCTGCTCGAGGTCGGCGAACTGGTTCACCGTGCGCACGAGGTAGCGCTGGGTGCCCTCTTCAAGGCGGCCGCCGGAGATGTTCACGTTCTCCTGCCGCAGGCGTTCGATGACGGTGCCGATCGGCAGGTTCAGCTGCGCCAGCCGCGCCTCGTCGATCAGCACCTGCACCTCGTCCTCGAGGCCACCGCTGACCTTGACCGCGGCCACGCCATCGACCGGCTCGAGGCGCTTCTTCAACTCGTCGTCGGCATACCGGCGCAGGCGGGTGAGTTCGCCCTGCTCGCTGCCCGCGAGTTCCTGCGGCACGGTCAGCACCAGGCGCATGATCGGCTCGTTGCTGGGGTTGAAGCGCAGCAGCACGGGCGGCGTGGCCTCCAGCGGCAGGCGCAGCACTTCCAGCTTGTCGCGCACCTCGAGCGAGGCGCGGTCCATGTCGGTGCCCCAGGCGAACTCCAGCACCACGTCGCTCTGGCCGGTGCGCGAGACCGAACGCAGCTTGCGCAGGTTCTTGACCACGCCGACCGCTTCCTCGACCGGCTCGGTGAGCAGGGTCTCGATCTCGGCCGGGGCCGCGCCGACGTACTCGGTGCGCACCGTGAGGGTGGGATAGCTCAGGTCCGGCAGCAGGTTGACCTTGAGTTCGCCCAGCGCGATCAGGCCGAACAGCACCATGGTGAAGGTGGCCATGCCGATCGTGACCCGGCGGCGCACCGAGAACGCGGCGATGCTCACGGGGTGGCCTCCAGCACCTGCACCTTGGTGCCATCGCGGAGCGTGGACGCCCCGACCGTCACCACCGCGTCGCCGTCGGCGACGCCCTCCAGCACCTCGACGACGCCGCCGCTGCGCGCGCCGGTGCGCACCGGCACCCGCACCGCCTTGCCCTCGCGCACCACGAACACCGCCGGCTGCGCGTCATCCTCCAGCAGGGCCTCGCGCGGCACCACCAGCACGTCGGCGCGCTGGTCGTAGATCACGCTCAGGCGGCCGAACATGCCGGACTTCAGGCTGCCGCTGTCGTCGCGGAACTCGCAGGTGACACGGAAGGTGCCGGTGCCGGGATCGACCACCGGGCTCACGCGCGCCACCACGCCCTCGAAGGCAGCACCCGGCACCGCGTCCACCGCCATCGCGACCTTGAGCCCCGGACGCATCGTGCGCAATTCGCGTTCGGGCACGTTGAGCACCGCCTGCAGCGGATCGAAGTCGTCGATGCGGAACAAGGGCGCCTGCAACTGGATGAAATTGCCTTCCTTGACCAGGCGCTGGCTGATCACGCCCTCGATCGGCGCGGTGATGCGGGCGTAGCTGAGTTCGAGCTTGGCCAGATCCCAGGCCGCACGCTGCGTCTCGAGACTGAAGCGGATGCGGTCGTGCGCCTCGGAACTGACCAGCTTGGCGTCGAACAGCTCCTGCGAACGGCGGAACTCGTTCTCGAGCCGGCGCAGGTCGGCCTCGGCGCGCGCGACCTCGAGCCGCGTGCGTTCGGAGTCCAGCTCCGCCAGCACCTGGCCCTCGCGCACGCGATCCCCCTCCTCCACCATCAGCCGCAGCAGCACGCCGCTGGTCTTGGCCACCACCTGTGCCTGGCGCTCGGCCTCGAGCGACGCAGTGCCGGCGTAGCTGGCGAGGATCGGCTGGCGCGTCGCCTTGGCGACTTCGACCGGGATGACCGGGTCTTCGGCGGGTTTCTCGGCGTCCTTGTCCGCACCAGGACCACCCCGCTCGCCACAGGCGGCCAGCAGCAGGAACAGCGCAGCCAGGGCCGCGTGCGAAAACGGGCGCAACGTTCGGTTTCTCATTGTTCTTCGGGGCAGATGGAGGCCGGTGTCGTACTCTCATACAACACCAGCACGGACGCTATGTGACGAACAGCCTATCCGGGCGCGTGCGAGGGCCGCGTGGCCCGCAAGTCACACGCCGCGGAGCATGGACTGTACCGCGACGGTTCTGGCCACGCGGTCGCCGGCTGGCTACACTTTCACGGTTTTATCCGCCCGCCGCGCCGACCGCGCGCGCCAAGAGGACCCGACCCCCATGCGCCACGCCCTGCCTGCCCGCCTGCTCGCCATCGCCCTGACCGCCGCCACGGGAACCGCCGCGGCCGCCGAGGGCAATGCGGAGGACGGCCGCGTCAAGGCCTATACCTGCGCCGGCTGCCACGGCCTCGAGGGCTACCGCAACGCCTACCCGAGCTATCGCGTGCCCAAGATCTACGGCCAGCACTACGAATACCTGGTGGCGGCGCTCAACGCCTACCGCAGCGGCGAACGCAACCACCCGACGATGCGCGCGCAGGGCGAGAGCCTGAGCGACCAGGACATCGCCGACCTCGCCCGCTTCCTCGCCGGCGCCCCCGCTCCGGCCGCCCAGTGAGCCTCCGCACCATGCGCACGATCGTCCCCACCCTGTCCCTCCTCCTCGCCGCCGGCGTCGCAGCGGCCGGCAACGTGACCGGCGATGCCGACCGCGGCCGCCGCATCCACCTCGGCGAGGAGCAGATCGCCGGCGTCGCCGCCTGCAGCACCTGCCACGGCACCGACGGCAACGCGACCCAGGCCCCGACCTTCCCGCGCCTCGCCGGGCAGTACGCGGAGTACCTGGTGTACGCGCTGGAGTCCTACACGAACGGCACGCGCAACAACGCCATCATGTTGCCGATCGCGTCCGGCCTGACGCGCAAGGACATGGAAGACCTCGCGGTGTTCTACGCCGCGCAGAAAGGCGACCTGCGCGACCTGAGCGAGGTCATCACCGACTGAACCCGCGCGCGGGCGGCGGCCCGGCTGCCGCCTGCCCCGTCGCTCAGCCCGAGCGCCGCATGTAGGGATTTTCGCCGCTGGCGTGGTCGGTCGCGTCGCGCACCCCGGTCACCTCCGGCACCCGCGCGCGCAGCGTGGTCTCGATGCCCTCGCGCAAGGTCACGTCGACCATCCCGCAACCATGGCAGCCGCCGCCGAAACGCAGCACGGCCACGCCGTCGGCCTCCAGCGAGACCAGGCTGACCCGGCCACCATGCGAGGCCAGCCCCGGGTTGATCTCGGATTCGAGCACGTACTGGATGCGTTCGACGGGCCCCGCGTCGGCGCCGGGCAAGCGGCCCTTGATGTGCGGGGCGCGGATCGTCAACTGGCCGCCGGTGGGGTTGCGCTGGTAGTCGATCGACGCGCCGTCCAGCCATGCGGTGCTGGCGGACTCGACGTACAGGTTGAAGCCCTCGCACTCGACGATCCATTCGTCGCCGGCGAGATCGCCCGGCTCGCAGAACTCGAGTTGGCAATCGGCCTGCGCGGTGCCCGGCCTGAGCACCTTCAGGCGAACCCCCATCCCCGCCACGCCCTGCTGGTCCAGCAGGCGGCGGAAGTGGGTCTGGGCCTCGGGACCGATCGTGACCATGCGCGCCTCCGTCAAAGCGGCAGTCTACCGCCTGGCCGCGCGCGGCGCATCGACGCGACCTGAAAAACACCCTGCAACCCTCGGATCATGCGATACTTTTCACGCAACATCGCTGTCCACTGGAGAGCCCTGATGAGCCGCACGCCGCATGACCTCGCGCAACGCCGCTGCCAGCCCCTGCGGGGCGCCGAGCATGCGCTCAGTGTCGGCGAGGTGCAGGAACTGCTGGCGGCGCTGCCCGCCTGGGCGCTGTCGGACGACGGCAAGACGATCAGCCGCGACGTCCGCTGCCGCGACTTCCACCGCACGATGGTGCTGGTCAATGCGATCGCCTGGATCGCGCACGCCGAGGACCACCATCCGGACATGGAGGTCGGCTATGGCCACGTGCTGGTGCGCTACACCACCCACGACGTCGGCGGCCTGTCGATCAACGACTT
>Ga0209450_10000677_pt1 | contig 17173 bp, 15 predicted proteins | sample FrelakmetLWP11LW_FD_187149 | JGI IMG/M metagenome (GOLD analysis project Ga0209450, IMG submission 187149) | Freshwater lake sediment microbial communities from the University of Notre Dame, USA, for methane emissions studies - LWP11 LW (SPAdes)... | ecosystem: Environmental > Aquatic >...
CTTCGGGGAACTGGTCGTTCGCATCGACCCGAACGAGTTTCGCTGGGGGCCGTTCCGCATGGATAATTTCGTGGCCGCCTCCCGCCTCGGTGCGCGCGGCCTTCACAATGATTATCGCTGGCCGGGGATCGGGTCGGCTCTGGTTGCCAGCCTGAAACACGTCCAGGGAGAGCAGGAAGCGGCCTTCACCCGAGTCCCCCCGTCGCTGAAAATGGCGGCCACTGCCTTCCTGCGCCTGGAAAACGTCGAAGCCGGGCTCCGCGACGGCCGGTTGGAGGGAAACCTGGCGCTCTACACCACCCAGGAAAGCACATCGGTCAGCATCGGCGGCCGCACGGTTCCCCTGGAGTTCGGGCTGACCTCCGCCCTGGCCTACACGCTGGAAGGGGCCCAGGTTTACGCGCTGGAGCTCAAGGGACTGCTTTCGGGGGACCTCGAACTGTTCAAGGACACCGCCCGGTTCAAGGACAACGTGTTCCTCATGGCGCCTTACCGTCCCGGCCGGATTCCTCTGGTGCTCGTCCACGGAACGGCTTCCAGCCCGGCGCGGTGGGCGCAAATGCTCAATGAAATTCTCAACGACCGGGAACTGTGGAACCGTTACCAGGTCTGGCTGTTCACCTACAACACCGGCAACCCCATCCTGTACTCCGGCGGGATCCTCACGCAAGGACTCCGCAGCGTGGTTCAGGAACTCGACCCCGCGGGCAAGGATGACGCCCTGCGGAAAATGGTGGTCATCGGCCACAGCCAGGGCGGGCTGCTCACAAAGTTGACCGCCATTGACAGCGGCGATCGTTTCTGGGATCGCGTTTTCAACGTCCCCATCGATCAGATCAATCTCTCCTCCGATTCGCGCGAGCTGTTCCGGCGCAGCCTCTACTACGAACCTCTGCCTTTTGTCCAGCATGTCGTCTTCATCTCCACGCCGCACCGCGGCAGCCATCTGTCTGGAGGCTATATCACTGATTTGTTGAGGCGTCTGATTTCGTTGCCCCTCACGCTTCTCAGCCCGCTGCAGGAGGTTTTCCAAAGTAGCCCCGAGGCCGTTACGACACGTGCGATGGGGGCTGAAGTCCCGCGCAGCACCGACAACATGAACCCCGACAGCGAGTTCATCAAAACCTTTGCGTCGATCCCGATTGCGCCGGGCGTCATCGCCCACTCCATCATTGCCGTGGACAACCCCGAAGACCCGAAGGCAGAGTGGGATGACGGCGTGGTGGCCTACAGCAGCGCGCACATCGATGGCGTCGCCTCCGAGCTCATCGTCCACTCCGGCCACTCCGCGCAGGAATCGCCGCTGGCCATCGAGGAGGTGCGCCGGATTCTCCTCGAAAACTTGAAGGAGCCCTGAGGGGACGCACGATGACACGGTCTTTAAAGTTTGGAGGATGCAGCCCCGGCTGATGAAAGGAGATGCTATGAAATTAAGAGGAAAAAGAGAAAAATGCGCGCATGCCCTGGTTTTGGTCCTCGTGCTCATGATGGCGGTCCCGCCGGGGACCTTCGGGCAGCAGGCGGACCAACCCGTTTTCAAACAGGAGGAGCTGGACCAGATGCTGGCGCCGATCGCCCTCTATCCCGATTCTCTGTTGGCCCAGATCTTCATGGCCTCGACCTATCCCCTGGAAGTGGTGCAGGCAGACCGCTGGGCAAAACAGAATACGACCCTCAAGGGAGATGCCCTAACGGCGGCGCTTGAGAAACAACCGTGGGACCCGAGCGTCAAGTCCCTCGTCAACTTTCCGCAGGTGCTGACCATGATGAGCGAAAAGCTGGATTGGACGCAGAAGCTCGGCGACGCATTCCTCGCACAACAAAAAGACGTCATGGGCACCGTCCAGGCGCTTCGGAAGAAGGCCGTGGAAGCGGGCAACCTGAAGACCACGCAGGAGCAGCAGGTGATTGTCGAGAAGGAGACGATCATCATTCAGTCTGCCAGCCCCCAGGTCGTCTATGTGCCGACCTACAACCCGACGGTCGTCTACGGCGCATGGCCATACCCGGCTTATCCGCCCACCCCCTACTATCCGCCGGGATATGTGGCCGGGACGGCCCTGTTATCCTTTGGAGTCGGGATGGCGGTCGGCGCCGCCTGGGGATATGCGTGGGGCGGCTGCAACTGGCACGGCGGCGATGTCGATGTCGATATCAACCGAAATACCAATATCAACAACAACATCAACCGCGGCAACTATTCAAAGCAATATCAGGGCGGCCAGGGGAACTGGCAGCACAACCCCGAACATCGCAAAGGGGTCTCATACCGGGACCAGGCAACGGGACAGAAGTTCAACCGGGCATCAACCAATGATGCCGTCCAGTCCAGGGAAAATTTCCGGGGACGTGCCGACACCGGTCGGCAGGATATGGCCCGCGGAGGCGTTGACCAGTCCAGGGGCGGCCAAGGTGCCGGCCAGCGAGGCGGCCTTGAAGGCAAGGCAGGAACCAGGGAGGCCGGGGGGCGGGATTTGTCCGGTCCGAGAGACAGCGCCTTTTCAGGCATGGACCGGGGCGGAAGCGCCACACGTGATGCCAGCAATCGCGGCAGTTCCAGCCGTCAGAGCATGTCATCCGGCAGCGGGGGTGGCGGCGGCATGAGCGGTGCCGCATCGAGGGGCGGCGGTGGCGGCGGCCGGGGTGGCGGCGGCGGCCGCGGCGGCGGTGGAGGCAGGAGATAGCCATGAAAACATACCGATCGTCAATGCAGGAAGGTTCAAGGGAGAAAACAACGATGCTTCCAGAAAAAAATAAAAAAGGTCCCTCCGCGCGTTTTGCTTTTCGGCTTTTTGCAGCGGCGGTTGTCGCCATGATCATTATTATTGTCGGGGTTAAGGCTGATGCAGCCGTCAAACAGAAGGGGTTCGCAACTCCGGATGAGGCGGTAAAGGCCTTTGCGACCGCCATGCGATCGAATGATGAGCAGGCGCTGCTGTCGATTTTCGGTACGGCGGCAAAAGAGCTGATATCTTCAGGGGACCCTGTCCGGGACAAACAGCGGCGGGAGATGTTTATCAGCGATTATGACCGGAAGAACAGCATCACGCAGGAAGGAGCCAAGATGGTCCTGGTCATCGGGGAGAAGGATTGGCCCTTTCCGATTCCCTTGGTGAAAAAGGGAGACCAGTGGATTTTTGATACAAAGGCGGGGAAGGAGGAGATTCTGAACCGCAGGATCGGAGAGGACGAGTTAAGCACGGTGCAGACCCTGCTTGCCATAGTCGATGCGCAGCGTGAATACGCGCTGATTGACCGTGACAACGACGGGCTCCGCGCGTACGCAGAAAAATTACGGAGCGATCCCGGCAAGAAGAACGGCCTCTACTGGGAGGCGAAGGAAGGCGAGGCGCCGAGCCCTTTAGGTGAACTGGTGGCCGATGCACGGGCCGAGGGGTACACCCGGACCGGACCGAAGCAAGGCCCCATTCCCTTTCACGGCTACTATTTCAGGCTGCTGAAGAAGCAGGGGAAACATGCCTCCGGCGGGGCGTTTGATTACGTCGTAAAAAACAAAATGATCGGCGGGTTTGCCGTGGTTGCGTATCCGGCAGTATATGGAAGTTCCGGTGTCATGACATTTGTGGTGAACCACGAAGGGGTGGTTTACGAGAAGGACCTCGGCAAAAACACCGCGAAGACCGCAAAGGCGATGACGTCGTTCGATCCCGATAAGACATGGAAGAAGGTCGAGTAAGGAACCCCTTCCCATCGAGAATAGGTCTGCTGCTCTTTCGATAACCGAGCCTTTTGCCGAGCTTGAGCTTTGGACCAATTGACTTGCTTATGAGACCGGCAAGTAAATATGCCAACCCGTGTTCGAGGTCAGGCGGATCGGAGTGCCCGCCGCGGCGAGCCGCAACCACCCTCACAACGAACCAGCGCACGGCAGCCAGCCCGCTCCATTCCGACCCGGACAGCCCCGGTGGACCGACCCTCACGGAGCCGCCGGCCGTCGCTGCCTGTCTGCGGCATCGGCGCCGCCGGGTTGTGCGGCTTCGGCTGCGAGGGTGCGAATGCGCCGGCTGTATTCCGCTTTTAGATCCGACAGGTATTGCCCATCAATGGGTCCTTTCCAGGTGACGACCTCTGAGAAACGTTTCGGGATCTCCACCCGGTCGGGATCGTAGCCCGTCGCCAACCGCAAGCGCCAGCGCTCGCGCTGGACCCGCTGGGACACCGCCCCGATGTTTTCGGCCAAAGCGGTGTACCCCACCGCTTTCAGGCACTCTGCCAGGCGGGCCTCGGTGTAAACCCCGCGCGCAAACAGGCAGGACACCATGGAGGTCAGGAAGCAGCGGCCGGCTTCATCGGTTACCAGGAACTCGACCGCCTTGGCCGCGTTCTTGTCGGTGTGCTTCTGGTCGAAGGCGTAGCCGCCGGAATCCAAATGGGAGTGCCTTAACCCCAGGGCCTGGGAGACGAAGAAGACTTCACCGGTCGCGTAGCCGGCCATTTCCTGGCCCAGCACACAGGCGAAGTCCTCGCCGCCGAAGCGCTTGGCGGCCTGCAGGGTGCCGGAGGCGAGCAGACGGTAGAATTCGTTCTCCCCGCGCGCCAGGTGCCACATGGCCTGCTGGTAGGCGGCCGCGTCCCCGAAGCGCAGCGGCACGACGGTCTCGACGGGGGAGACGAGCCCCTTCTCGCTCGCCTCCGTGGCCCAGGCGAGCGCCACGCCGGCCGACATTACGTCCAGGCCCACCTTGTCGGCCTCCTCCATGATGTCGAGGGCGGCAAAGGGGTCGGTCACCGCCAGCATGCAGCCCACGGCGAAGATCGGCTCGTGGTCGTAGGAGACCTGGCGATAGAGGTACTGGTTGGGCTCCATGAACTTTTCGCGCACGAACCCCAGATGGATGCAGCCGACCGGGCAGCCGGCGCAGGCCGCGTTGCGCAGCAGCGTCTTCTCCGCGAACTTCTCCCCGCTGATCCCGACGGCCGACGGGTCGCTCGTCCGCTGCAGGTTGCGGAAGGGCAGCGCCTTGAGCTCGTTCAGCACGACCACGTTCTCGGCCGTCCCGAGGTTGTGGTATTTGTGCATCATCTCGGTGCCGGTCAGCAGGCCGTAGACGTCCTGGAACAGCTTGGGGTAGTCCTTGCCCTCCGGCAGCGGGAAGGACCCGTCCCCCTGGATGGCGATGCCCTTGAGGTTCTTGGCACCCATGGCGGCGCCGGCGCCGAGGCGGCCGAAGTGCCGGTAGGTATCGACGATGACGCAGGCCATGGCGGACAGGCTCTCGCCCGCCGGCCCGATGCGCAGGATGCTGCGGTGCCCGGCGCCGGGGAACATGCGCCGCAGGAGCTTGCCCGTGGCGTGGATGTCGAAGCCGCGCATGAAGTGCACGTCTTTGACTTCCATGTGGCGGGAGCCGATGGACAGACAGCTGAGCGTCCGTGCCTTGCCGGTGACGACCAGTGCATCGAGGTCGGCAAACCGCAAAGCGAGGGCCGAGCGCCCGCCGCCGTGGCTCTCGGCGAACTGGTTGTGGTAGGGGGACTTGAACGCGCAGACCGTCTTGCTCATGAGGGGGAAGAGGCCGGTCAGGGGCCCGATGGCGAATATGAGCGGCTGGTCGGGGTCGTCCCAGGGTTGGTCCGGCCGGCCGAACTTGGAAAACAAGAGGGCCGCCAGGCCGCTGCCGCCCGCGTAAAGATCGCGGCCCTCCAGCGTCAGGATCTCGCCCCGGGCCGTGTTCAGGTCGACCCGCATCACGCGGAAATGGTCCCGGATCATGATTCACCTCCACCGGCCGCCGCTTCAGCGGCCGCCTCGCCCCCGATCTCTTTGTGCTCCAGGCAGTCGTGGGGGCAGAAGGGCACGCAGCGTCCGCAGTGGATGCACACGAAGGGCTCGCCGTCCGCCGTCAGGTAAACGGCATCCACCGGGCAGGCGCGGGCGCACTCCCCGCAGCGGATGCACAGCTTCTTGCGCACGACCACCCCGCCGCCCTTGCGCTGCGAGTAGGCGCCGGTGGGGCAGGCCGCGGCGCAGGGCGCCGGGTCGCAGGCGAGGCAGGTGCGGGCCTCGAAGCCGGTGGACAGCCCGCCGGAGGAGGCGATGCGGATGCCGGCCGTGTTCCAGGACAGGTTCTTGTGCACCTGGCGTGCGCACGCGAGCGAGCAGGAGTGGCAGCCGATGCAGCGTTCCATGCGGGGGGCAGTCAAGATTTTCATGGAGAATTCCTTTTTGCTCATCACTCATCACTCATTACTCGTTGCTCGTCACTTCCCCTTGCGCATTTCCTTGTACGCATTGATCAATCCATTGGTCGAGACGTCGTGGCTTGCGACCGGGTGGTCGTCGCCGAGTTCGGGCAGGATTTTTCCGGCCAGCTGCTTGCCGAGTTCCACCCCCCACTGGTCGAAGCTGAAGATGTTCCAGATCACGCCCTGCGTGAAGATCTTGTGCTCGTACATGGCGATCAGGCTGCCGAGCACGCGCGGGGTCAGCTTTTGAAACAGGATGGAATTGGTCGGCCGGTTGCCCTCGAACACCTTGTGGGGAGCCAGGCGCCGGATGTCATCCTCGTTCCTGCCTTCCTGGCGCAGTTCGGCCGCGGCCTCCTCGGCCGTCTTGCCGTTCATCAGCGCCTCGGTTTGGGCGAAGAAATTGGACAGCAGAATGGGGTGGTGCCTGCCGACGGGGTTGTGGCTCACTGCCGGCGCCAGGAAGTCGGCCGGGATCAGGCGCGTCCCCTGGTGGATCAGCTGGTAGAAGGCGTGCTGGCCGTTGGTGCCGGGCTCGCCCCAGATGACCGGGCCGGTGGCGTAGCCCACGCGGGCGCCGGCGCGGTCGACGGACTTGCCGTTGCTCTCCATGTTGCCCTGCTGAAAATAGGCGGGGAAGCGGTGCATGTACTGGTCGTAGGGCAGGATCGCCTCGGTCTCGGCGCCGAAGAAGTTCGTGTACCAGATGCCGAGCAGGGCGAGGATCACCGGGATGTTGCGCTCGAAGGGGGTCTCCCGGAAATGCCGGTCCATCGCGTGGGCACCGGCGAGGAGATCCTCGAAGCGCTCGAAACCCACGGTGCAGGCGATGGATAGCCCGATGGCCGACCAGAGGGAGTAGCGGCCGCCGACCCAGTCCCAGAACACGAACATGTTGTCGGGGTGGATACCGAACTCCTTGACCTTGGCGGTGTTGGTGGAGATCGCCACGAAATGCCGCGCCACGTGGGCGGAATCCTTGGCGCGTTTCAGGAACCAATCCCGCGCGCTGAAGGCGTTGGTCATGGTCTCCTGGGTGGTGAACGTCTTGGAGGCGATCAGGAAGAGGGTGGTTTCCGGGTCGAGCGGCTTCAGGGTTTCGGCGATGTGGGTGCCGTCCACGTTGGAGACGAAGTGCACGCGCAAGCCCGTCTGGGCATACGGCCGCAGGCACTCCGTGACCATCACCGGACCCAGGTCCGAGCCGCCGATGCCGATGTTGACGATGTCCGTGATGCGCTTGCCGGTGAAGCCCTTCCAGGCGCCCGAGCGCACCTGCTCCGCGAAGGCCTTCATCTTGGCGAGCACGGCGTTGACTTCGGGCATGACGTCCTTGCCGTTCTCGTAAACCGGGGTGTTCGCACGGTTGCGCAGGGCCGTATGCAGCACGGCGCGGTTTTCGGTCTCGTTGATCCGGTCGCCGGCGAACATCCGGTCGATGGCATCCTTCAGCCCGCAGGCCTCGGCCAGGTCGTGCAGCAGCGCGAGGGTTTCGGCCGTGATGCGGTTCTTGGAGTAGTCCACCAGGATGTCATCGAAGCGGATGGAGAAATCCAGGAAGCGCTCCGGGTCTTCCGCGAAAAGCCGCTTCATGTGCACGCGCTTCATGGCCCCGTAATGGGCGGCGAGTTTTTTCCAGGCGGCAGTGGCGGCGGGGTTGGTTTTGGGCAGCATCATGGCTCCGTCAGGATAGTGGGTGGTTTTTGGTTTTCGTAACCGCTCGGGTTAAAAACCTGAGCCGGGTCTAACGACTTGGGAATGCGTCCACTCTTCAATTTGCCTTCTTCATCCAGCATCTCATATCCGGTGCTGTGTGCCTCAGGTTTTTAGGTCGATGATCTCCATGCGGTTGTTGCGGTCCGGGTGCTTGCGGGACGGTCCTTCGGTCAGCACGATGTAGCGGCCGGTCAGCTTCTGCTCTTCCCGCCAGCGCCGACACCAGTCGATCCAGCGGTCCGGGTGTTCTTTTTCGCACACCGGGAAGACCCCATAGGAAAACATCAGGTCCCGGCAGGTTTTCTCCTGGGAGCTCACGGCGGTGATCCACACCGGCAGCCGGAAGCGGGCGATGCCGCGGGCCGTGCCGCCGCTGTGGGTGGGGACGATGACCGTGGCCGGGGTGATGCGCCGGATGGTGGCTTCCACACTGGCGGCGATCAGTTCCTCGGCTTGGATGTTCTCGTTGCCGGCCATGACTGCGCCGGCGCAGACCGTGCCGAAGTCCGCGCGGTGGGATTCGGTGGCCGCCGCGATTTTCGCCAGCATGGCGACGGCCTCGACGGGGTGGCGGCCCATGGCCGACTCACCCGAGAGCATCACGGCATCCGTCCCGTCGAGGATGGCGTTGGCGACATCGGTCGCCTCGGCGCGCGTCGGCAGGCGGTTGGTGATCATGGATTCCAGCATCTGGGTGGCGGTGATCACCGGCTTGCACTTGAGGTTGGCCAGGCGCATCAGCCGTTTCTGGACGACGGCCATCTCTTCGATGGGGATCTCCACCCCGAGGTCGCCGCGCGCCACCATGATGCCGTCGGCGGCGTCCATGATCTCGTCGATGCGCTTCAGGGCCCCGGAGCGCTCGATCTTGGCGATGATCATGGGGTGGTATCCTAAGGCGGCCGCGGCGGCGCGTACGGCCGCAATGTCCTCCGCCCGGTCCACAAAAGACTGGCTCACGGCATCGACCCCATGCTGCAGGGCGAACTCCAGGCACTTGCGATCGTGCTCGGTGAAGGCGCTGATGCCGAGATCGATCCCGGGCAGGTTCACTCCCTTGCGCGACCGCAGCTCGCCTCCCACCTGGACGCGGCAGACGACGTCGGGACCCTTGACCTGAACGACCTCCATTTCGATATAGCCGTCGTTGAGGAACAGCCGGTCGCCCGGACGGACCGATGCAGGCAGCTGCGGGAAGCTGACCGACACGCGCTGCCGCGAGCCGATGATGTCCTCCGTCGTCAGCGTGAACATCTCGCCGACGGCGAGTGGGATCGGTTCTTCCACAAATCTGCCGATGCGCATCTTGGGTCCCGGCAGATCGGCCATGATGGCGACCCGTCGGTCGGCGGCCGCGGCCGAGGAACGGATCCGGGCGATGGCCCCCGCGTGGCCGGAGAAATCGCCGTGGGAGAAATTGAGGCGCACGACATTCATGCCGGCCAGGATCAGCTGCCGAAGCACCTCCGGTGAATCCGAGGCCGGGCCGATGGTGGCGACGATCTTGGTTTTGTTGAGGGGAAATGTCACAGAGTCCTCCTCGGCTGGCGGATGGCTTTTGACGAGTGGGTAAGGCGCTATATCACCGCAGAGACGCAAAGGCCGCTGAGGGTTTTCTTTTTTTCCGGAGGAAATATCAAAGCTCCTCAGGGGGCCAAACCCAGGTAGTCATGGATGCCCGCCCCGAAGCGGGCCTTGAAGGCATTGTCCACCTTCTGGACGGGGTTGGCTCCTAAAAACTTGAGCAGGGAGTTCAGTTTTTCGGTGCGGGTCTTGCGCTCCGGGATGTCTTTCAGCCGGGCGATCGCGTCCTCGATCTCAAAGTACTTCAGTTTGTCCTTGAGGGGCAGTTGCCAGAACAGGAGAAAGCCGCGTTCGGGGAAATCCACGCCGATCAGGCCGTAGCAGTAGCGCATGAAGGTCTTTTCGAGCCGCAGGCGGACATCGACGAGCGCCTGCTTGGCCGCGGCGAGATCTTCGAGGCGGCAGGGCTTGCCTACCAATTCGAAATACATCTTGATCTTGGGCTCGGTCCCCGACGGCCGCACGGTGACGCGCAGGCCGGTCGTCTCGGGCACGTTCCGGAGGCGAAAGATGATGGCGTTGCGGGCGGAGGTGTCGGTCTCGGACAGGTGCGGCTGGGGCGCGCCCTGCCAGCGGTCGATCTTTTCGGCCACCGTGAAATCACCGAAGCGCTCCACCGCCCGGCCCCGGAAGTGGTCCATGATGGCCGCGATCTGCTCCATGCCCTTGGCGCCCAGCAGCCGGATCTCGGTCAGGTAGTTGTGGCAGTAGCCATAGGCGGAGTAGATTTCGTCGAGGGCGTCCACCAGGGTCTTGCCGCGCTGTTTGAGTTGGGCCGCATACTCGGCGATCCAGACCGCGGCGCCGGCCGCGTCCTTGTCGCGGGCATAGGTGCCCGTGAGGTAGCCGTGGCTTTCCTCGCAGCCGAAAATGAAGTCCGCCCCGCGGCCGGCGGATTCCAGCTTGTTCATTTCCTCGGCCACGTACTTGAAGCCGACCAGCAGGTCGCCGACGCAGGTGATGTTGTTCTCCCGGGCCATCTTGTCGATCAGGGCGGTGGTGACGTCCGTTTTGACGATCACCCGCTGGGGGGTCAGGCGGCCCGCGGCCCGCAGCCGGTCGATGGCGTAATTGGCCAGGATGATGGCGATCTCGTTGCCGGTCAGGAAAAGCCACTGCCCGCGGTGGTTCACCATGATGCCGATGCGGTCCGCGTCCGGGTCGGTGCTGAGCAGGATGTCGGCGCCTGCCTTCTGCGCCAGCGGCAGGGAAGTGCTGAAGGATTCCACCACCTCCGGGTTGGGGATGTTGAACGTCACCTTCTCGAATGCCCCGCTCAGGTTGGAGGTCGCCGGGCACAGCGCCACGTCGAAACCCAGGCGTTTGAGCACCGGGTAGACCGTAGTGATGCCGGTGCCGTGCAGCGGCGAGTAGAAAATTTTCAGGCCGCGCTCCCCGGAGAGGGACACCCCGCCGGCCGCATCCTGATACGCGCGGTCGATCTCCTCCCCGAGGATCACCACCAGGCCCCGGCGACGGGCCTCGTCAAAGGGCAGGTGCCGGATCGCCTGGACATTGCCGGTGACCTCGTCCACCAGCGTCTGGTCGTGCGGCGGAATGAGCTGGCCGCCGAACTCGTCGTAGACCTTCTTGCCGTTGTCGGGGGGCAGGTTGTGGCTGGCGCTGAACATGTCGCCGGCGATGGCCTTGAGGTGGCGGATGGCAAACGAGAGCTCCGGCGTGCTGCGCACGGTTTCGAAGAGGTAGCTCCGGATGCCGTTGGCGGCGTAGACTTCGGCCGCGGCCCGGGCAAGCCTCCAGCCGTCGAGGTCTTTCACCGGGTTGGGGATGTCGTCGGAATAGATCCCCTTGAGGCGGTAGATGCGGACGTCGAAGGTCATGACGACGCCCCGGCGTTTGGCCTCCTCGCCGTAGATTCTCAAGAGATACTGGGAATGCCCCTGGGCCGAGGCCTGGATGGTCCACGCGTTGATGCGGTTCGGGCCGATGCCCACCGGCCCGCGGCGGCCGCCGGTGCCGAAGGGGATCACCTGGTAAAAGGAGTCCAGGAGTACATCCCATTTGCCGGCCTCGATCAGGTAGCGGATCTGGGGGGCGTACTCGGCAAAGGCGGGATCGGTCAGCCAGGTTTGCAGGTTGGCCAGGGCGGCGGACTTAACCTTCTCGGAAACGTCCAATTGGGAAAATCCGTTTGTGGCGGTCGTGATCAGGTCCATGGGGGCTGCTTCGCTCCTTTATTCAGTGGGTCGTCGGCGCTGCCGGGGCCAGACGCACCCATCATTCTTTCACGTTACTTTTTCTTTTTCAACTGGTCGCCAACCGCCTGGGCGGCTTTTTTCGCCGCTTCCGGGTCTCCCAGGTAGTAGCTGCGCAGGGGTTTCAGGTCGTCGCCCAATTCATATACCAGGGGGATGCCGGTCGGTATGTTGAGCTCCAGGATGTCCTTTTCGGAGATGTTGTCGAGGTATTTGACCAGGGCCCGCAGGCTGTTGCCGTGGGCGGAGATGACGACGCGCTTGCCGGATTTCACGGCCGGGGCGATGGTGTCGTGCCAGTGGGGCAGAAACCGCTCGACGGTGTCCTTCAGGCATTCCGTGAGCGGGAGGTCCTTCGGTTCCAGGCCCTGGTAGCGGGGGTCGTGGCCGGGGAAGCGTGCGTCGTCGGCCGTGAGCGCCGGGGGGCGGATGTCGTAGCTGCGGCGCCACAGCATCACCTGGTCCATGCCGTGGCGCTCCGCGGTTTCGGCCTTGTTCAGCCCCTGCAGCGCGCCGTAGTGCCGCTCGTTGAGCCGCCAGCTCAGGTGCACCGGGATCCACATCCGGTCCATCTGCTCCAGCGCGAGCCAGAGGGTTTTGATGGCGCGGCTGAGAACCGAGGTGAACGCCACGTCGAACACGTAACCATCCTTTTTCAGGAGGCGCCCGGCCTCGACGGCCTCCTGGACGCCATTTTCCGTCAACCCCACGTCGGTCCAGCCGGTGAAACGGTTTTCCTTGTTCCACAGGCTCTCGCCATGACGCAGCAACACCAGTTTCTTCATGCCTGCCTCCTTTTTTCAGCCGCAGACCGGGCCGGGAAACCCGCCCGCCCTTTTCCGGCTGTCGGTTGACTTATCGGCCTATTGTGCTATTTTATTTTCATTAATGAAGCATTATCGAATCCTAGTGGTGATTGTCAATCCTGCAGTCATCATTTGGGTTTTCTTTTTTGACGTTTCGGCCGCGGTCCACTCCCCATTCAGCGCTACGGAGTTCATTGCATGGCAGTCGACCCGTTACCAGACAACGAACCGATCAGCGCCGCCTCGAAAGTGCGGGGGTCGCTTTTGCCGGCCATCTTGAACCCCTTCGGCCGCTTCGGCATTCAGCTCAACAACAACCTGGGCGCGATGGCCATATTCCTGGCGCGGGCGTTCATCCAGATCTTTCACTGGAAGCAGATCCCCGAGATCGTGAACCAGGTTTACTTCATCGGCGCCAAATCGGCGAGCATCGTGGCCCTGGTGGGGTTTTTCACGGGCATGGTGCTCGGCCTTCAGCTGTACTACGTCATGAACAAGTTCGGTGCGGTCGGGTTCCTGGGCACGGCGGTGTCCCTCTCGCTGATCCGGGAGCTGGGGCCCGTGCTGGCGGCGATCATGATCACCGCCCGGGCGGGCTCCGCCATGACCGCCGAGATCGGGATCCAGCGCATCTCCGAGCAGATCGACGCCCTCACCACCATGCGCATCGACCCGCTCGGCTACCTCATCAGCCCACGCATCGCCGCGGGCTTGATCAGCTTCCCGATCCTGACGGCCTTCTTCGACCTGATCGGCATCCTGGGCGGCTACCTGAGCGGGGTCATTCTCATGGGGGCCAATGCCGGCTCCTATCTCTATCGGGTCGACGCCAGCGTGGAGTGGATCGACGTCAAGGGAGGCTTCATCAAGTCGATCGTGTTCGCCGTGCTGGTCATCACCATCTGCTGCTTCCAGGGCTATTTCACCCACATGCGCAGGGACAGCTACGGCTCCAAGAGTGTCAGCCTGTCCACCACATCGGCCGTGGTGCTCTCCTGCGTCATGATCCTGGTTTCGGACTACGTGGTCACGTCTTTTCTCCTGTAACGCGAGGACGGCATGGAACAGCAGCCCCTGATCGAGTTCCGCAATGTCACCAAGCGCTTCGGCGAACGCACGATCCTGGACGGCGTCAATTTCAAGGTCTACGAAGGCGAGGTGACCACCATCATCGGCCTGAGCGGCACGGGCAAGAGTGTCACGCTCAAGCACATCATCGGGCTGCTCAAACCGGACGCGGGGGAGATCCTCTACCAGGGCCAACCCATCAACCGCATGACCCGCCAGGAGTGGGACGCTTACATCGGCCGGATCAGCTACATGTTCCAGAACAACGCCCTGTTCGACTCGATGACCGTCTTTGAGAACGTCGCCCTGCCGCTCAAACGCACCACCAAGCTCGGCCGCAAGGAGATCGAGGCCAAGGCCATGGCCCGGATCCAGCAGACCGAGTTGACCGAAGTGGCGCACAAATACCCCTCGGAGATCTCCGGCGGCATGCAGAAGCGCGCCGCCCTGGCCCGGGCGCTGGTGACCGACCCGCAGATCGTGCTGTTCGACGAGCCCACCACCGGCCAGGACCCCATCCGCAAGAACGCGATCCTGGGGATGATCGCCGAGTACAAGAAGAAGATCGGTTTCACCGCGATTCTCATCAGCCACGAGATCCCGGACGTGTTTTTCATCTCGAACCGCATTCTGGCCCTGTGGGACAAGAAAATCGTGTTCGAAGGCACCCCGGATCAGATGGAGAACTTCAACCACCCGTTCCACGATGAAATCCTGCAGAGCCTGGAAAACCTGCAGGAGGACATCACCGGGCTTTACTCCACCCGGCACTTCAAGATCCGCTACCAGACCGAGCTCGTGCGGCGGGGGGCCGATGAGTCCTACGCCGTGCTGATGTTCGGTTTCGACAACATGGACGAGATCAGCGAGGCCATCAGTCATGACGCGGCCCAGCAGACCCTGCGGTCGCTCGGCAATTACATCCGCAAACACTTCGGCGCCGTCGGCGGCTTCTCCACGCGGCAAACCATCAACGAGTTTGCCACCATCCTGCCGTTTTCCGACCTGGACGAGGCTCGGCGCATCCTCGAAAAATTTACCGCCGATTTCCAGGAGCACGGCATGCGCGAGCTGACCGAGGCGTTCCAGAAAGAGATCCCGCCGGACCAGTGCTTTGATTTCGTGATCTCGGTCGGCATGGCGCAGGGCCAGCCCCAGGTGGAAATCGAGTCGGTCATGGAATTCGCGCGGTTCGACAAGAAACCCATCGCCACGTTTCAGTGCGGCACTCGGAGGTGATTCGGCATGCAAAAGTATTCCAAGGAATCGGTGGTCGGCATCTTTGTGTTGGTCGGCCTGCTCGGCATCGGCTACATGACGGTCAAGATCGGCGACGTCGGACTTTTTGCGGACGACACCTACCCGTTGACGGCGCGCTTCAGCAAGGTGACCGGGTTGAAACCGGGCAGCACCGTCAACATGCTCGGCTTGGAGGTCGGGCGCGTGGGCAAGATGACCATGGACCAGGAAAAGCAGCAGGCGATCGTGGAACTGCGGGTCAACAAGGGCGTCAAGGTCTACGACGACGCCATCGCCTCGATCAAGACCGAGGGTCTCATCGGCGACCGCTACGTGGGCATCGATGCCGGAGGCAGCGGCTCGCTGTTGAAAGCGGGAGATGCGATCACCGAGACCGAGGCGCCGATCGACATCATGGAGCTGGTAAGCAAATATGCGTTCGGCGACGTCAAAAAGTGACGAGCTTACAAGAAACCCAAATCCTGCGTTGCGCTTCACCTCGCGCTCACTGCGGCGTACGAACTGTACGCCTCGCTCGGCGAGGATCGCGCGCCTTGACTTTGGGCTTCCTCTGAGCCCGTCGGGATGGTTTTATCTTTGCTCGATTAACCGATAGAATGGAGGGACGACATGCGATTTAAAGGAGCACCGATAGTGGTTGCATTCGTGGCGGTGGCGCTGTGCGTGCTGCCGCTGCAGGTCTTGGCGGCGTCGGCCAAGGAGACGGTGGAGGTGCAGGTCAACAAGGTGCTGAAGACGCTGGCCGAGCCGGCGTTCAAAGACCAGCCCCGCGATGCCAAGATCGTTAAGATCCGCTCGATCGTGAACGAAATCTTCGACTACACCGAGTTGTCCAAACGAACGCTGGGCCGTGAATGGGCCAAGTTCAATGATCAGCAGCAGGCCGAGTTCATCAAGCTCTTCAGCGATCTGCTCGAAAAGACGTACGCTGACCGGCTGCTTTCCTATTCCAACGAGAAAGTCGTCTTCGACAAGGAAACCATGCTGAGGGAAGGCCAGGCCGAGGTCACCAGCAACATCATCACGGGCGACGGCAAAAAGATTCCCCTCGACTACCGGCTGATCAGCAAGGGAAGCAACTGGGGGGTTTACGATGTCATCATCGAGGGGATCAGCCTGGTGAAGAACTACCGCGACCAGTTCCGCGACATCCTGGCCAAGGATTCGCCGGAGGAGGTTTTGAAGATGCTCCGGGACAAAGTCGCAAAGGGTTGATCCTGAAGGTTTCATTGCCCCGCAGGGGCGCCATGTGTCCTCGATAAAAAGCAACGGCCGCCCGGCAACGGGCGGCCGTTGCTTTTCAGGGAATCGGCTTGGTTTTGGAGACCCATTCCTCTCCCCGCCTCGGATCCAGCCGTTCGATCTCGAACCCGGCCTGCGAGTCTTCCGTGCTGATCAAAAAATAATATTTCCCGTTCGGTTCGACCGCCACGCTGATGCCGCGGTCCGCAACCCCGACGGTGTGCAACCCCGGCGGGGTCTGGAACACGACGCGCTCCCCGGACCGGAGGTGGGCGATGACCGCATCGTCGTAGGTCACTTTTACCGGGAACCACCATCCGAACAGGTTGTTGTTGCGCATGACGGCCACCTGGCCGGCGCCGGCGGGATCCGGCGCAGCGGGGAAGCTCGCGGTGCGGCCGTGAGAGCAGGCGGCCGTCAGCAGGATCGTCAGGAGGAGGAGGGCTCGTTTCATCGGGGGTCTCCTTGGTCGGCGATGGCCGACGTTCAGCGGGCTTTTTTCTGCATGGCATCCAGGTAGGTGTCGAGTTCCTGGATGCTCGCAAACACCTTGAGCGAGGGCAGGGCGTTCAGAATGTCGAACACCTTCTTGATCTGGGGCTGCAGGTGGATGAACACGATCTTGCCCCCGCGCTGTTTCATGGCCTTCTTGGCCTTGACCAGCACGCGGATCCCCATGCTGTTGATGTACTCCGTGAACTCCAGGTCGAATATGACCACATCGGGGTTCTGGCTGAGAACGGAATCGACCTTCTCCTGGAAGGCCGCATGGCCGGGGGTGTCGATGGATCCGATGGGGGTCACGCTAAAAATGCCCGGCCGCTTGATGACGGTGTTGACTATGAGCGCCATATTGCCTCCTGATAGAGAGATGACCCGGTTATGACTCCGGCGATTGAACAGGTGCAACTTAAGCCTCTGCGTGAGTTGCCGGAATTAGACCTATTTACTTGGCTGACGGTCCTGCCTAGACGGCCCGTAGCGGTTCCCGCCGGCCTCGTAGCGGCGCCGGTCGAATTCGGAGATCACCTGGGCCCCGAGCAGGAGGATGATCACCGCCACCTCGATGCTGAG
>Ga0209450_10000678_pt1 | contig 17170 bp, 11 predicted proteins | sample FrelakmetLWP11LW_FD_187149 | JGI IMG/M metagenome (GOLD analysis project Ga0209450, IMG submission 187149) | Freshwater lake sediment microbial communities from the University of Notre Dame, USA, for methane emissions studies - LWP11 LW (SPAdes)... | ecosystem: Environmental > Aquatic >...
ATCGTGTGCGCCATCATGCGGAAACTGGTTCACATAATCTTTGGCATCCTGAAGTCAGGGAAGCCATTCGATCCAAATTATAAACCTCATTTTGCTTGAATCGGAAAACGGTATCTACGAGTCTACATTCACAACGTGGATTGGGACGTAAACACTTCCATTTGTAATGAATAAAAAACGGGGCCATTTCAGACCCCGCATCTGGATTATTCTTTAATGCCTCAAACCACACATAGATTCCACCTTGCCCTGTTCAGTAGCCGATCACGGCGACCCCCGTTTTATCGTAGGTGCTCAAAATGCCCTCCCTCTTTCGTCCTCCGCCCTGTGCCTGAGCAGCTGCAACCCAGACATTACCAAACGCAGGTTGTCCTTCCAAGCCGATGTTTCCGTACGCATCCATCCAACAGCGGCTCCTATAGACTGGCCCAATTTGCTGGAGGCGAGCTACATCCACCCGATGAAGCTGACGTCCATTGATGAACACTCCGGTGTCGCCATTAGAAGCATCTGCGCGTAATGGTCCACCAAGATTGAGACCAGCTAAAATAAAGCCCTCTGTGGCCCCCCCCTGTCTTCCCCAGGAACCATTCATTCGATCATACCAATAGTTTCCATCTCTGATTCGCACACGGAATGTCCGCTCGAAGCTTTCGAGATCCTGATCGCTGAGGCGTTTGCCGTTTATGATCACCGAGCGGGACGAGGTGGGTTTTATCGCTTGAGCCGCTGGCATGGGCTGATTTGTCGTCGTCTGCCTCTGCTGGACAGAAGGGGTAACATCATCCCCAGGGCTTCCAGCGGATCTGCCCGGGGCAACTGGTTGTGAAGATGATGAACTAGCCCCGCTTTGGCTTCCGACACCTCCACAGGCAAGTGAAATAGACACAAGGAGAGCTAGCAAAGCTAACCTGATGAAAGTGAATCTCCGTTTCATAGCACCCTCCATAGTTAAAGGCCTTTGCCAAATGAGAACGGGTACAAAAAAACCGGACTGCCAAAGAAAAGATCCAGCAGGCCGGCTAAAAAAGATCATTTACCGTGCCCGTGTCTATGCGGGGTTATGGAAAATTTGGATTATGATATAAGACTGTCTGGTGGGTGTCAATGAGATCTTTTCGTAAGCCTTTGTTTTTAGACATGATTTGTTCTGTTCAACGTCTTTTTTTGTTTTATTCATATCCCCCTGTCATTTTTGAGTTAATTGTCGATTGTAATCTGCTATTCAGTCATAGATTGGCTTTCTGATCATCTCAGGATCACTAGCCATGAAAAAGCACTATTTGCACACTTCGCCTGCGAGTCTGCAGCGCATCAAGATAAGAAGTATTAAAGGTAAGCAGAGATGAAATAAATAAGAAAGACGCGGTGAGAATAAGCATGATATTGCTTACAAAACCCATTGACAGAGAAATATTCTATTCATATACAGTCAATATACTCCCTCAACAATAGAACAGCTCATATCAAAGACCTTTTATGGAGTTCGACTTCATGAAAACGAAACTGCAAGCAATCTTACTGCCAGCGATAGCATTGTTTACTTTGGTGGGGGTAGGCTGTGTCGGCCTCAATCCGGATAATTTCCTTCCAGGATCCGACGTCCCGATCGGAGATCGGCGCATGGAGGGATCCGTCGATGTGCAGGCCTTTGTTCCGAAAATCAGCAGGGGCAGGGTCGCTTTGTACGACAGCGACACGTTGAGAGTCGCGTTGGAAAAGGCGATCGTGCAGAGAGGACTGTTCAGACGGATTGAGCAAGGCGACGCCGATTACGTACTCGATGTACGGATCGAAGATGCTACACACGAAAAAATATATCTCGGGGAAGGTTACATCATCGATCTGACCGCCGTCTGGACGTTGATCCGGGCCAGGGATGGAAAAGTGATCGTCCGCGATATTGCAAAAGGGCACGGTGCGTCGCATGCGGTCGGCACCAACGCTTATGTGGCGTCAATGGAAGCCGCTACGCGTGAAATGATACAAAAAGGAATGTTGAAAATATCCGATCAATCAAGCCTGCATCAGACGATGCTGCCGCCCGCCGGCAAGTTGATAACCATGGCCGTAGGGTCTTATGCCGCAGCGATGACCGAAGAATCGATCAACGCCTGTCACGCCTACCTCAGAAGATTCCCCTCAGGTCGCCACAGGTCGGAGGTCAACGCGAAGCTGGAAGAGCTGCTGTTCCGCGATGCGAATTCGATCGCAGCCTGCCAGCAGTTTCTCGCTGCGTATCCGCAGGGCCGGTTTTCCAGCGAAGTAAGGACGAAACTGGATTCCCTCTCTTTCCAACAGGCTGCCAGTAGGGATACGGTTGCGGCGTATCAGCAATACCTCTCTGACTTTCCGGATGGCAGATCCCGGGCGAAAGCCCAATGGACGATCGAATACATTCCGATGCAGGAAGCGTGGTTGAAGGGCAATACCGACCGACTGGACGAGTTTTTGCGGTCCGGCAGAAGTTTTTCGAAATCCGAAGAAGCGGCTGCCAGGTTGATGGAAGTCCTGATGCGAAGGGAAGATCAATATGATACCATTATGATTAGTCTGCCTGGCATCCCAACACAGTACGACAAAAAGGAAAGTCGGTCGTTTGCTGAATTCCGACTTCTTTTGCGGGCCGGTGCGAACCCGGATCTCGTTCGTCTGAAGGACAAAAAGATTGTGCCTGCGAGCGAAGGAGGCATAACCGCACTTGAGTTCATCGAAACCAACCAAATGAACGCCTACAAAACCGTCCTACTGACCAGGGGCGTAAAACGTTAGCCGGGATGACTGGGTCAGCTACCCACCTGCTTGATCACCTCCGTGAGCGGTCCTTTATGCACGCTTCTCAACCGTTATGACTGGATACATTCATCCCATGAATATTCAGGATTGGCTGGAGGCGTTCATTACGGCTTAAAATGTTGTATTTTTGCAAATATGACATGCCTATTTACTACAGGAAGGAAGTCGCGACCTGACCGATCACCAGCCTCGAAAAAGTCTGATTTGCGCGTTTCACCTACGAGTCTTCAGTCGCCATCTCAACTGATAGCCACAGATTACTACTTGTACTGAATGTCAGAATTCGGGACCTGGAAAACGCCTTACTGCCGGTGCATTATTGCTGACCATTGAGGGTGATCCATCGACCGACAAGAGAGCCATCCCGCTTTGGCCATATAGCCAAAGTGCAACCCCTGCCATCAGAGACAAGCTGGATAGAACCATCGGCGATCAGGAAAATATGCGGCGTGCCGAATTCACCTATCCGAATCGGACTCGACCATCCCTCCTTCCTATATGTCAGATACAGCAGTTTGTGGTCCACTGCGACCAGTGCATGGAATCGGTCACCACCGGCAGGGGCGAGTTTCTTCGGCTGGCCGTTCATAAAAGGCAGAGGCGATGGGGTGCTGAACCGTTTTGACTGGATCTCAACGACGCCATCAACCCATTGAAAAAGGCCAGCGGAAGCCCTGGCAAAGAACACTGCTCTGCCCGTCTGTGGATCGACGGCAAAGGAAAGCCCGCCGAATGGCACGAACCAGCCTGAAGGAAGGCCAACGGGTATACTCGGGAAGTCGGCAAGCTTAATGACCTGTCCCTCAGATTTGAGCCATTCGACAGTTGGCTCTGGGCTGTCTGGAAGCTGCACTGAGGCAAATCGCACGTGCACAGTCGAATCTAGGTGAGCCCTGTAGAGCAGATATGCATTGCCCAGCCGATCACTTGTCAGTATGACATCATCGGAAGTTTCCAGCTTGGTATGAAACTGAGAGCTAGGGTCGATCGCTGAGCTGTATAACCATCCTCTGCCATCTTCACTCGCTATGACCAGTTTCGACGGCTGAAGCTGATAGGGTATCCACCACGCAATCCCCGCGCCAAAACCTAAAATTCCCCACTGAGCCAGAGCTTTCAATTGCTCGCCTTTTACGACGTGGGCACACATCAGTGAATCACCAGCGCGTGTTAGCAGCTGGCAGGGGCTGATTCCTGCCGGTTGCCACTCTCCGTTATGGAAAATCAGGTGATCCCCCTTGAGAGTGGCGTGCAAGCGTCCCTCGCGGTCTTCGGCCACGGCGAGAGCTGAGTAGTAGCCATAGGATCGATCCCCTGTCCCGATCTTTTCTTTCCATTCGACTCCCTTATCTCTCACAATTAGGTAGTAAGCTTCGCGCGATTCAGTAATGGCAAGGAGGTGCACCTTCCCATTTGCCGACATATTTGCCGCTACCTTTTCAGTCGCGGTATCGAGCAACAAGATCTCCTCGCCGGAGTGGATATTTGAAACCGTTGCGAGCCCGATATCATTTCTGCTCATTTTGCCGGCACACGCTTCGAGCAGAACTAAAATGCCGAACAGCACCAAGGCGCGACACACTTTGGCTATTTTCCCTTGGTCTGGCATCGACTGCACCTTGTCTTTGAGATTAATGATGATTCAGGGTTACTCCATCCTATCCACTCTGAACACAAATCCCCGCACTCTTGTCGAAAAACGGGGATACAATAATATACTCAGGGCATCACCCTCATTAAAAAGGGGGGATCAGTTGTTAACCTGTCGACGATGACATTTTTCGGATACAGTTTTTTGTCCATAATTCCTCAGCAAGTCAAGGCACAATTTTCATTGATAACCAATTGAAATGTTGGATATCCCTCAAAACTGCTGAATGCTCTCTTTCAGGAAGACATGCGCGGTGCCGATCCGATTGAGCCCTCCAAGCGCTGTCAAAAATGCTCTTTTCTTATGCCGAAAAGGCCACCTTCCCACCCGTAATCATCAGCCTGTCTATGCCGCTTCTGTAGTCTGGACGGTTTTTCGGGGTGCAGCGCTTCAGACTTTCGATCGGTAATGCAGAGGAGGTTTTGGTAGGAGATCAAGGCATGGAGATGAAAAAAAGGATATTGGCAGTGCTTCATTGATTGTTCAATGAAATCAGTGTGTTAACTTTCTTTAACCATTGCACCTACTACTCTTCAGCGTGAGTTAACCAAGAGAGGACACGATTACGCTGTGAAATGAGTAATAAAAAAAAGCCCTCTCCGGCTCCAAGCTTTCAAGGGCTCTTTCCACTATTTTTCTCGATTTATTCCGTTTTATTTGGCGCTACGGTAATGCTTCTACATGCTCAGGCCAACAATCAGTGCTTAGCAATAAACGCAAGTATTGCTTCCGCGCCGCCCGCCGGATTCTCAGGATACCATCTGTGCGTTGAGTTTGGGACTATCGCAGTTGCTGTGCCCTTGGGCAAACAGCTGGTCAGCCTCTCATTGCCGTAGCGGAAGATCGCCCTTGTTTTCTCCCCGCTCATTACCAGCACGGGCACTTTGATTGCGGCCAACTGCTCGCAAGTGACGGGGGCCGGAGCAGCACCCGTATACATCGGGGCCAGTGTCTTGGCATTGTCCAGAAAACGTTGTTGTTGCACGGGCGGCGCTTTGTCGAAAGCGCCTGGCTCGTCTTGTACAGCGTCAAACAACAGAATTGCCGCCTCTCGCACATCCCCCTTCTTAGCCACCTCCCTTGACTTCCCCACATCCTTCTGGTACGCGCCAAGCGCCGCCTTTCCGTCGGCTGAAACCGGATCAATCAGGGCGGGATCGCTCAGGATGACACTGCGGACGAGTTCGGGGTATCTAAGTACGAGATACCCCGCCACACGTCCACCCCAGGAAGCCCCCACAAGATGCACTTTACCAACGCTTAGATTCCGGATGAAGGTAGCTACGTCTTCCACGTGCTGCGTCATCGTGTAGTTCGCGCCGTCATCGGTCCATGCATTCGGGTAGTGGTAACGTCGGCTCAGTGCGACGTAGTGATATTTATTTGACATGATCGGGCGCAACCCCTCCCAAGTTCGCCAATCCCCCGATGCACCGTGCACGAACACGACTGTATCGCCCTTGCCTTCCTCTACATAAGACAGCTCAAAACCGTTCACCCCCATCTTTTTGACTTCCATCGCATCCGTTGAACGATGCTGGACGCTCTGGCAAGCACTTAGCATTGCCGCGATTATGCATAGTACGATCAGTCTATACATGGCGTACTCCTTTTGCCTTGTAAGCAGGGCCATCTCTGACCCTGCTTACATTTATCCCGAGTAATTCTGAGTTGATAAGTTGTTGCACTATTGTTCGATCACAAAATAAACTTTGGCAGTCAAGGTAGATTCTTTACTATCTTTTCATACTCCTCCAGTGTAAATGCTTTGAGTGTTGTTGTTCTGACGAATCCCGCGGCACCCAGTCCCAGCATAAAGGTGCAGACGACTTCATCATTGGGGGCTTCACCAATCGCCACGTAATCGTATTCTCCCATGGTAAGGTAAAACCCCGTCATTTTACTTCCCATTTTTTCCATTAATTTTGCGTTTTCCCTCGCGCGCTGTGGCCCGTTCTTTATTGCCTTAATCCCTTGATCTGTTAATTTCATCAACACAATGTAAGTCGGCATGATTAGCTTCCTCCCTTCTATAGTGTTTGGTAAGTGGTGACAGGTTGGACGTTAACACTTGCAAAAAGACTGCATCGGCGAGTGCAAGGAATGAATGTCCTAACGAAGAAGGTATGACTTGAGAGAAGCGTAAAAGGAAAGCGTGAAAAGAAGATCAATTCCTTATAAGAATCTACAATTAAATCCTTAATTGTCAATTCGTCTAATACGTAATCATATCAACATACTGCATCCTTGATTTCCACTTGAACTGTTGAATAAATGAGAAATGATGATAAGTAACGCTTTCAGGAAGACATGCGCAACGCCGATCCAAATGAGTCCTCCAGGCGCTACTTGAAGAGCCCTTTTTCAACCCTCAAAATACAACTTTCCTATCCGTAATCTTCAAGCTACTGACGCCGTTTCTGCCGATTGAATGGTCTTCCTGGGTACAGCGCCTCAGACTTTCAACCGGTAATGCAGAGGAGGTTTTACGAAGAGATCAAGGCATGGAGATGAAAAAAAGGATATTGGCAGTGCTTCATTGATTATCCAATGAAATCAGTGTTTTAACTTTCTTTAACCATTGCACCTACTACTCTTTGGCTCAGCGGGATGAGTCAATTGAAGATTTGCAGTTGTAAGAAACAAAGCACAGCCATTGCCGACCCTGCATTCTCTGACTAAGATAAAAAAATCGGTTTTGCTTTACGGTCCGAATGTCAGTTGATAACCAATGTAGCCGGAAAAGCGGTTTGGGCCAGAGACGTCGCACCCCGAGAGAACAGGATGTGATGATGCTCCGTGAGGTTGATAATGGCGCCGACATTGAATCCGAAGCTGTTGTCACCGTCATCTTGGTCAGCCGTTCTGTATAAAAGCTCAGCGCCGATCGTCAATGCTTTGGATATCTCGCGCTGCACCTCCCAGCCCCAGAACCACCAGTTCTTGTTTCCGTCGCCGGGATTGATCCAGTAGCCCCCGCCCACGTAACTCGTCCAAGGCCCCCAGCTCTTCTGAAGCCACAGGGGAATGAAGAGCTGTGCTTTGCCATTTCCCAACCCTTCGTCATAGTTGCCTGTTGGAATCTCAACCGGCGGGAAGGTCCCTACCATGGGAGTCCGCTCGGTCTCCTGGACAAAGCGGAACTTGATACCGAACTCAGTGTCGCCATAGCAATAATGGGCTTTCTCCCCTGATGGGCTGTTGTACTGAAAGGGGATGATCAGATGGATCATCGTGTTGGGTAGGATGCCATAGTTGATCTCTACCTGAGGCAGCGTAACAGAGTCCCCGTCTTTGTCATGCTTGAACTGTGCTGCGACGTAGCTCTCCCAGTGCTTGTAATCGACTGGTTCTGGGTCATCAGTTTGGAAGGGTGGACTGGCATAACCAGGTATCGGCATCAATGCGTTGCAAATGAGGATTACTGACGCTGTTATAAAATTGATGATGAATCGAAGCATAGAACCGCCTCCTTTTGCAGGCGGGGATTGCTGACATTTTAACTTGAATATACCGTCTTGTGAATTCTTCTAACCGGATGATATTCGAACGGAATATGCTGTAAGAAAAGATGAATCCGGGACAGACCCATTAGCTTCGCAGATCTGCTTCGTCGGCCTGATGGACTTGTTAGCTGACATTCATTTCTTTGACAACAGGTGGACAGTCCGTATGATCACCCCTAATGCTGCCATTCCGATAAAAAGCCACAACTCGTAACGTTTCACATCGCCGATGATTACTTCGAGCGTATGACCGAACAGGTATCCCATGACTCCAATCACGATTGTCCAGGTGAATGCTCCGAGAATGTTCAATATCAGAAAGCGAAAAGGTGTAATTCTGCTTGCGCCGATCACAATCGGAGTAACCGTGCGCAAACCATAAAGGAACCGAAACCCAAAAATCAGCAATACCTGGTGTTTGTTGAGTAATGAAAATACTTTCTCTGACTTGGATTTCCAATTTCGATGTTTCTCAAGAATACGTTGTCCATTGGCTCGACCAATATAAAAGTAGAGTTGATCGCCAAGCAGTGTGCCCCCAAAAGCACATGCCAAAACCCATGGCAGTTTAAGATAGCCTCGGAATGCAGCAAGCCCTCCCAGAATAAGTATGGTTTCACCTTCCAGGAATGTGCCTATGGCTATCGCTGCATATCCATAGGTTGATATCAGTTCTTCCAGTGACATGGTTCCTGTGATCGGTTAACGAGTCTATAGAAAAAGTCCTATCGCCGGGATGCAGTAGCCTGGAAAATACCGTGATGCAGCCCGAAGGCGAAGGAATAGGCTCACGATTCCATGGGCGTCATGACAACGTCATTGCCCTGCGGTTTTGCATGGATGGTTTTCCGCCCTCATGGCCCCAAAACTTTCCGACGAGGAATACCTTGACCGGGTCATTCACCAGAAAGACCGCGGCAAGCGAGAAAACGACTATGACCAGAGCCGCCCTCAGCGGTATGGGCTCGATTCCCGGAAATCCCATCGTGGAAATAAAGAAAACGACAGACAGGTCCAGGGTCAGCGCGGCCAGAAGGGCCTTGCTCGGTTTCGAACTCCAGAAATGCCGGCGCTCCCTGATAACCAGCACGTTCAACAGTTCAATATAGATCAGTGCCTGGAATGTGAAGGTCTGAAGCTGGGGCAGGTTCCCAATCCCGAAGTACAAAGGGCCGGCATGGACAAAGATCATCAATTCGGCAATCACGAGGAGTCCAAGCGAGACAGCAACTTTAACAAGGCCGGTTATGTTCCAAGTGTCAGGCCGACTGGAAAATCGCACATGATCCGTTGCGAGAGCTAGAGTGACAAAGTCCGTCAGGAACAAGAGCAGGATCATGTGAAGGGCCGAGACGATGTACTGTCCGGTCAGCATAAACATCAGAATTACGAAGACCGTGATTTGAAACGTCTTAATGATCTTGTTCAGCGTCCACGTGATGATTCTCTGGTACGTCTCTCTCCCGCTTTTTATCAGATCGACGATCCCGCCGAGCCCTTCCGTAACGAGGATGGCGCTTGCCGCCTTTTTTGCGACGTCCGCGGCGCTGCTGACGGCAATCCCGACTTCAGCCTGTCTCAATGCCGGCGCATCATTGACGCCGTCCCCTGTCATGCCGACGACATGCCCGCCCTGCTGCAGACTTTTGACGACAAGATATTTGTCTTCGGGATAGATTTCGGCAAAGCCGTCACTGGCCTCCACCATCTTCAGGTACGCGCCGGCATCCGAGTTCAGATCCGATCGTTTCGTAATGTTGTCTCCCAAGTTCAGCTCCGCGGCGACTTCCCGCGCGATGGGCAGGGCATCCCCCGTCAGCATCTTGACCTGGAGACCAAGATCTCTGAGCTCTTGCAGAAGACTCCGCGAGTCCTCTCTGGGCGGATCGCGTAGAAAGGCGATTCCCACCAGGCCGATGTTGTCCTTCGTTTGTCCCTTTGCAACGGCAAGCGCGCGATAGCCCCTGGCTGACCTCTCTTCAACTTCTTCCGCAGTCTTCGCGAGCTCCGTACCGCTCAACCTGCATAGGGGCAGCACCGTGTTGACGGCGCCTTTTATGGCCAGGATCGTTTGTCCATCCATGTCGATCGTCGCCTCCGTTCTCCTCGTGGATGCATCGAAGGGAACAAAGCTCTTCCGCAAATAGCCTGCCAGGGAGATTTGCCGGTTTATTGCAGCCGATAGAAATGCCAGATCGATCGGGTCTTGATCTGCCTCCCGCGATGCCAGGGCGCCGTATACGATGACATCGTTTTCCTTGTAGTCACCGGCAGCTGAGACTTCAGCGACGGAAAGTCTGTTCATGGTCAGCGTTCCGGTCTTATCTGCGCACACGATGGTCATCGTTGCCGCATCTTCGATGGCGCTGAGCCGGGTGATCAATATCCCTTTCTTCATCAGCTCCATGGAACCAAGGGCCATGCTGATGGTGAACATGGTGGGCAATGCCACGGGGATGGATGCCACCATGAGCACGACGGCCAGGGGAAGGACTTCCAATAGATTCATCCCCCTCAGTGCCGTGTAAGCCAGGGCAAGGAAGAGAAGCGCTCCCACGATCGCGACAAGCCGCGTTGCCACCCTCGAGGTGATCTCCTCCATGTGAAGTCTGGGTCTGGCAACCTGCACCAGTTCCATGGTCCGTCCGAGATAGCTCCGCGCCCCCGTTGCAACGACGACCACCGTGATCTCGCCGTGACGGACAATCGAGCCTCCGTAAAGAACCTCTGTAGTCTTTTTCGTGAGCAGTTGAGATTCCCCTGTCAGAGACGACTGGTCGACCTCGGCACCCCCTTCGACGATTTCAACATCGGCCGAAACAAAATCCCCGGCTCTCACTCTCACAAGATCTCCGGGGACCAGTTCTCTTGCAGGCACAATAAGCCAGCTCCCGTCCCGCTTGACCCTAGCATTGGCCTTCAATTTTGTTTTCAGGAGGGCCAGTGCCGCATTTGCCTTTTCCTCCTGGAAGAAACCCAGAAGGACATTAAATACCAGCAAGCCTGAAACAACGAACATTTCGAGGTACTTTCCCAGGATCCATTCCAGCAGAATGGTGATCTCCAGCATCCAGGGCGTGATGCCCCAGAATTTCCGCAGAAATCTAGTTACCGGATTGATTTTTTTTTCGGGGACTTCGTTGTAGCCGTATTGGCGAAGTCTCTCCTCGACTTCCCCAGACCGCAGGCCTTCCATGATATTGACAGCTTCCGGTGACTTCACTTGCGTTGTGCTCATCGGTTCAATAGGTATGTCATTTCAAGTTACTGGTCAAATAATCAGACTGCCTATGCAATCCCCCTCATTTCCTTTCCAGATACCTCGCCTTGTAGGCGGGGTAATTCACTTTTTGAAATATGTTTTTCATGAGTTAAATATATAAAAGCTGTCTCACTCTGGCCGTTTTTGAAAACTGACCAGTATTAGGGGGACGGTCCGAGCCGCTTTACTCCGCGGCAAAACGGCTGAAGAACCACTGCTTCATTCCTTCCACCGCCAGCAGGTAGGCCAACATCATGGCGATCAGGATAAGGAAGAAGAGCATTGGCGGCGCCACAAAACCGAGGTAAGCACCGGCAGGGGTGAACGGCAGGAGTACCGCCACCGCCACCACCGTCAGCGAACAGGCAATCAGCCAGGGGTTGGGACGGCTTTTGAAAGGGTTTTTGCGGGTACGGATGATGAAGATGACCAGTACCTGCGTGGCCATGGACTCAATGAACCATCCAGTATGGAAAAGTGCCTCCCCCGCATGGAAGACCGCCAGCATGACGTAGAATGTGAGGAAATCGAAAACCGAGCTGATCGGGCCGACAATCAGCATGAAGTTGCGGATGAAGTTCATATCCCAGTGCCGTGGATGGCTCAGGTAATCATCATCCACCCGGTCCAGTGGAATCGGCAGTTCGGATACGTCGTACAGAAGGTTGTTGAGAAGGATCTGCACCGGCAGCATGGGAAGGAAGGGGAGAAAGAGTGAGGACCCGGCCATGCTGAACATGTTGCCGAAATTGGAGCTGGTGCCCATCATGATGTATTTCATGATGTTTCCGAAAGTGCGCCGTCCTTCCAGGACGCCGGCATGGAGAACCCACAGGTCTTGCTCCATGAGGATCATGTCCGCCGCTGCTTTTGCCACGTCCACGGCACTGTCCACCGAAATGCCCACATCGGCCGAATGGAGCGATGGGGCGTCATTGATGCCGTCGCCGAGATACCCCACCACATGGCCGCGCCGTTTGAGGGCGAGGATGACCCGGTTTTTCTGGGCAGGCGCCACGCGGCAGAAGAGGTTCACTTGCTCCACCCGCACTGCGAGTGCCTGATCATCCAGATGCTGGATCTCCGCGCCGGTTAGCACCCCGGTAACGGGGAGACCGAGTTGCTTGCAAACATGCTGGGTCACCAGTTCGTTGTCGCCGGTCACGATCTTGACCACTACCCGGTCGGCGGCAAGTCCAGCCAAAGCCACTTTGGCACTCTCCTTGGGGGGATCGAGGAATGCAGCGAAGCCGACAAAGACCAGCTCCGATTCATCGCTCACCACGGCATGGGGATGGTCCATCCCCACCTGGCGTGAGGCGATGCCCAGCACCCGGAACCCCTCCTTACTGAGCGTCTCAAAGTGCCTATTGATGCTTCCACGCGCTGCTTCATCCAGGGGGCGTAGGCCCTCCTCCCCATCCGCCTCGTAGCTGACTGACAGCCGCAAGATATCTTCGGGAGCCCCTTTGACAACCAGCATCCTGCTCGTGCCGTTGTCAAGGAGCACCGAAATCCGGCGACGCTCGAAGTCGAACTGTACTTCATCTATCTTGCGCCAGCTGCTCACGTCGATTTCCTTGTGCTCCAGGATGGCGTCATCCAGAGGGCTCTTCAATCCGGTTTCAAAAAAGCTGTTGAAATAAGCCAGTTTCAGAACACGCTCACTTTCACGTCCAAGGGGGTCCATGTGCCGTTCCAGATGGATACGGGCCTCTGTCAAGGTGCCGGTTTTGTCGGTGCATAAGACATCCATGCTCCCAAGGTTTTGTATCGCGGCCAACCGCTTCACAATCACTTTATTGGCGGCCATACGCAGTGCGCCCCGTGACAGAGTCACGGAGACCACCATGGGGAGAAGTTCCGGGGTCAGCCCTACTGCCAATGCCACTGCGAACAGAAACGATTCGAGCCAGGGACGATGAAGGAAGGCATTTACCAGAAGGACGAAAAGGACAAGGAGAACGGTCATTCGCATGATTAGGAGCCCGAAATGCCGAGTCCCTTGCTCAAAGGAGGTCGGCGGGGCCTTGGCAAGAAGGGTGTCGGCGATCTCGCCGAGTTCCGTATTCTGCCCGGTACGGCACATCAGCACCGTCGCGGTGCCGCTGATCACCGATGTCCCTAGGAGCACTGTGTTGCCGGCAGCGAGAACTTCAGTTTCATCGGGCAATTCTCTGGGGGTTTTTTCCACGGGAAACGGTTCACCGGTGAGAAGCGCCTGATTGACGAAGAAGTCCTTTGCTTCCAGCACCCGGCCGTCGCAGGGAACCAGGTCGCCGGCGGCAAGAGAAACCACATCACCGGGTACCATCTCCGCAAGAAGTATTTCCACGTGCTTGCCTTCTCGCAAAACCATCCCGCGTACCGCCACCGACTGGCGCACACGTTCCGCCGCCTGTCCCGCCCGATATTCCTGAACGAAATCGAGAGTCACGCTCATGATGACTACGGCGCTGATGATGAAGAAGCTGGCGGCGTCTCCGGTTAAGCCTGAAATGGCGCTGGCGATCAGTAAAATAATGACCAGGGGATTACGGAATTTGGCCAGAAATTGAAGGAGTAATGCCTGCTTTCGTTCCCCATGAATTAGGTTGGGGCCGAAATGGGCCAAGCGGGCAGAGGCCTCCTCATTGCTCAATCCGTCGGGGCTGGAATTCAGGCGTTCCAAAAGCGTCGCGGTGGGCAGTTGCCAGAATTTGGACACCGCTTTGACAGTGGATGACGAGCGAAAGATGCTATCCAATATCTGGCTCTGCTTTCTTCCTCAAAGGGATGGTGAGCTTGTTTGGTGTCAACTCTGGATATTCAGAGGCAGGAAACTCGTTGCTTGGTCCCTGCTAAGGTTTGACCTCGACATATCTGTAATAAAAAACCCTACGAGATCATGGTATGACCTATCCGGTGTTCTGCAGGATGGCGAGTCAATGATAACCTTCAGATCTGATGTACGTATGTTCCTGGGGCATCACCGAGGATGTGCAAACCCTTTTCCGGGGCCCCCATCTGCGGAGGGACGGTCTGACCGGAAGAATTTTCCGTCAGCCACTTCTGCCAGGGGAGCCACCAGGAACCGTCGAATCTGGGCGCTTCTTCCAGCCACCGGTCAGGATCCATGTATTTATCCTCTTCGCGGCTGGTCAACATTTGGTATGTCCGCCTGGAATTCTGGGGTTCGCTGACGATGCCGGCATTGTGTCCGCCGCTGGTCAGGACAAAGGTGACCCCGGTGGCGTCGGACATCAGGTGAAACTTGTAGACGGAGCGCCAGGGTGCCACATGGTCCATCATGGTGCCGACCAGAAAAACGGGCACATGGATGTCGTGGATGGCGATTTCGCGTCCGCCAACCCTGTAGCGGCCCTGGAAGAGGTCGTTGTCCAGGAACAGACGGCGCAGATATTTGCTGTGCATCCGGTAGGGCATTCTGGTTGCATCGGCATTCCAGGACATGAGGTCGTTCAATGGACGGCGGGCGCCAAGGAGATAATTCTGAATGATCGGAGACCAGAACAGGTCATTTGCCCGGAGCATTTGAAAGGCCCCGGCCATTTCCTTCGTATCCAGATAACCCCGGTCGTACATGATATCCGTCAGATAATTGACCTGGTTTTCGTCGATGAACAGGTTCAGCTCCCCGGCTTCCGTGAAGTCGGTCTGTGCCGCCAGGAGGGTCATGCTTTTTAGCCGGTCGTCTCCGTCCCGGGCCATGGTGGCTGCGACAATGGCCAGCATGGTACCACCCAGGCAATATCCCACGCTTTGAATCTTCTTCTCCGGCAAAATCTTGGAAACGGCATTGATCGCAGCCATGATACCGTCAAAGTGGTAATCGGCCATGGACAGGTTGCGGTCTTCCGCCGTGGGGTTGCGCCAGGAGATGATAAATACAGTATGTCCTTTGTCCACCAGGTATTTGACCAGGGAATTGTGGGGGGATAGATCCAGGATATAATACTTCATGATCCAGGCCGGGACAATGAGGACCGGCTCCTCGTAAACCTTTTCCGTTGTTGGGGCATACTGGATCAGCTCGAGGAGATGGTTGCGAAACACGACCTTGCCCGGGGTCACGGCGACCTTATCGCCGGGACGGAAATTTTCCGTTCCCACGGGAAGTTCTTTATTGCGCCGGCGGCGCCAATCCTCCATCATGTTTTCCCAGCCGCGGAGGAGATTTTGTCCGCCCTGCTCCCGTGTCGCCTGGATCAGGGTCGGGTTCGTCCAGAGGAAGTTCGTCGGAGAAAACAGATCCATGACCTGCCGGGCCATGAAGGAAACGATATTCTGATGATGACGGGAGACGCCTGGAATATCGGTAGTGGCATTTTGCCACCATTGTTCACAAAGGAGAAAGGCCTGGTACATGAAGTTGTATGGTTTTTGCTGCCAGGCCTCAGCTTGGAAACGACCGTCGACGGCAATGGGTTTCTCCGGCTCTCCACCGGTATTGAAACATGCCCGAAATGCATAGTCCCAGTACTGGAGGGCTTTTTCAGTAAAGTCCTCCATGATTCGGTATTGCGTCCCCGGTGAATCTGCAAGATTTATAGACCAGTCTAGAATGGCCAACAACTGAGTTACCGGAGAAATGTTCATGGTGAACTTGGCCTGCCGGGCATGGATGAAACTGTCAACGTTGGCTAAAGAGGAGTCTTTTAACGGTTGCATTGAAAATCCTCCTTTTTTGAGATTGACCGAAATGATCTCCGCATTTATGAACCACTATCCCGATGATGTCATCGAGGGTGTTCTCGTGGAGAAGGAAATGGTTTTGCCGGGGGAAGAAGCGATTTTGGTTTGAACCATTACTTCATAGATCATGCTCATCGAGGTGGCTTCGGTCATTGAAAAGACCGATCTTACCGACCCCATTTGTAAATTGGACAATGGTTTTGGAAGCCGTTTCCACACAGGAGTCTCTGAACAGCGACAGGTCCACACATTTGATCTTGCAGAGGATAGCGGCGATCGTGAAGTTATGGGAAACGACCAAGGCGTTTTCAGCCTGCATGATAATGTCTTCAATGGCGTTCCAGGCCCGTTCCTGCACCTCGATGAAAGATTCCCCATTGGGCATCTTGGTCATTGCGGGGTCCGCAATCCATCTCCGGAGAAAATCTTTCTCGCAGGCCCTCAATTCCTGAAAAGACAAACCTTCAAAGTCTCCCTGGTCCATTTCCATTAACCCGCTTCTTCTATAAATGGGGACATCATGAAACTTATTGATCGTTTCGGCTGTTACATAAGCCCTTTTCAGAGGGCTGGAATAGATCTGATGGATGTCATGATCCTTTAATGACAGGGCCAGTTGGTGGGCTTGGCGCAACCCCATATCGTTCAATTCTATATCGGTTATGCCCTGAACTTTGCGCTCTCTGTTGAAGGGAGTTTCCCCATGCCGGACCAGGATCAATTCCATATTACCTATGCTTTATGTCCATTCATCGAGTAATTTGTTGTCGATGTCATAATTCAGCTCATTTAAATATTGATCTTCACTTGATAATATTAACACAAGTTAAGTTAGAGCTTCAGTTTTTTGATTATTTCCAATTGAAATGTTGCATATACAGGCAAAATTAGAAAAACAACATTTCAGGAAGGAGGGCGGACCCGGAACACCTGACCTCGGCTCCACCTACAAGTTAATGCCGGAATCCATGGTGAACAGGTGAACATTATCGATTGAAAGCGTCAACGGCCCGGCTCGCCGACGCCGGGCCAATGATGTTCGATTGCCAACCGAGGTGCGATCCCAGCGTTCGGTGCAGCCCGCTTGTTAGGCCCGACCGTGTTAGATGTCGGGCCTGAGCTTACTCTTGCCTGACTATATCGACCGAGATCTCCACCGCCGGAATCGTTCCTCTGTTCTCAAGCCAGTGTGTGGTGTTCCTATCCTCGGGCCAGCCCACTCCCGGCCCATAGTCCGTAGCGACTCCATTTCGATGGTCA